>UMJY01064728.1_pt1 | contig 15876 bp, 10 predicted proteins | sample 1966191 | NCBI WGS metagenome assembly UMJY01 (sample SAMEA4836161, study PRJEB28245) | human gut metagenome | biome: gut microbiome; material: fecal sample | place: Denmark | collected 2008 | reverse complement strand
GTCAGGTCCAGCTCCGTACCGTTGATGCCGAGCAGGGCGTCGTGCAGCGTGAGCGTGCGCTGTGCCCGGTCCAGTTCGACGGAGGCGCGCAGACGGGTGGCCACGCGATTGACCAGCAGTTCGCCGTCTTGCCAGAAAAGGATGTTCCGGTTCCGGAAATCGAGCGCCAGCATGGAGTGTCCCTCCCCGAGCCGGGCCCTCAGCCTCAGCCCGGCATCCCGGATATTGGCGAAGACCTTCGTTTCGCGGTCGTCGAACGTCACCGAACCATGACGCAGCGCGACGTGCCGGACGGAGATTTCACTGACGGTCCGCACGGTATCCGCCGTTGTATCCGCCGCCGTGCCGGACGCAAGCGTGTCGGCGGAGGGGAGGATGTCCCAGTTCGCACGCCCCGTCCCGTCCCGGAAGGCATAGACGTCGGCACTGTCCAACGAGAGTTTCAGTATGTCGATTTTCCGGTGTCTCAGGTAGCTGACCGGATTGAAGACCAACACGGCCTTGCGGAACGTGAGCAGCGTGTCGGTCCGCTGCCAGAGCGTGTCGCGGAGTGCCGTCGAAACCAGCGTGCCGTCCGTCAGTTTCACGCCGAACCGCGGAAAGGTGGAGAAAAAGGTCAGCTCCACGCCGCCCATCCGCAACCGGGCGTTCAGACTCCGGTCGGCGATCCGCTCCACGACGGGCGTCAGTTTCGAGGGCGTGAAAACGAAATTCAGCACGACGGCCGTGCCGACGAGCAGCAACAGCAGCACGCTTCCCGCCGAAACGGCGCTTATCCGGATGATTCTCTTCGTGCGACGGTCCATTGGCAAATCCTCCTCTTTTTCAGCAAAGATAACGATTTTTCGGAGACATCGCACCGGACGCCGGGACATATCCCGGGCCGTCCGCCGCTCGGGACGGTCCGGAATCGGCATGCGGCATAACCTTCGGTGCGGCGGACGGCTGCGGGAAACGAACCGGCCGGGAGGAAGGGCGGCAGATGCCCCGCGGCAAGGGAGGCGACGAATGCAAAAGATTCAGGACAGACAACGAAAAACCCTGCAAACCTCGGTGTTTGCAGGGTTTCCTTGTGGAGAATACGAGATTCGAACTTTACCAATACTCTCCTATATTTCAATACATTACCAAATAGCCAGTCTTGAAGTACACCGGATAGGCCACAGCCGATATGCATCGTTTTTCCCTAAATAACATTTGGTTGTTACAAATATACGAATTTTTCGGGAAAAAGCATCCTTTTTTTAGGGGGGGGGAAAGACATAGAATCGGGGCGGATTGTGTTGTTTTTTCCTCCTGTCCGTTCCTTTCTAAAACCGGGACTTCGTGCCGATACTTTTCCGCTGCGGTGTCCGGCAGCTTCCCGGCCTGTCCGGCGGTTTTACGGGACACAAAACCTATACTTGCTCCCCGAACACGTTCAAGCGTCGGCAAGTTACCGACATTCTTTCTCCGAAGCGGATCACATCCCTAATTCCCGTTTCAGCCACACCGCCATTACAGGATCGGGAATGACCGCCTGACGCTTTTCGATCTCGATAAGCTCTTTTTTTACCAACGCCCGTTTTACGATGCTGACATTGGCCGACGAACCGAGTTGATATTTCTGCAAAACCTCCTGCGTGGTAAATTCACTATGAATCCCGTCTAAAATGGCTCGCAGGAAATTCATCTGATAGGTCGTAAGGCTCTCGGTCTGTTTCTCGAACAGCGGCGTGTTCTGGTCGATAATATCTTGGTACGCTTCCTCGAAATCCTGCTCGGTAGCAATTTTGTCCGTATGAATCCATACCAGCCATGCCAACTGCTGCACATACGAAGAATGGTTATCGACCTTTTGGCATATCTTTTCGGCCAGTTCTTTCGAGATATGTTTGCCCGTGGCCTCGAAACGGCCGCAGATGTAGTCGATCCAGTCCGCTGTTCCTATCTTCTGCAAATAAATTGCATCGCCGAACTTGTAAAACGGCAGGCTCTTTTTCTCGAACAGCTCGTTCATCAAATGTTTCTTGCTGCCGAACAAACAATAAGAGACCGATTTCTGTAACTGCCATACGGAGCGCAGCCGCTTCTGGAATGTTTTGGAATCCCTGAACTCGGCGATCTGCTGAAACTCGTCGATGCAGACGACGATATTATAACCTTTTTTCTGCGCTATCTTTTCGGGAAGCTGCAAGATCTCGTCAATGTCGCTGCTCTTGGGATTCAATTCGAGCGATATAGAGAAATCCGTCATCGGATCCGGACCCATCGAAATTTTGGGGCTGATACGGGAAAGAAACTGTTTAATATGCTCCAGCCATTCGTCCACTTTGGAGGCGGTTTGTTTGAGAACGGCGGACACAAAGGCATCGTAAAAATCCCGGTCGCTGCGGCATGAGAAGATGTCGATATAAACGATTCTCAATTTATCGGACTGAGCCAGGCGAGACGCTTTCTGCACCAAAGAGGTTTTACCCCAGCGACGGGGCGAAATCAGCACCGTATTCACGCCATGCCGGAAATTCAACAACAGGCGTTCCGTTTCTTTCTCACGGTCGGTAAAGTTATCGCCTGAGGTCGCAACACCGAATATAAAAGGTTTGTTCTCCATAAATCTTCAACTATTATTCTCCGCAAAGATAAGTAATATATTTATTACTAACAATATCATTACTAATAAAATTATTAGGAGTACTCGTTTTGGTATCGAAACCCGTTTTTATGTTTTTATCGTCGTTTGAAAATATAGCTATTCGGTTGGACATTTGTCTGCGATTCGTATTTTTTCAGATGGCAGACATTTGCCGAAGCTATTTTTGTTCGGACTTGCCCGGTGCCCACTAAATTTCTTTTGGGGTAGCTCAATACCCCGACCGACACTTGCCGTCGGGACGGTTGCCACGTACTCTGCAAGCAGGTGCAAAGGGATTATCCGATGTAAAACGGATTTTGAAGTGGCAAACAGACTAAATGATTTTTTTAGGTCGATATTAACAGATATTTCTGACAGGCGTGTGAACTCGAATTTAACTTCCAATCACAACAACAGAGATGATAGGCTGATGATAATCTGCCGCTCATTCAACGACCGTTGGATTCGTTGGTTATCGTAAAACCTACGAAATAACCGTCCACCTATAACACAAATAAGAAATATCTGTGAAAACACTGAGCGGTACATACCGCATTAAAGGCGATCGAGATACCAAACTATACTCTTGAACAGCAAAATCGATCGCATTGTTGAAATTACTATCCAAGATCGAGCAGAAAAAGTGTCTTAATCGCCAGATAAATCAGAATTTACCGACACTTGGCCATTCATCAGAAGCGGGAGAAGTTCATCACGCTGCTTAGTCAGAGTTTTTGTCTCTTTTAGGCAGTTAAGCATACGAGCAAATATTAACTCTGTTGTTTCGTTGAATGTATCAATAATCTGTTTATTGGGAACAACGATAAGTAATCCTTTCAAAGTATCTTGGCTAACATTCTGCAAAATTGAGCCACCTGAAGTTGTCGCATTTGTACCTTCTAATTGTTTTAAGCTATATGTCAAATAATTGCGCATACTGCTATTATGGGGAGTACAACATATTATAAAGCCACAGAAAAGTGTGTTTGTTGGCGATATAAGCAATCGTGTAGAACCAGGGCAGCCACTTCGTGCTATGATTATATCTTCTGATTTTAACAAATAGTTTTCAGCTTTGGTCATCGGCACCGTTATAGTGTCAAAATCTTCTCCATCAAGCAAGATCTTTGAAGAGGATATATTCCGCACATTAACAATCTGGAAATCATTGCCAGCTTCATCTTTAGAATAATTTATGCCATTCCTAAATTTGCACAGTTCTCCCATGTTGGCAATATTAAAGCAAGACGGAATCTCTCGCTTCAACTTCTCATACCCAATCATCTCACCGCCACTTGACTTATATGGTCTTCCATTCTCGTCAGGAAAGTCAAACTGCACAAACCAGTAGTCGTAGAGCTGCTTCGCCATCGCCTCTAAATTCTGATTTATCGCACGGTTAAGTTCTATTTTGTGGTCAATGGTACGGAGTAATCTACCTATGCGTTTTTGTTCCTTCAATTCAGGAATCCATACGGTGCAATCCTTGATTTTATCCGGTGATGTATGCCGGATTTTTGTTTGTTGAGCGGCAGCACTTAATTGTTGTTTTACGATGGTGGAGGATATAAGGTAGAATGCGAAATCCTTATCTAACAAATTTTCTTTGCAAACAATCTTTGCCACATCTTGACTTTGAATATATTTGCCGCTTTCGGGAATGATAGCGGTAGAGCCAAGTAATCCAATAGCCTGCTCTGTCAAAGGCGTTACAATATCTCCCTCCTCCATTAAAAACTCGGACTTGAAATCGCCGATATAATAAAGATTGTCTTTAGACTTATTCTCTTTAAAGCAGTTGTTTTGATAGTCGAAGTTCCCACAAGTCAAGCGAACATACTTACCCTCAGTGGCATAGTGCTTACCACTGAGACTTGCGCCTCTTGTAACGTCAAGAATTTCTCCCAATTTATATTTTGTTAACTTCATTTACCGTATTGCCTTTTTAATATAGTCTTGAATCAGAGATAGGTTTACCTCAATCTTTTTACGCTTGGCCAATAACTGGTTGAGATGCGCTTTTTGTTCCGCCTTTTCTTGTGCGGCAATGATGTGGTCAATTTTTGCTCCGCCAACAAAAGGATATACGGTATCGACTTCCATTTGCACATTTTCAATTTGGCTGTCTAATTCAGCAAGTTGCCGCTGATATTTTCGCTGTGCTTCTACTATGTCCAAATTATTTGCCGCCACAAATACATCGAGCAAGTGGCGAATAGCTTTAATCTGGTCCCGTGCATCTTTTGATGAACTGCGTGCAACTCTTAGCGCAACAATTATAGCAATTACACTCATTATAGGATTTGAAAGAGTAGCCCATTGAGTCAAGCTGTCAAGCATCGCACGATTGGCCAAATTTCAATGTCTTCAACTGTGCCATTATCTCCTTTTCAAGCCGGTGGCTTTCCGCAAATTGTTCGGTGAGTGTCTTTTCGTAGTCCGCCATACGCTTGTTGAACTCCTCTTCTGTAATATCGATATATTCAATCTTAATGTCAAAATATTGCCCGGCTGAGAAGCTATACCCTTTTTCCGCTACTTCTTCGTAGGACGGAGTAACCGAAAATTGGTCTATCGCTTTTCCGTTTCGGAAAGTATCTACAATCTGCGCGATCTCATAAGGACGAAGATTCGTTTTTTGGTTCTTTCCTATTTTGACTGTTTCGCCAAGTTTGCTTGCATCAATAAACACGGGCTTTTCGGGCTTGTTCTTATCAATGAAAACCACACTTACATTCGTACCTGTGTTTGCGAATACATTGCTCGGCATACTTACCACACCTTTCAGAATCTTATTATCTACGAGGTGTTTACGGATTTTGAGCGCAATACTGCTCTTGGCTGTAATAAATCCGGTAGGCACAACGATAGCCCCTTTACCTGTTTCTTTCAAGCTGTAAAGCAAATGTTGAAAAAAGCATAGGTAGATTTCCATACCTTTCTTATCCTTATTGGGTATGTTGGGAATACCCGCAAAGAAACGTCCACGGTAATGGTCGGCTTTGAGATCGGAATGGTACTCGGAAAAATCGAGTTTGAAAGGCGGGTTGCTGACGATATAGTCAAACTTACGAAGCTTGTGTCCCTCTTTGTGATAAGGGTGCTTCAGCGTATTGCCTTGTATGACGTGCGTCAGAGAATGGCTCATGCTGTTCAATATAAGATTCAGCATCAACATGGTCGAAGACTTGTCACTAATATCCTGCGTGAAGACCGTACAGTTCTGCACCCCAATTTGGTGGGCAAGTGCGATGACAAGCGTACCTGTCCCTGCCGAGGGGTCGTAGCAAGTCACACTCTTTACATTCTCGTTCTTATCAACGAGCAATTGAGCCATAATAGAGGCAATGGCGTGTGGCGTATAGTATTCGGCATAGTTGCCGCCACCGTTGGAGTTGTAGTCCTTGATCAGGTATTCAAAGATGGTGGAGAAGAAATCATACCCTGCGGCAAAAGCTGCCTCAAAAGAAAAACTTGCCACGTCGCCGATTAACGATTTGCAAAAGCCGTTTTTCTTGGCAGAGCCTCCTGTTACCACCTCCGAGAGCGGTTTCATAATGGAAATACGGGTTTCGTCCTCGTTGAGAATGTAGAAAATCTCCTCATTGGTGTCGGCGATAGCCTCCAATGTCGCATCGAATAAAGTCGCAAAATTATCCTCATTCTGACGTTTCGCAAGATACGGAATCAGATGCTCTTTTTTCAATACAATGGTGTCGAGCATCATATCACACATTTCTTCGTATTCATCATCGGACAGTTGCTCCAATACCTCATAAACATCCTTCGCTTTGGCAAGTTCGGGCAGTGTACGTTTTGCCTCATAGATAAACTTATCATTGAGGAACTTGTATAGAAATGTTTCTACGATAACCGTATATTCATTTCCGCTGTTACCAAGGCCAATATTGTTTGTCGTACTTTTCAGACGGTCGATAAGGTCTTTTGTCTGTTGCTTTATGGTGTTGATAGCCATAATCAGTATATGGTTTGATATTCTTTGAAAATAATGTCACTAACATATTTACGAGCCGGACGCTCCGTGGAAATCTGCGCATCCTTAAAACGACGGGTGACGTAAGTTAATATGTTTTTGGTAAAGTAGGCCGGAGTCTCGACAATCGCCTCGTTGTGGAAGAAAGCATCGTCTACATCTTCTTTTATGAGTAGCAAGACAGCCGTCACCTGCTCTTTCTTCTTTGTCCAAGCATAGGTACGAGGTTCGATATGCTCCCGTTCTTCTCTGTCCGCCTGTTCGGTCAAACGCTTCTCGATACGCACGAACTTGGTGTCTCCATTATAGGCGATCGCCTTCAATGCATCGCGTTCGTTCATTTGGCGAATGCGTTTCAGTATGCCGTTAATGTTTTGGACACGGTCGTGCATATTGAACTCACCTTCTGATTCCATCTCTTTCTTCTTGAAAAGTGCAAGGAAGTCTGCGAGGATAGAACGATATTCCGGATCATCGGGGTCAACGCAAGCGTTCAATTGGTTACGTGCGTGAGCCACCGATTGTCTATATTGCTCTCGAAGTTCAAGTTCCTCTTCACCTTTCTTATAGAACGAGAAATGTATGTTCTCCAAAGCAGAATTCAGCAGCTGTTTCACGCTTTCGCGGTCGTTCGAGTTCTGCTCATACGAGAGAAAGTCAAGGCGATTGCGCGCCGCTTTGATAAGATTTGATATTTCGGGTATATCGACAATCTTTTTCACTTCCGGACTTTCCTGTGAGATTAGCATATTCTGCATACTGCGCAGGATTTCCAAACTTTTGCTTACGGAACGGACGGTGGCAAGATCATCCACCAAATTGAGCTGGCGAGAAAAAATTTGAGGGTTGGTCAAATCGTAGTCAGCCAAAGTTACTTTAGCGTCTGCGACATTTCTCATTGCTTCCTCAATGGTAACAAACAGCCTATCCATAGAAGAAATGTTTTTTTGACCGACCTCTTTTTCAAGTTCTTCCTGGTAGTCCTTATGTGTCTTGCTATATTCTTCCTCGATGTTGGCAAAGTCTACGACATGCCCGAACTTCATAGCCTTATACGGGCGATTAACACGCGTAAGCGTTTGCAGCAAATTGTGTTCCTTGACCATGCGGTGTAGATACAATTTCTTCAATCGCGGAGCGTCAAAACCCGTTTGCAACATTTGGAATACGATTAATAAGTCGATTCTTCCGTCTTTGAACAAGTCAATCCATTTGGAACGGGTGGATTTATCGAAACTGTCATAGAGAATAAGGGCTGCGCGGTAACGTCCTTTTCGAGGCGAGGTCTTCTTGACCTCAATTTCGTTAGCCGAGATACTGCGATAGATTATTTGCCCATCCTCGCCCGTATAATTGTCGAGCTCCGATTCATCGGCATAGTTTTCCAAAAACAGCCGATACATCATTATCGCCTGTTCTTTACTGTTGCATACGGCAAGTGCGCCCAATGATGGGTCGGAATATTTGCTTCGGAACTCCTGCAAATCATTGATTATGTAGTCGAGTAAAGGGTGTACATAGTTCTCGTGGGCATAGACATCGACTTCTTTAACAGTTTGCTTTTTTACCCTTATGCTGTTAAGGGCTTCTTTCATTGTTATCTTAAAGTTCGACCCGATGTCTTCGCGTATGAGCCGAAGCGTGTAACCATCTGCAATAGAGGCGTTATAATAATATGTATGGATATAATCACCAAAAATATCTTTGGTATTATATCCCTCGCCGATTATGGGTGTACCCGTCAATGCTATTTTGATTGCATTCTCATCGCTCGCAATCAAATTTTTCAAAAAACAGCCTTTGGGATTGTAATTACGGTGCGCTTCGTCAATAAAATAAATGCGCTTCACCTTGACGTTATACGCATTTTTAGCGAGTGCCCGGCTGTCTTGGGAAAACTTTTGGATATTGACAACGGTTATCTCCAATTTGCCTTCTTGGTTTTGTGTAGTCACACCATCCTTTATCAGATTGGCAAAGTCTTCTTTGCTTTGAATAGGATTGACTTTCAATCCTCTGCGGGTAAACTCTTTTTGTGCCTGCTCCAAAAGATCGATACGGTCTACAATAAAGAAGAATTGCGGGACTATGCCTTGGCCAGAATAATAATCGGTCAGATATTTGACATTAAAATACGCAAGCGCAGTCTTTCCACTACCTTGGGTATGCCAAATAATACCCTTACGTTCCTCCTTATCAAGGTGTCGCTCAATCGATTTTGTTGCGAATACTTGCGGATAGCGCATAATGTGTTTTTGTAGTCCATTGGGATGGTCTACATAGGCTATTCCATAGCGCAAGAAGAAATAGAAACGTTCAAAACTGAACAAACTCTCACAAATGCGCTTGGTAGGCGTCTCGACTTTGCAATTCGTTTTGTACTCACTATTGTTTTTGTATTGAGGCACATTGTTGTCACGCAGCAATATCTCCTCGTCCTCGGCAGAAACCGTGTTATATCTTTTCTGAATAGGGAAACTATCTTGTCCTTCCTCGCGAAAGCAATTATAGAGGGTATCGGTTTTGCCGATAGTAGCGTAATAAGCTCCCTGTTTCAGTTGTTCGTCGTATTCCATATCGTTACTGAATACCATTATTTGCGTGATATTCAAATAACGGCGGAAACAAGGATTGGCAAACCGAGTCTTCATACGGTTACGCTCAGCATCGATTCCTTCATGGTTGTTCTCCTTTTTCACTTCAATAAAAGCCAGAGGCAAGCCATTGACGAAAATGGTTATGTCGGGACGGAAGTTATCGCCTGACAAATCTCCACAAGTCATTTCGGTTGCCACTTGGAACGTGTTGTTGCGAATGAAGTTCGCGGGAGAAGACAAGTCGATTATTTTGTTCGTGGTGTCAAGCAGTATTTCTTTGTAAAACTGCCGGCCAAGATCGTCGTTGTTGAGCGACTTCTGAATACGATGAAGCATAACGTCTGCATCTCCTTGTGTAGACAGAGGATTCAGGCGCAAATAAGCTTCTGAAAACGGTTGTAGCAAGATGTTCGTAAGAGCATCGGATTCCGTTTTCGGAATTGTCACATACTTAGTGAACAGTCCCTTTTGAGATATGTATTTATACCCCATCCTCATGAGATGCATAAGAGTGGGGAATTTTACTCTGCTATCTTCACTAAACGCACCCATAACATTTTACTTCTATTAAAATAAAACACTTCTACTATCTGCAAAATGAAGCCCATCAGACAGTGAAAGTGTTTACATCCTGTTTCAATAATTTATTTAAAGCTATCAACGCAATTAATTGACAAATGCAAAGTTAGTATTTTTTATCGAGACTGGCTGCATATTTGAAGATTAAGTTCAGGGAGCCTCTTGCAAAATGACCTAAATGTCAGATTCTATATAATCTCTAATGGAGCCGTTATTTCCGTTGAAATAACCGTTTGATAGGTGCTACTCGTTGATTATAAGTAGCTTGCGTAAAAAGAGAATATTAGAGGTAACGATTAAGCAACGGTTCATTTTTCCGATATTTGCACTGTGTTTTACTCCTCTAAATAACTTATGCGAAGATAGCAATTTTCTTTGAACTTGCAAAAATATTCGATTCAAGTGCTAAATACAAAATGAAGGCACGAGGTTATGAGCCTCGTACCTTCTTCTCTTTTATTTCTTATTACTTACCTTTTTCAGGACTGGCTTCGATGACAAACAGGCAATAAGATTAAAGGGTTTTATGCAAGTTACGAAAAGAGAGGAAAATGAACCTTTCCCGTATTCCGCCGTATATCAGTCTTTTATACTTTGACCTCACTTTAAGTACACCGAATAGCCCACAGCCGATTTGCATCGTTTCACCCTGTGTTGCACTTGGTTAACACAAAGATACAAAAATATCTTTAGTTTTCAAAGTAAATTCCTTGTCTTAACTAATTTTGTAGATATTAAAAACCCCTGCCAAAAGTATGTCTGGCAGGAGTGAAATATAAAAGTAAGTTCGTTAGGCAACTTTTCCGAATTTATTGTTTTCGCGTATAATATTCGATAAGTTCTTCATTGTTGCCTTCATCGTAAATCCATTTCATCGTCGAACCCGACATTTCGACGCGACAGATTTGCCGATTATCTCCGTCATCGGTCGTCAATATTCCCGCCGTTTCATCATAGGAGTAAGTCCCGTCGTAAAACCCTTTGGGCGGATAATCGTAATAACGATAGGTTCCGTCTTCCCGAAAAATCGCAACCATCTTATCCTCGTCCTCCACGGCCGTGAAACTATCAATCAATTTCCCGTTCCGGTAATATTCGTTCTTCTGGAATACCCATTCGCCGATGATTGATCCGGGCACGTCGTTCGGTTCATCTTTTTCATCGGAACAAGCTACGGCCAAACAAGCCAAAACCCACAGGCTTGCAAAAAACAGTTTTTTCATTGTCAATCGTTATTTAAATTTTGTCATATATTTTTCTACCTCGAACGGCACTAATCCCCAGTCGTATCGGGCATAAAGCGGATGGCGGGGATTTCCTTTCACCGTGAGTTTCCCGATTTGGAACCATTGGCCCCGACTTGTACGCAACACGTCGTATAAATCCCGAAAACATTGTTTCAGATAAGGTTTCGCCGAAATATCGTTTCCGAAAGCGACCAATATGTCCGCTGCCGGATAACGTTGCAGCAGATCGGCCACGACATCCAGATTTTTCCGGTGCATCGGTTCGTCCAATGTTGCCGATAAACTCCATTTATCCGTCGCTCGTTCCGATGAAAGATTCAACATTGCAAATCCGTCGTAACCGCCGCCCTCGGCGAATCCCATGACTTTGTGCGTCGTCGGGTCGGGATGTGTTTCGTCCGCAGTGCTCGGATTAAGGCCGACGACCAACAGCATCTTTTTGCCGGGTTGCTCCAGCACGAACCGATGATCGTTCTGCGATTTTCCGGTTTCGTTACAAATAGGAGTGTAAATCATTTTATTGAATCTGTTTTAAGTTAATAGCTCTTTTAGCGGCCTCTTTCTGCTGTAACTTTCTTTGTGCCTCCTCTCGTTTCTGTTGTTCTCTCTTTGCTATTTCCATTCGTATCTTATTGGCGACATCATCTACAACTTTTTCCACTACGAAATCTTCAATGGAAAAACTTTTCACGGCAAGCATACTCCTGTCTTCGAAATCTAAAATACGGTCGAGGTAAACATCATTTAAACGAGGTTCGATATTGAATGCAATTTGTTTCTGTTGACCATCGACATCCGCCACAAACTTTCCGATGATTTTTCCGTCATATATCTCAATAGATTGACAATATATCTTTTCGGATTTGTCAAACTCAAGCGTATTGCCGGATAGCAAATCATGAATACGGCACACATTGGTTGCTATCAGATTCTTCCTTTCAAAAACATCTCGTATTTTAGTCAAATAGCCATCCGATACGAATTGAAATATGTTTAGAGTATAAACCGTGTCTCGCGTATCTTCGCGAATCAATTCAATGATATGCCAATCATTTCCTTTTATCAATGTTGCATAATGACGATTCGGAGTATATATTACACTTGCATTACGCTCCAGTTCCCGTAAATACGCTATCTTGAGTCCTTGTAATTTAGTCTGATTCCTAAAAGGAATAATATCGTTGATCAAATAATAATGATTGCTTATACTATCCAAATTTGATTGATAATATGCATATCCTCTCGTTGGGGTTCCTGCATTGCTATTGCCATGGACGATTTTTTTGTTCAACTCTTCGGGTTTATATAAATAAGTAGCTATATTGTCGTAAAAAATCTCGGTATCACAATAAGGCGCCCCAAACTCAAAATAGGTATACTTGTTCGTAAATAAGTCGTATTTGGCCCTATCTTGTTGATTTGCATGATGCAAAGGCAGAAATACCCGTTGTCCGATGTATTTTCTCGTTGAAGAATTATCGTGACCGTAAAATATTTCAATCGGAGCTAAACTGTCATAAGGTTCAACCAGTTCATAACTCGTATTTTCTTCGAGTGTTCTTATTTGATTCTGTGTCTCTTGGCGTTTGTCACGAATGAGTTGTTTTTCTTTAAATCTTCTCTCTAATACCCCAAGCGAGCAACTATTGATAAAAATGGATTTTCCGGCATCGTTCTTCAGAATAGCACCTTCTTGAGGTGTACCTTGCGGTTGTAACAGGATGGTATATAAGCTATACCATTCGCTTTGAGGTGCTACGGACACGACCTGTTTCGTAAACGGATCATGATATTCAGAAGAGATTTTGTCAACATAGACATATTGTTTATCGGAATACTTTTTTTGTCGATTTTCGAAAAGAGCCATAGAAATCAGATTATTCGGTTCCGTATAATATATTATTTCGCCACTTTCCTCTTCCTGCAACTTGACGATATCCCGATCCGATCCAATCTTGTCCGGCCACTCATTCGACGACATCGCTCCGAACGAAAAAAGACTTTGGCGGCTTTCCATCTCTTTGCGCAGAGTATTCGACGATACTACATCCAGAATACGATAATATTTATTCGTGTAAGGAGTAATCGGAGTCAACTTGTTCAACCTTTTGCCACAAATGGCAAATCCTTGACTTTGCGGGGAAATGAAGACCCGCAATCCGATATATGCTTTTTTATTTATGCCGTCAGCACGAGTATCCGTGTAATGTTCCTGAAAGACTAAAGGCATCAAAGAGTCAACAAATATTTTTTGTCCTTTGCAGGTAATTATGCAACAAACACATAAAAACACTGAAAAATAGAACTGTTTCATAATATCCGCCAATACCTACTTGTTAATAAAATCCTGCCATGTATCCGTCAGATCGAATTTCATTTTCATAGGAATTCTTCGACCATCGGGGTCTTCGACCGTTAAATTGAAATAAAGGATGCAACTTTTAGCCTCGAACGTTGTAAAACCTTCGGTTACGGCATCGTCGTCATAAACCGACAAGGTAATCTCGAAAGGCTTTGCCTCTTGCGGTCTCCACGGATTATCGAAAGAAACTTGGGGAATCCCGGAATCCACCCATGCGCGACTATAATCACCTCGTAAAACATATTCTTTATTAAAGTAAAAGGAAACCCATGTAGCCAATCGGTCGCGGGTGTAAGGTTCCCCGACCCAATTTTCTCCTGCGATATATTCTTCATAAAATTCTGCATCGATAAATGTTTTTTGCGATGCATTCCGAAGGTCGGCCTTGAATCTGAATATAACTCTGTCATAACGATCGAGTTCGAATTTACACAGGTAAGGTTCGATTACTATCGCTTGTGACTCGCGTCGTTTCCGCTCTTCCAATTCGCGCCGTTGAGCCAATTCGAGCGTATTCTTAAAGTTGGAAATCATCGTCCCAGCCAGTTTATCCGCCCCGGGACGCGACGTTTTGCGGTATTCGAGGCGTTGCTCTCCATATGGTGCGGTTATGCTGAATGTATTTCCGAAATTTATTTCCGTCCCGGACGGAATAACGAATATGAAGGATTGAGGTTTTTCGAAGATCAATTGTCCCCATTCACTTTCGAGCAATAACCTGCCATCGGATGTTCTGCCAGGTTTGCTTTTATCTTGTGCGAAAATTATTTGCTCGACATTTGACGAATACGGAGATTCCATTACGTAATAGATGGAAACAAATCCTGCTTGATCTGCTTCGGAGATAATGATGCTTTTCATCGGATCATTTGAATCAGCACAATCATACGTTCCTTCGATACGCAAATCCGAGTTACAAGAGATGAAAGGAACGACGATTAAGTATAAAATATACCTATAAACGAAAGATTTCATAATTTTAATTTTACATAAATTATAAACTACAATGGCCAATAAATAATAGAACTGACAGCCCCCAAATACAAAATAAACGGAATTTCTACTTTGACTTTCTGTTCAACTTTCTCCAAACCGTCTGCCGTTAGCCACGGCAATTCATCGAATCCGCTTTTAACCAGTCCGAATCCGCATTTCGGACATACGGTCAATCCGTCCGGCACGGAATTTCCGCAGTTTTGACACTTCCAGCGGTCTTCCATCATACAATCGAATTTCTTGCTGACAGGCGCCAATTCAGCCGATTTACAAAAAAGAAAGTGTGGAGCCGATTTCGTTTATCAATCTGAAGGTTGTGGCGAACCCGAATCAAATAAACGAAGATGCAATACCCCACACTTGATAGATATGGGATATAGGCGCACAAAAATACGCCTTGCCATATGCTAACAAGAAATGAGTGCCGTTCGTTGTCCTTGATTCGTTGAAAATTGCCACATTTTCAGATTAGGACAGTGCGAAAACACTTTCTGTATGTCTGCCGCTTGCGCGACAAGACAAAAATAGAAAATAATTTTCACATTGAACAACACTCATATAAAAACAATCGCAAATTACGCCAAAAAGTTTCTGAAAATCAATATTGATTCTGAACAATGTTATTTCAATTTGGGGCCATCTATTTTGGTTTAAAACCGCAAGCGGGACGGCCTTTCGGTTCCGTCCCGCTCGTGGTTAAATCTTCATTCCCTGCCTTTACTCCGTTCGCTCAATGTCGATTCCTATTTTCTGGTAAAACTCCTTCCGTTGTTGTTTGAACCACTCGTCGCCGTCCTTTCCGTTTATGGTGAACCGGAATCCGCTGGGGCCGTCCTTGTCGGGTTTGAGTTGCAGAACGACATCGCTGGCCCGGAACGTATGATTATACCTTATCGAGTGCAGTTCCCCCGTGTATCTGTAAGGTTGCATCGTAAATAGGGCCTTCGTCCACTCCTTGTTCAGCCCGATATCCTTGCAATAGTTTTCCCATTTCAACAGTCCCTTCACATGCGGGAATAGGTCATCGACACGCATCAAGGCTTTTACCGCTTCGTACATCCGTTGTTTGATTTCGTCTTTCTCTTTATCGTGTCCGGCCTGCATGGTCTTAATCTCTTGTTGCAGTTGCCCAATGCACTTGTCCTTGTCGGCAATTACCCCTTGCAAATCTGCAATCTGCTTTTCATACCTCGCGGGCTTCGGGTCGTGGAACAACGCCCCGATCCTTTCGACGGCTTTCGTCGTGGCATCTACTGCCACGCCTTTCAGTTTATCAATCTTGATCTCCCGTCGGGTCTGCGCCAACTCTGTTTCGGCCTTTGCCAGCTCTTCCTGCTTCTTTTGCCGCTGTTCGTCGATGGTGTTGCAGTCTGTTTGCGCGGCTCGTTGCTGTGTTTGGAGTGCGGCAATATCTACCGTCAGCGTCTTTTGCTGTTCTTTCAGGTTCTCGACCTGCTCGGCGATTTCGTTCTTGCGGACGAATACCT
>UMJY01020088.1_pt1 | contig 15898 bp, 18 predicted proteins | sample 1966191 | NCBI WGS metagenome assembly UMJY01 (sample SAMEA4836161, study PRJEB28245) | human gut metagenome | biome: gut microbiome; material: fecal sample | place: Denmark | collected 2008 | reverse complement strand
TGCCGTTACTCTGTGAGATAATTACTGCAAATTTCAATAGTTCGTCATTAACTGTATCATAAAATCTTACTTCCACCATATTTCCTCTCCATGTACATATCTATAATATTTCATTCTCAATAAAATCCGCAATTCCCTCTTCATCATTTGAACCAATTACAATATCCGCTCTCTCTTTTACCTCATCAATCGCATTCCCCATTGCAACACCTGTTCCACATAATTCAAGCATTCCGATATCTGCATAATCATCTCCAAATGCAATAATTGAATCTGTACTAAATCCACATACTTCCGTAATCTTCATAATTGCGTTTTCTTTCGTCACATTCTTTTTTGTAAACTTGTACCAAAATCCATCAGAGAAACGAATACAATCACAATCAGAGAGACTTCGAGCTAGCTTATCTGCCTTATCTTGATTAAATATCTCAACACACATTTTTAATGAACATTCGTTAAAATCTGAAAAATCTGTATAAATACTATCTCCCCAACTCTTATCTAACTTCTTAGGATCTATTTTATAATTCCAATAATGTGCATCTATTGTATCTATCGTAATTTCGCAATCATTTCCACAAATATTTCTTGCCATGTCAATCATCACATTAGTTTCTTCTTCGGAAAATTCTGCCCTATAAATATATTCTGTTTTGTATTTTACTAATGCCCCTCCACTCGATATTAAAATATCGGGCATCAATTCATTTAAAAATACCAAAGAGTTTTGCTCACTTCTGGAGGTAGAAACACCTATCAATATATCATTTTCCCTGCATTTTTTTAGAGCTGATAACGTTCTAGTTGATATTGTTTTGTCACTCTGTAATAAAGTTCCGTCTAAATCAAGTAAAAGAAGTTTGCATTTCTTCATATCATTTTTTCCTTTTCATTCATCTCAATAATTACATTTGCATCAATTACTCTCCCCACAAATAGAGCCAAACTAGAGCCATTTGATAAAACAAATGCCGGAAGCCCGCATAAATTACAGGCTTTCGGCATTTCAATCCGTTATTCAAACTCAATCGTCCCAGGCGGCTTACTGGTAATATCATAGAAGCAGCGGTTTACCCCCTTCACTTCATTGATAATCCTGCTCATAACCTTCTGTAACACCTCGAACGGTATATTGGCAGCTTCCGCTGTCATGAAATCAACCGTATTGACCGCACGCAGTGCAACCGCGTAGTCATACGTTCTCTCATCGCCCATGACACCCACGCTTCGCATATTGGTGAGCGCGGCGAAATACTGGTTTGGCATCCACTCCGGTGCCTCTCCATGCTCTTTGCGGTATTCCTCTACCGCGGCATCCACTTCCTCACGGTAAATGTAATCGGCATCCTGCACGATACGAACCTTCTCTGCAGTTACCTCACCGATAATACGGATACCAAGTCCCGGTCCCGGGAATGGCTGACGGAAGACAAGTTTCTCAGGGATGCCAAGCTCCAGACCCGCTTTGCGGACTTCATCTTTGAAGAGGTTGCGCAGCGGCTCGATGATTTCCTTGAAATCCACATAATCCGGGAGACCGCCGACGTTGTGGTGGGACTTGATCACTGCGGATTCTCCGCCAAGTCCGGACTCTACCACATCCGGGTAGATGGTTCCCTGTGCCAGGAAATCCACGGCTCCGATCTTCTTTGCCTCTTCCTCGAAGACACGGATGAATTCCTCTCCGATAATTTTACGTTTTTTCTCCGGTTCTGTCACACCGGCAAGTTTTCCATAATAACGCTCCTGCGCGTTGACACGGATAAAGTTCAGGTCAAACTGTCCGTTCGGTCCGAAGACCTCCTCAACCTCGTCTCCTTCGTTCTTTCGGAGCAGACCGTGATCGACGAATACGCAAGTAAGCTGTTTTCCGATTGCACGGGAAAGAAGTCCTGCTGCAACAGAAGAATCCACACCTCCGGATAATGCAAGGAGAACCTTTCCATCACCGACTTTTTCACGGATCTCTTTGATTGTATGCTCCACGAAAGAATCCATGCGCCAGGTGCCGGCACATCCACAGATATTTCTTACAAAGTTGTGAAGCATCCTGCTTCCCTCTACGGTATGCAGTACTTCCGGATGGAACTGGATTGCATAAAGTTTTTTCTCCGGGTTTTCATCTGTCGCTACCGGACAGTCAGCAGTATGTGCTACCACCTGAAATCCCGGTGCCGGCTTGGAAATATAATCAAAATGACTCATCCAGCAGATGGTAGATCCTTCTGCCGAATCCGTTGCCACTCCCTCAAAAAGCGGAGAAGACTTGTCCACGAACACTTCCGTTTTTCCGTACTCACGTACCGGTGCCTTTTCTACTTTTCCACCGAGGATATGATTCATCAACTGCGCACCATAGCACAGACCGAGAACCGGGATGCCAAGTTCAAATAATTCTTTCGTGTATGTCGGGGAATCTGCCTCATAGCAGCTGTTCGGGCCGCCGGTGAGGATAATTCCCTTTGGATTCATTGCCTTGATCTGTTCGATGTCGGTACGGTAAGAATAAATCTCACAGTACACATTGCACTCGCGGACGCGGCGTGCAACCAGCTGATTGTACTGACCACCGAAGTCAATGACGATGACTTTCTCCTGATCCATATTGTGTTTCCTCCTGTTTTCTAAAATGCATTTTTGCATTTATGTGGTGCATTTTTCAAAAGTACACCATTTTTCTACCATTATAATAAAGCCCCTGTGATTTTACAAGTCACAACCTCACGTTTTCTCGTAAAATGCAATCACATCCGCGTAAACTTTTTCATTTTCTTTCTCATTCAGTATTTCATGGCGCATATGCGGATAGGTAATTGTGGAAATATTGGAAAAACCTGCCTGTTTCAGCGTGTCCACACTGTCTTTGGCACCTTTTTCATACCCGGTGCACGGATCTTCGCTACCGCGGATCATCAGAATCGGTAATGCCTCATTTACGTCCCGGTAATTTGACACCTGATGCATGGCTGTAGTCAGCATATACAGATCGTGAAAAGCGGAGACGCTGAATCCATGCCCACAATACGGATCTTTCAGATATGCCTGTACCACCTGCTCATCGGAACAGATCCAGTCCGCTTCGGTTTTTGCATGTTTTACCTGCTTATTAAAATTTCCCACTGACAGTTGCTGCACCAGCTTGGAATGATACATCGGTCCACGCGCCCTTGTGAGCAAATTCGTCAGGAAAAACCCTATGCGGATAATCTGTGTTCCCGGATAATTCGGGAATCCGCTCAGTACCACCTTTGCGTAACTGTGTGACTGGGTACAAAGCAGATTCCTTGCAATGATGGTTCCCATGGAATGTGCAAAAATCATCACCTTTTCCGTTTGAAACCGCTCCCTGATATATGCCGTGATCTGTACCTGATCCGACAACAGATAACGGTCACCGTCTTTTTCTTTAAAGAACCCCAGCTTTGGAGCATGTTCCCCATGCCCCCGCATGTCCGATGTCACCACCGTAAATCCCGCCTGCCACAGCTGTTCAGCGAAAGCCTCATAACGCTCCTTATGTTCCTCCATCCCATGAATGATCTGAATGTATCCCCGCGGATGCTCACGTTCAAATACCGCCAGACTCAGCGCGTAACCGTCGGACGCTTTCAATACTATATTTTCCATTTATATCCACTTCTCCGTTCGTACTTTTAAAACCAGTCCACATCTGTTCCATGTTCCAACTGTTCCGGTGTCATCAAAGACACGGCATCAATAAACCAGTTGCGAAACGTCATCGTCCCTCTCTTTTGCGCGGTCATTTCTTTCGCCGCAAGTTCTCCTGCAATGCCAGTAAACGCACAGCATGCCACTGCACTCTCCACCGAATTTTCCGCACTTAAAAAAGCACCAAGCATCACGGTGGACATACAGCCGCTTCCCGTAATCCTTGCCATCATCGGGCTTCCATTATGACACCGGTAGACGCAGCTTCCATCCGTGATCAGATCAGTTTCTCCGGATGCGACAAGAATCATCTGATTTTCCTTTGCATACTGCTTCATCAGCTCCGGCAAATCCGTTTCTTCTGCTTCCGCCAGCGCATCCTCGGCTGCATCCACCCCAGTAACCGTTCCACAGTTGTGCAGCAATGCCTGTATTTCCGAATAATTTCCCCGGATACAGGTCGGATGGATTATTTTCATCAACTCCAGACATTTTTCACGCCGATAGGAAGACCCCGACACCCCGACCGGATCAATCACGATCGGATGTCCCAGCGCATGCGCCCGCTTTCCGGCAGTCTTCATCGCCTCATAATCCGAGATGGCCCCGAAATTACAGATCAGTGCCGCTGTACCTGCCGTGATCTCTTCCACCTCACAGGGATGGTGTGCCATCGTCGGTGACGCACCTGCCGCCAGAAGGATATTCGCACAATCGTTGACCGTCACGGCATTTGTGATACAGTGGATAATCGGACGTTTCTGTTGTATTTTCTCATAAATTTCCACCACTTTTTCCCCGGAAAATTTCATCACAGTTTCTCCCGTCTTTGTATTTCACCGTCCAGAATTCCTGCCTTTTTCATTGGAATGGTCACGATAATTGCAATGATCGTACCACCACAGGTACTGATCAAAAACGGCACTACAAATGTAAACAATGCCGCTGCTTTATTCCCCATAATCAGATACGCAATCGGATAAGAAAGCATTCCGCCGATGATACCGGTTCCAAACACTTCTCCCACATATGCAAACGGAAGCTTTTTCCCATACTGGTAAAGTAGTCCTGCAAGCAGTGCACCACACATACTTCCCGGAAATGCCAGTGGGCTGCCAAGCCCTGTCAGATTACGGATCAATGCCGCCATAAAAGCCTGTGCCAGCCCCCACCATGGTCCGACCGTTACCGCGCACAGTACATTCACCAGATGCTGTACCGGCGCACATTTTGAGCCCAATACCGGGAAAGAAAACATACTCCCGACCACAGCCACCGCCGTGAAAAGTGCCGTCAATGTCAATTTTTTTATCTGCAGATGATTCTTCATTTTACTTTTTTACTCCTCTTTTGTTTCCTTTATATGATCTGTTCTACAAGTTCTCCAAGATGCCGGGTGCCTGTCTCAATATCCTCGCAGGCAAAAATGCCGCTGACAACTGCGACACCCGCGATGCCTCTGCCTTTTAACTGCAAAACATTCTCTGCCGTGATTCCCCCGATTGCCACAACCGGAATTTTCACGCTGTGGCAGATTTCTTCCAGCAGCTCGTGCTTCATCGGAATGGCATCCTTTTTGGTTGTAGAGCCAAACACAGCACCACTTCCCAGATAATCAGCGCCTCCCGCTTCTGCGGCTTTCGCCTGTTCCACGGTTTTTGCCGTCACACCAATGATTTTATCCGGTCCGAGAATCTCACGCGCGTGCGCCAGTTCCATATCGGACTGTCCGATATGAACCCCGTCCGCGCCGACTTTTGCCGCCAGTTCCACATCATCATCCAGAATGAGTTTCACCCCGTAACGATGGCAAAGTTCCAGCAATTCTTCTGCCTCCTTCTGCACATCCGCTTCCGGAAGTTCCTTCTCACGCAGCTGTACCAGAGTGGCGCCACCTTCCAGTGCTTTCTCTACCTGCTCATATAATGTTTCATTGCCCAGCCAGGTGCGGTCGGTCACCGCATAAAGGCGGAGCTGTTCTTTTTTCATATTATTCACTGTTTTTTCCTCCTGCATGTTATCCCATTATAACACGCACGACAGGAGAAAATCTATACTGCATGCAAATGTGCATATTTTTCCTTTGTTGCCATTCCTCCGCGGATATGACGTTCGGATTTATTCACATCAATAATCTTGCGGGTTTCTGCCGCAAGTGCCGGATTCACCTGGCACAGCCGATCCGTGATATCCTTGTGAACGGTCGATTTTGAAATCCCGTAATGTTTGGCAGCCTGCCGCACAGTTGCCTTATGTTCAATGATATAGTTTGCGATTTCCACGGCTCTTTCTTCAATATAAGCTTTCAAAAAAATACCCCTGCATTCCTGTGTTTGTACAGTTTATGCAAGGATATGTTTGCTTATTACTTACTTTCTGACTTACTTCCCACAAAGACTCTTCTGTCACAACCTGTCCCACAACAGTTCCATCGGGTTTGACTCCAAAATAAAGTTTCCTTTTCAATACCAAGATTCAAATCAACACCTGCCTTCAACGCATATAATTAAATTATATACTGCTTATAATGATATGAGGTCAAACATATAAAGCAAATATGCTTGTCTATGTCCCATGACGAACTGAATAGAGGACATATGGCAAAAAATAGCCGTCCATGTCCCATGACGAACTAAATAGAGGACATATGATAAAAAAGTGCTCATTTATGTCCTGTTAAACAGATCCTGTGGGACTTTTTCATGCGCTTTTTATACATATGTCCTTTTACCAATTTTTCCCGGGATTTTTCAATGCACTTTTTATACATATGTCCCTCCGGCAACTTTCACCGCGACTTTCAAGCTTACTTATTCTCTATATGTCCCCAAAACACAAGGAAACGCGCACGAAAAAGGGAATGTTCCACACACGGAAACATTCCCTCTTTCATTATGTATTTATTTTTCCAGTTTTGTCAGTTCATTGCTGTCCACATCCGCTGCATGACCGCCCTCACTATGGCTTGCTGATCCGTTCTCGAACCACCATGCCACACCTGCGGCCAACACAACAACTGCTACTACAACTACGATAATGACTTTTTCTAACATGAAATTTTCCTCCTGAACTCTTTGAAAATGGTCGCTTATTTCAAAGAGTCAGAAGCTTTTTCCCCATCCTGCCAGTGTATGTATGCCATGATCCACGCATGGCTGCGCACAAATATGTTTTCGATACGGCAGGATGCCAGATAAATCCGGGTAGCATTCCCGGCAAATCCGCTTGCAAGTCCTGCCCACAAAATGATGTTGCGTTCTGCATTCAGCCGCGTGACCCGTGCACTGACGGTCAGACGCGCCTGTTCGGACTGTGTCAGTTCGGAACGTCCGAGGATATCAAGGAAGGAACCCTGCTGCCGCTCCATCGTATGTACCGCAAGATGATCCGGCTCCGCCTGCGTGATATCGTACATATTTTGCACTCCATAGCTCTGCTGCACCGCAAAAAAACATATGACAACCGCCAAAAAGATGCCTACACACCTCATCCGGCTTTTTTGTATCCGCATGATTCCCTCCTTTCCCGGGCATGCCCGTGTTATGTAATCATTCCATCACTACTTTGTCAGTCCAGCCTTCTTGCGAAGCAGGTGATACAGCCACTTGCCCTCGTCACTCAGCTCACTTTTCTTGAAACCGCTGACTTTCGAACAGCTGCTTTTAATAATAGAAGAAGATTCCTGTTTGTTTGACAGATTCCATGCAATGTAGCTGACACCATATTCATCCATCGTCTGTACCCAGCGGTCTGCCTCTTTTTTGTCAATGGCTCCGTTTCCGGAAGCATCACAGATTCCATATTCCGTGACAAATACCGGAAGTCCTTTGTTGATGGCTGCGGTCATTTTATTGCGCAGATCTGCTTTGTGTGTGGCTGCATAAAAATGCAGCGCATACATGATATTATCCCCCTTGATCGGATCTGCTGCCGCCTGATCCACATCCTGTGACCAGGTCGGTGTTCCTACAACGATCACCGCCTTTTTGTCATTTTTGCGAATGGTGGAAATGACACTCCTGGCATAGGATTTGATCTCTTTCCAGCTTGTTCCGTTATTCGGCTCATTGCAGATCTCATAAATCACATTGTTGTAACCCTTAAATTCCCTGGACATTTCCCTGAAAAAGGCCTTTGCTTCTTTCTTATGGGAATTCGGATTTCCATCGCTTAAGATATGCCAGTCCACGATCACATACATTTTATGTTTCTTTGCCAGTCTGACTCCCTTTTTAATCAGTTTCTTTAAGTCACTGCGGTTCTTTGCATCTCCACTGCAGTATCCGTTATACTCTTCGGTATACATGGCTAGGCGCACGACATTTGCTCCCCATTTATCATGCAGCTGGGCAAAACACTTGTCATTGACGTACTGCGGATACCAGCTCAATCCATGTGTGCTGACTCCGCGAAGCTGTACTTCATGCCCCTTTTTGTCCACAAGTTTTGTTCCTTTGACGTGCAGCCTGCCTGCCGATGCGTCATAATACGTTGTTGTTTTTGCCTCTGCTATTTGCAGTCCCCCTGTCAAACACAATCCCAGCGCAAGCACACATACCAGTGCAAACCCACGCAGGATTTTTATTTTTTTATTAAAAAAATACATGTTCCACTCCACCCTTCTCCGACGGAAACAGGCGGCTCCACGTTCCATTGGACCGCTGTAACATTCTTAATCAATCGCTGTAACCTTGTAATCTTTCTCTTCTACCGTTTTCTTTAATACATCATCTGCCACTTCCGTGGATGAGGTCACAACGGCAGTGCCAGCCTCATGGCTGACTTCTGCGGATGTTACTTCCGGAAGTGCCTCTAGTGCTTTCTTTACGGTTGCCTCACAGTGTCCGCACATCATTCCTTCAATATGCATTGTCTTTGTCATTTTTGTTTCCTCACTTTCGCTTATTTTCATTTCTGTCGGTTTTGCTGCCGGTACAGCCTTTTTATTTGCTTTTCCATGTACGGAAAACAGGTTCAGCCGTAATGCGTTGGTCACGACACAAAAGCTCGATAAACTCATGGCTGCCGCGCCAAACATCGGATTTAATTTCCACCCAAATATAGGATACCACACTCCGGCTGCAAGTGGAATCCCTATTACATTATAAAAGAATGCCCAGAACAGATTTTCATGGATGTTCCGCAGCGTTGCCCGGCTTAGGCGGATGGCCGCCGGAACATCCCGCAGACGGCTCTTAACCAGGACAACGGATGCCGCATCGATTGCCACATCGGTTCCGGCACCGATGGCGATTCCGGTGTCTGCACGCGTCAGTGCCGGTGCATCGTTGATACCGTCTCCGACCATGGCAACTCTGCCGTGTTCTCTGAGTTTGCGGATCTCCGCCTCTTTTTCTTCCGGCAGAACACCTGCGATCACCTCGTCCACTCCTGCCTGTGCGCCGATGGCTTTTGCTGTGCGCTCGTTGTCCCCGGTCAGCATAATGACTCGGATTCCCATCTCACGCAGCTTAGCTACCGCCTGCGGACTGTCCTCTTTGATCGTGTCTGCTACGGCAACCAGACCGGCACAGGTATGGTTTTTGGCAAAAAGCAACGGTGTTTTTCCCTCTTCTGCCAGTTTCTTTGCCTGTTCTGTCATGGCCACGTCCACGCTTACCTTCTGCTGCATATAAGAAACACTTCCACCCAGCAGCAGATCTTCTCCGCGCACTGCGGAAAGTCCGTTGCCCGGCAATGCCTGAAAATCGTGCACTGCAGTATTGGAAATACCGCTTGTCTTTGCGTGCTCCATAACTGCCTTTGCCAGCGGATGTTCACTGGAACTCTCCAGATCCGCGGCAAGCTGCATCAGCTCCCGCTCCGTATATTCCTTTGCTGGGAGAATGTCCGTCACACGCGGTTCCCCGGTTGTGATTGTACCGGTCTTGTCCAATGCCACGATCTGCGTTTTTCCTGCATTCTCCAGTGCCACGGCATTTTTGAACAGGATTCCGTTTTTAGCTCCCATGCCGTTTCCGACCATGATCGCTACAGGTGTTGCAAGTCCCAGCGCACACGGACAGCTGATAACGAGCACGGAAATGCCACGCGCCAGTGCAAACCCGACGTCTTTTCCGGCAATCAGCCAGACGATGATGGTGATCCCTGCAATGATGATGACCGTCGGTACAAACACACCGGATACTTTATCGGCGATTTTTGCAATCGGCGCCTTGGTGGCTGCCGCATCCGACACCATTTTGATGATCTGGGAAAGCGTGGTGTCTTCTCCCACACGGGTTGCCTCACAGCGCAGGAACCCGGACTGGTTCGTCGTTGCCGCGCTGACGGAGGAGCCTTTCTGTTTGTCGACCGGAATACTCTCTCCGGTGAGTGCTGCCTCGTTGACCGCACTGCTACCTTCTATAACAATTCCATCGACCGGAATATTTTCCCCCGGACGCACGACAAAGATATCCCCCTGCCGCACTTCTGCAATTGACACGGTAACTTCCTGTCCGTCCCGCACCACCGTTGCGGTCTTCGGTGCCAGCCGCATAAGGCTCTTTAAGGCATCGGTTGTCCTGCCTTTTGCGTGGGATTCGAGCATTTTTCCGACGGTGATGAGTGTCAGGATCATTGCCGCAGACTCGAAATAAAATTCATGCATGTAGCCCATGACCGCGTCCATATCGCCGCGCACCTGCGCTCCGGTCATGGCAAACAGGGCATACGTACTGTATCCAAACGATGCTCCGGCGCCGAGTGCCACCAGTGTATCCATATTTGGTGCGCCGTGGAGCAGGCTGGTAAAACCGCTCACAAAGAACTTCTGGTTGATCACCATGATGATGATGGTTAAAAGCATCTGCAACATTCCCATTGCCACATGATTGTCTTTCATGGCAGCCGGTACCGGCCAGCCCCACATCATATGTCCCATGGAAAAATACATCAGCACGACAAGAAAGATGACCGATGCGATCAGACGCTTGCGCAGTTTCGGTGTCTCGTGGTCTTTTAATGCTTCTTCCTCTTCTGCTGCGGTCTGTTCTTTTTTTGCGCCTTTGGGTGCTGCGCCGTATCCGGCTGCGACAACTGCATTTACGATTTCCTGATCGGTTGCCGTGCCTTCCACTCCCATGGAGTTGGTCAGCAGGCTGACAGAGCAGGAAGTCACACCCGGCACTTTGGAGACGGCTTTTTCCACGCGGGCGGAGCATGCCGCACAGCTCATGCCGGTCACTTCATATTGCTTCATAGTTGCCTCCTTACAAAAAATAATTGTTCTCCCGAAAATATCGGAGTTATATTTAAAATCTGTTCAGGTTCCTGTTCATAAGAGTCTGTAAGGAGTTTGTATTTAAGCTGTTTCTTATGACGCAACCGGTGTCCATTCGCCGTCCAGGCTCATTGCCACCTTATCCGTACATCCATGTACGGATATTGCTGTTTTACGACAAACTCCTAACAGACTCTAACTCACAAGAAATTCACTGATTTTAAATATAACTCCGACATTTTCTATCTTTACTATAACTTTTTTATTTCATTAATTTTTGTAACATCGTTACTAATTCGTCTACTTTATCGTCCTCGCCGTTTCGGATGCCATCTGCGACGCAGGTACGGATATGTTGTGCCAGCAGGACTTTATTAAAACTGTTGAGTGCCGCATTGGCAGCCGCTACCTGTGTGATGATATCCGGGCAGTAACAGTCTTTTTCTACCATGCCTTTGATGCCGCGGATCTGTCCTTCAATGCGGCTCAGGCGATTGATCATATCTTTCCGTTCCTTCTCGGAACGCTCTTTTTTCTTACAGCATTCACAAGTATGTTCTTTTTCCATTCGGATTATGTCTCCTCTCTCTCCGATACCCTGTATGGGTATCCTTCTGCATCGCATTATATACCCCCTGTGGGTATTATGCAAGAATTATTTTTCTCAATAAAAATGAGTGTCTTCCGGTTTTTGGAAAACACTCATGTATTATTTATTATTCCTCTATGGATACAAAAGGAAATTCTTTTGTGAGATTTCGATCCATCTCCATCATATGCAGAAGACGGCTTGCTGCACCTGACGGATGATTGATTCCAGATTCCCATGCCTCCACAGTCTTACAGGAAACACCAAGATAACTTGCAAATGTCTTTTGCGACATTCCGGTTTCGTTACGAATCTTCTTTACTTCGCTGGCATTGTATTCCTTAACAGGAACAACTGTCACGACACGGCGCGGAAGTTTTTTTTCTTTACTTTTTGCATCCTCAATGGCTTCCTGTAATCCAGCCACAATACTTTCATATACATCGCTCATATTATTTCTTCTCCTATAACTTCAATTTCAATTGTTCAATTAAACTTTTGATACCATTACGTTCAGCTTGCGACAGATTTTCTTTTTCATTTTTAGAATACACGGTAATCAAATAAATAACCTCTTGAACCACAAAATCCACATAGCAAACACGGGCACTGCCACTTTTCCCTTCATTTGCAAAAGGAATTCTGATCTTTCGAAGTCCTCCTGTTCCCTTTATTACCGGATGTAAATCAGAATTTTCCAGCAATTCTAATTCCAGCTTTCTTAAATCTTCATCCTTAAACCCAAGTTTATCCCAATTCCTGGAAAATTCGCGTGTCTGTATAAATGTTCTGACCATCTTTTCTCCTTTACATTACCCTATTCAATAGTAGTATGTCAAGTTATCATGTAACCCTTCATTCTGTTTTTTAAATTTCATGGAGTCGTGGGAGAATCCCCCGTGATTTGTTCCTGTTGACATTTACTAATATAATATTCAGAAACAATATAACTTTATGAAATAACATTATCAAACACGTTTTTACCTGTCAAGAACAATTTCTATTATTTTCTCCAAAAGTGTGGTATGCTCTGTCATAGATTATATTTAAATGAGGAAGAAAACATTGAAAAAATTAGTACAAAGATTATTATTCGGAATCGGCATCCTATCCCTTGGCATCACGTTCACCGGTTGTCATGCCAGCCATTCACAGACGGATTCACAGAAAACTATTTCCAGACAGACAGAACCGCAGGCCGGACCAACAGAAACGGAAACTTCTTCCACGCTTTCTCTGATTGACGCTTCCGGCATGACATTAGAAAGCCGGATCCACACATCGGACGGTTACACAAGAACCAAAGAAGCCGACGGAAGTCTTGCAGAGTTTTTGCGAAACTATGCCATGGAGCCTGATCAAAGTCCCGTTCTATTATATGACGGCAGTAAAAAACGCAATCAAAAGGCTCATGTTGCCGTATTTGATCTCCCACTTGAACATGAGGATCTCCAGCAATGCGCGGATTCCGCCATCCGGGTATATGCAGAATATTTTTGGAGTACAAAGCAATACGATCGCATTGCTTTTCATTTTACGAATGGATTTGACGCCCAGTATACGAAGTGGGCAGACGGTTACCGTATCCGTGTAAACGGAAATAATGTAAGCTGGATCAAAAGTGCACAGCCGGACACTTCCTACGACAGTTTGAAAGACTATCTGCGTATCGTTTTTTCTTATGCCGGTACCGCCTCCATGGATACCGAAGCACAGCCGATCCCGCTATCTGATCTGCAGGTGGGAGATGTGTTTTTAAAAGGCGGAAATCCGGGGCATGTTGTGATGGTCGTTGATCTGTGCGAAAATGCAGACGGCAAAAAAGCCTTCCTGCTTGCACAGGGATATATGCCGGCACAACAATTTCATGTATTAAAAAATCCGGCGCACGAAGATGACCCATGGTATTATGAAGATGAAGTCACCTATCCGTTTCACACGCCGGAATATACCTTCCAGAAGGGAAGCTTAAAACGATTAAATTATGGGATTACCCACACTGCTCCTGAATAAGCCTGTGGATTTCCTCTGTGTCTTTATCCAGTGCCACTTCCAGTTCCCCATACAGCAGATTCTCTGCCAGTTTAAAATAACGCCCATCCACCGCCGTAACTTTTCTGCCCTGCCGGACACGCTCTTCTTTCCGGTCGCAGATCAGTTTGATGATCCCCACCAGACGCTCCGGATCATTGCTGGTGATAGTACAGTTTTTTAGAATCTGTATCTGAAAAATCCAGATGCACCAGATCCTTTACCTCACATACTCCGTTTGCAGCTTTGACAATAAATTCTCCTATCTGATACAAGATAATTCCCCCTTTTCCCTGTATTTCTATTGTACCACAAGGAAAAGAGGGCATTCAAAGGTCGAATTCAACGAAAATTTCTCATTATGAGGTTGGGGACGTTGCACAATTTTTCAAAATCTGTCTCACTTTTGAAGCTGCTGCAACACGGGCTTTCTTTCCCTTATCGATCTGCGTAAGTACCTCTGACCACGCATCATACAACCGATCTAAGTCACCATTCTTTGCATTTTTCCACTGTGTTTCATCGGACTGTAAATTTTCCAGATACCCTTCAAACTCAGACACCATCTGTTGAAGATCATGTTCCTTCCATGATGCCCCATAACTTGTTGTTATATACGCGTTTACAGCCTCACGGCAATACCCAAACGCCACCCCGATCCTAAAATCTTTTTCGTCCGGCTCACATGTTTGTAAATATAAAATCTCCTCCTGTATGTGTCCCAGAATACCCTGAAACATCTGATCCTCTGTCGTTTGGTTCCATACAATCTGGGCGTCTTTGTTCCGTATCACCCTGTACTGATAAACATTTGCTGATACGGATACTATGCATACCGCAATTGTGATTACCAACGCAATTTTTTTCTTCATCTTATCCCTCCCACCAAATGAAAATCTTCCATTTTGATATGCCCTTGCTATCACATAGGATGGTTCATAAAATGCACTACAATTATAATTATCATATTTCCTCTTCCAGTGCATAGTCTTTTATCCAGTCATCTTCTACTTTTAGCGGATTTTCACAAAATCTGGTAATACTGTAGCATTTTTCAAACAGAAAATCAATCGTTTTCCTCACCTTGGTTGTTTTTGGACGGTAACTATAAATTTTCATGTTCTACTATGAATAGTACCCACAATTTCACGTAAAATCAATGTAAATGATTTATAATGTTGAACTCAAACGTACATTCCGGGTCACTACAGTGGTATTTTGGCTTAAAATGGGCAATCTTAAGAAATTACGAGAAAAGAAAAAACTTTCACAAGGTCAATTATCAATCAGATCCGGTGTAAACCTTCAAACGATAAAGGCGTACGAACAGCGTACTCGCAACATCAATCATGCACAGGGAGATATTTTGAACCGACTGGCAAATGCTTTGGATTGTGCAATTGAGGATCTGTTAGAAGATGATCCTGCTTCGAGGGCATAAGAAAAGGACCACCTCATCACTGAGATGGTCCTTAAATAGGCAATTATACATTTACGTGTTTAGAAGAAACAAAACGTTTCTTTCCAGCTTCAAACTGTTCTGGGTACATTCGCTGTACCACGGATTCATCCACATTTGCAACAAGCATGTTATACACTGCTTCAATATTGCTTTCATTCCTGCTTTCATTCCTGATCCGTTTTGCTTCATAATCAAGTATTTCTCCACCCATAACAGAATCAACTCCTTCCTTCACGTTATCGTATTTATTGGTTAATGATTGTGCTACCTTGTCACACATTGCTTTGATTGCAGATTTTTCAAATTCCGATATTTTGCCTTGTTGAACCAACGATTCCAACTGATCCCACAACTTAAGATATGTATTTTTCATATCTTCAATCAACGCATGATCTTTTTCCATTTTTTCAAGTGAGTAATTGAAAAAATAAAACGGAATTAAGAAAAACAACTTCTTACTAAGCATATCATCCAAACTGTAATCTTTGATCTTTACAATTGGAATTTTATAGCTTACAGTTCCTCCAGGTGTATTTACCACAATTTCATGGGAATCTGGTGTACTATCATTGCATCTTAAATATAAAATTCCAGATGCAGGCATTGTGAATACCGTTTTTGAAACATCTGATTCTGCAGTAGTAATTGCAATCTGCGTCGAATACTCAAAAATCCGTACCGTCATTGTGCCGTCTACGCTACTTTGACATTCAATGTGATACCGTCTTGAGTTACCGATTGTAAAATTTGAATCTGTGATTCGCTTTTCATCGGCTCCTGTTGTGATAAACACTTCATTCTGATACAGTTCCACATTCTCTGTTTCCTGCCAATTTTCTCCAAACATTTCGTTTACCAATGGGACAATCAATCGTTTACAGTCCGTCAGTAATGTGCGAAATGAGTCATCATAAGGTGT
>UMJY01027490.1_pt1 | contig 16069 bp, 17 predicted proteins | sample 1966191 | NCBI WGS metagenome assembly UMJY01 (sample SAMEA4836161, study PRJEB28245) | human gut metagenome | biome: gut microbiome; material: fecal sample | place: Denmark | collected 2008 | reverse complement strand
CCTGGTTGAAACCGACGAGGCGGCAAATCGGCGTATGGAGTTTCTGATGCCAAAGCTGGCCAGGGATGCAGGCATGACCGAGCAGCTGAAAGCCAGCGATCCCATGGCATGGGTGAGAAGGATGAACGCATTGAAGGCTCAGGTGGAAGAAATCATCCTGCATGAGTTGATCATGGAGTGAAGTGCGAATCCCTATAGATGCTGTCCCGAACCCGGCGCGGTGAGCATCAGGCTGGATTCGGGACAGCTGACTGATAACTGATACCCGGCTGGACACCATATGATCAAACTATACCTGACAACATTCAAGTTGGCATTCGCATCATGATTTGTACATTTCGCGCCAAAGCTGCCATCGCTATTTCAAGCCGAGCGCTGACAATCGCTCTTGTTTATGATATAGTTTCATTGACTTTTTTAAAAGATCGGCCGCGCAGGAGCAACTTCCCAACTGACATACGGGAGGCAAAGCAATGTACATCGATGATGAACGCGAAGCTTTTTTTGTTGATGCACATAGAAAATACCATTCCAAAATGGAAAACGTATGTCGTGCTTATGTGCAATACAACGAGGAATATCGGAGCCTGATTGATGAAAGTATACAGGAAACCTATTTGACAGCCGTAAAAAACTATAAGGAATTGAAAGCACATCCGGCATTGGAGGGTTGGTTTATAGAAACCTGCTTTCACCGTTTTTCGACGGTGCTAGCCAAATATCGCCGCAGACAGGCATATCATCAGGTATCCATGAACGATGACAAAGCAGCCCCGCAAGCAGCGGAGACGATTGATAATATAGACACATGGTGGCAAAACGAGAACAATGCAAACCAGCTTCAAAGGATATTGGATGTGCTGTCCGAACGCGAAGCACAAGTCTACCATGAGTATTTTGAAGACGAGAAAAGCATGGCGGAGGTAGCCGAAACACAAAACACCACAGTGAGCGCCATTAAATCCATTCTTGCGCGCATCCGAAAAAAGGCGCGCGCGATGCATAATATCGACTATTTGTTTTTCTATTTCATCATCGCAACTTTTTCAGTTCTCGCGCGCTTAATGTAGTGAAGGAGGTTGATCATGGATAGCTCGAAGCGTGAAGCGCAAACTCAGTTGGAAGCTATCAAACAGTCGATTCTTGATGGCCGGCTTACGCATGGGCAGATCTGTGATGCATTAGCCGAAGAAATCAAGAAAGAACTTCAAAAAAGCGCGGAGGAGGTTGATATCGAATATGTGCTTGCATGCCAGCGATTGATTGCAAGTCTTCATTCAAAGGAAGCTGCTCAAGCAGAGAGCCATGCCGAGCACAATTTTGAAGTGGCACATGCCAAACTGCAGCAGGAAAAGCACTCTGTTCAAAAAGGCAGAAAGCGTGCCATCAGGTATGGTTTTGCGGTTGCCTTCCTGTTAGTGGTATTGGCAGGGGCGGATATTCTGCTCACCAAACGGCAGATCAATGTCAGCTACTCACCCGATCATGAGCAGATCGTTTATGATGGTACGATGACAATGCCAGGAATCTTAGAAATGGCAGGAGCAGATATTCAAGGAGATGCGGTTCAGGAGCTAGCAACAAAGAATTGGGACGAGGCTGTTGCCTTTTTAGGCTATGTGCCTGAGATGCCCACATGGATTCCGGACGGATGGGTGTTGGATGAATACTATTGCGCTATATTCAAAAGCTTTTCGATATTCGACGTCACCTATTGTCATCAGGATTCACATGAAGATCTTGTATATTCTATTGAGCGTTATTATGGTAGCGAACCACTACATGGCGTTTTTGAGCAAGATGGAATTGGATATGAAGTAGTCACAGCAACGGGTCAACAGCTTTATATCACAAGCAACACAGGCAGCAGTGTCATCCTTTGGCATGACGGTTCCAATGTCAATAGCGTGATCGGTCCTGTTGCCGCAGATGAATTGATTCATATGATCGAATCGATGAAAGAAGGGAAGGGCTCACCATGAAAAAGAAAAGAATACGCAGCGGAATGAGTATCATGTTGATGCTGATGCTATTTGCAAATTATGCGCTTGCAGCTATGGTAACGCCATATGCTGACACCGTCTTCTCTTCTGCGAGGGTTTCGTTAAGCACTCAAATGGACGCTTCTTTTACTGCCCAAACAAAATCAAAGCAAGCGGAAATTAAAGTGACGAGTTGTATTCTTCAAATCAAGACGGGAAGCGTATGGGCCGATAGCATGACCTTAACAGCACCATCCAAAGTCGCAACGAATGCAAATCGCTATACTGCATCGAAGAATTATTCCAGTAGTTGTTCTTCAGGAAATACGTACCGTATCAAGGCGGTTTTTGATGCGGATGGGCATACCAAAACGGCGTACTCCAACTCGATCAGCTATTGATTTATGGAAAGCAAAGGCTATTCCGTTCAGCGCAGCGTTGAGTCTATCTTCGCTGCGTTTTCTTTTGCCCGGTTCTTTTAAGAAAGTATGATTGTCACCGCAACTTTTTTAATTCTTGTGCGCTTAATATAGCGAAAAGGATATAGAAGAAAGGGGATGATTCCATTGGGCAGCAGCACCTCGTCGTTCATGACAGGGTGCAGCGACATCACGAAGTACAACAATGCATGGTTTGTTCGGTACAATGAGGACACGAGCAACATAACGCCGACACATCGCGCTGTGGTACGCATTCACAAAGGAACACAACCAATCACCCCCAAATGGGTGTATGACAGCCCATACGAAAGAGACCGTCCGTACAATACAGGCTATACGGGAACTGTGACTGGTGTTTCTTTCAGAGCACGGTTGGATGATCGGGATTCTGGAACGCTCGAATTCCATGGATACTATCACCATTCTTATTAAAGCATAAGATAGCTCAAATACTCATAAGTAGCATGCTGTTTGCGTGGGGTAAGAGCGTTCTTACCCCATGCAATATAGCGTTTATCCGTGTGGGAAGGATGACAGTCTATGAAAAAATTTTTTGCCGGATTATTCATTGCAGTATTATGCATTGCTCTTATTGTTCTCGCTTACGCAAAGGAAGAAAGCGCCCCCTGTTATACACCCGTTTTAATGGATTGGGACGCAAAAGACGGAAAAGATCTGGAACAAAAGATTTTGGAGTATTGGAGAACAAATGCACCGGGCTGGGAGGCCGGGTTATATACGCCTCAAAAGCGTTCCATGACCTTCCGTCTTGGCGGAACAACGGAAGAACTGATCGAGGACTACAGGAATTGGGATATCGCTATTGTTTCCTCCAAAGAAGTGAATTTGCAAAAGTTGGCGGACGAAGGCGTGGTGATCAGTTGCGCTTATAATCCCAGCCTTGGTCTAAGCCTGCACCACTCGCTTCTGCCTGAAGCGGTGCGGAAAAAACTGCCCATCCACCCTCTCTATGATTATATGGCTTACTGCTATGATTACAACCCGCAAACCGACGAGGCGATCTTTCTGGTTTGTAACGAAAAGAGACGACCCGCAGGTTCTCGGGAGAGCTGGGTAATGCAGATATTGAAGAAACGCGGCCCGGATCGAACGCGCGCGTTGGAGGGTATCTGCCGTGTGAATGATTGGACACAGACAGGTGTTCCGCCTTGCTCGGTGGATGAGCTGCTGCAAATGCAAAACGACTGGGATTGGGCCAGCCTCAGGATTGACGAAACGGACAGGCTGGAATCCCTCGACCAGGAAGGGCTTCTCTATGATTTTTCGCAAGATTCATACTGGGTCGACCGGGAGCCGGCCTGGCAGGAGCCCAAGGGGCTATTCAGCGCAGACGGCAGGATGATTGGGATTCCTTACAATCCCATCATAACTGGAGAATATGAGCCAAACACGATTCTGGTATTTATCGTAAATGCAAAAAGCGCACATTCATTGCGGGCGCTGGAGTATGCAAAGCACTTCGTGAAATCATATGAATGGGTATACAACGTTATCGAAACCGGCTGGAGCGATCCTGATATTGAAAAAAAGTATGGCGAGCACTCCATTTGCATTTACAAAGACGAGGTGGATTGGTAACTTTTCGAGACCGTCCGGATTCGTACAAAGTGCGCTTTACGGAGCTTCATGGTTCATTTTGCCGCTTATGATCCCGAATGTGCCAACGGCGTAACGCCAGGAGGAAGAAGCACTTGAAGCATTGTTTTGGAAAGAGAATATGCGCCCTGCTGGCGTTCGCCCTGAGCCTGACGGTTCTTTTTTCCGCTATGGGCGAAACCAATCTGTACCTGGGCGGGGCCGATAAGAACAGCGCAGAATACAAGCTGTTTACCCAGAATCATCCAGAGCTCACCGTTGATACGGAAACCAACATCTACCTCTCTACGGACGAAATCATCAGCGCTTTTCTTACAGGCGAATTTCCTTTCGATACTTTCGTCATGACCAGCAGCAGCTTTGATCTAAAGCGGATGTTTTCCAAGGGATACTGCTCGCCTCTCTCCGGCAGCGCTGTGCTGACTGAAAAACTGAGCGAGATGTATGAACCCATTCAACGGTTGCTCACCCATGACGGCAATATCTATGGCGCGCCCTTCCATTGCTATGTGGGCTACTATACCTATTGTCCGGATGCGTGGGCCGAGGCTGGCCTTACTGCTGAGGACGTTCCCACCTCTTTTGTGGAATATCTGGATTTTCTGGAGGCGTGGGCAGAGCATATCCGGGATAACCCGGAAGACGATATCAGCGTTTCCAACGCCTTTGACAGTGAACAGTACGGTGAACATAGCTACATAAGCTACTTGGTAGACCGTCTGATCACCAACCATATCATGCAGTGCAATTACGCAGGGGAACCCCTCCGCTTTGATACGCCCCTGTTTCGGGAGCTGCTGGAACGCTGCCAAAGCATCGGTACGGACTTGTATCTGTATGAGCCGGAGCAAAAGGCTGACCTGGCGCTCTTTGAGGACCTGTATGGGATGCGTGAGCTAAAACACCTGGTTCCCCTTCGCCTCACGAGTGATCAGCCTGTTCTTATCAAGGCGACGCTGTATACAGCCTTTCTGAACGTGCGCAGCCAACACCAGGCTCTTGCCACGGAATATCTGGAGGACTGTGTGACCTGCACCGCTCCGGAGTTTGGCGCATACCTGTACCGCGATGCCGAGCCTGTGGAAGATCCTGAATTTGTCCGTTCTATGGAGGCGGTTCAAAAGGAGATTCAGACGCTTGAGCAACGACTGGCCGCTTCAGAGAACATGGAGCCGTTGGAACGAAATTCCCTGAGCAGCCAGTTGGAGCAGAAGAAAAAGGATTTTGAGGCTATGGCCGTTTCCGAGCAGCGCTACCTTATCTCCGAAAACGACCTAAACCTGTATCGCACCTATGGTGAAAACCTCTATTTCCAACCTCCCAGCATCTTTGACCCCTCCACCGAGGAAGGGCAGAACGTGAAGCAATTACGGGACAGGTTCTGCACAGGCAGTTTGACCATGGAACAGTTCATAGGTCAATTGGATCAACTGGCGTGGATTCTCGAAATGGAAGATCGGCATTTTTAAAGCAAAAGGAGAGGTATGCATGAACGATTTCTGCCGGAGGGCATTGCGATTAGCAGTGTGTATCCTGCTCTGTATACCTATGACCGTTTCTTCGGCCACACAAATCTCCACACACGATCGTAGCCAGATTGCCCGATATCTGAAACCATAGGATGTATTCTCTGCAAGGGAATTATGTTCAGACTTGAGCTCTTGAGGTCTCCAATTTAAAATAAGCAAAGACTTTTGTGGCCTTTAAGAAAACATTTTTGTGAGCGAAGTGGCGTGGTTTAGCATGACCTTAACAGCACCATCCAAAGTCGCAACGAATGCAAATCGCTATACTGCATCGAAGAATTATTCCAGTAGTTGTTCTTCAGGAAATACGTATCGTATCAAGGCGGTTTTTGATGCGGATGGGCATACCAAAACGGCGTACTCCAACTCGATCAGCTATTGATTTATGGAAAGCAAAGGCTATTCTGTTCAGCGCAGCATTGAGTCTATCTTCGCTGCGTTTTCTTCTGCCCGGTTTTTTTAAGAAAGTATGATTGTCACCGCAACTTTTTTGATTCTCGTGCGCTTAATATAGTGAAAGGGAATAGAAGAAAGGGGGGATTCCATTGGGCATAGCTTTGTTTTGGCTTCGGCTAGAAGCAAAGAAAGTCCTTGTAAAACAATGCCCGACAGCAACCATCGCATAGGCGATGAACGTTCTACAAGGACAATGTCAGTATAGCGCAATCCGCGTTCATTTGCAATCGCCAAATCCGACACAACTGAAAGGAAAATTGTTATGAAGAAAACGCTGGCGTTTGTTATGATTTGTATGCTTGTTTTCGCCGCCTGTTCCGTTGCATCTGCATCTTGGGTGTCATATAGCGGAAAGTCGTTGCCTGGGTACGACCAATTCGAAGAGCAGCAGCACGCAATCAGGCCGTCACAAGCTTGAGACTTGCAAAGATTCGAGCGGCAACACCGTTACCAATACTCAGTGTGTGCGTATGTGGCGCGCAGATGGCACGTCCGTCACTGGGGAACTATGGCACAAAGCAGGAAAAACATATAGCATGGGTGTTGGTAGCACAACAATGATAAAAGGCAAGACCTATACTGTCAAGGCCAGAGGCAATACAGATAATGCCGGACAAGTAACGGTATCCGGTAAGATTGATGCCGATGGCGGAGATCCTCTCTAAACCCGTTTCGGTTCGGTGCGGCTTAAAACCGCACCGAACCCTCGTTCTACGGCTTAGTGTCTCTTTGTGCAAAATACTTTTTGTTTAGACTGCACTACTTCGGAGGTGCGTTAATGAAACGGTTCCATTTCATTCGCTTCTTGTGTTGCACGTTTTGCTGCGCCCTATCCATCTTGCAGTGCTTTTCTTCACAAGCTGAACAGAGCCAATCCTATTCTACATTACGAACGGAATGTCCCGATGCTTTTCAATACAGCACGACCGTTGGAAATGCTGTGATCAATGTGGATGCGCCGATTCTCCTGCCTGACACACATTCCATACCGCTCTTACGCCTGCGGTGGATCATGTATGATGAAGCATACAATAACAGAAGGATTATTTCGGCTGGGAATACATCAGACCTCGCCATGCATAACAACATTTATTACTCGCGCTTTATCATTGCCAGCGATCAAGCTTCCGGCTCTGATATTTTGCCCGAGGAAGCAGCCAACGCGCTGGAACAGCTACGTAAGGCCAATGGCATATCGGAGGATATTCGCATTTGGGCGCAATATGCCACCAGTGGGATGTATGCCATCCCCAACGGCTCTGCCACCGATGAAGCCGCATTTATGCGACAAAACAAGCCTGTAAAAGGCTACGAGAAAGGCATGTACATCGTAAGGGCGCGACAGTATCTTTTTGGCATCCCAATTTTCTTTACTTCCTATTTTCAATATAGCAATGAAAACGAACCAGAGGATCCCTGTCCGACCATTTCTCTATCCTATTTAGATAAAGACAACTATCACTTGGAGTACAGCGTTGTTTCTGTGGAGAGCATCATCACAGAGAACGTAGCGTTAGCACCCTTTACGAAGATTTGTGATCAAATCAAACTCTTTATGGACCTGGGTCTTATCCATAGAATTGACAAAATCGAGCTGGGCTACATGCTGTATTATGAAAACGATGTACACGCGTCCACGCCGAGAGCGGAATACATCATGCTGGCCATTCCCACATGGACCATCTACGGCTATTTTAATTATGCTGCATTTTCGGGTGAAACAGAAACATTTAGAGAAGACAACAATGCGGATCAACGGATAATCAATGAAAAGGTGCGCGCGGTTTGGGGAAATGATTGTATGCGGATCGACGCCTTAACAGGTGACTTTGTCGATATGTCGGCAAACCCTGCGCCAAGAGTGTACCGTTTGACTGGAGATGAATGATTTGCATCAATATACACGCATTCCCTTGGGACGTGCCTTTGCTTTGAGCCTGCTTATCACCCTTTGCGGTCTGGTCGTCATTGAGATACCTGAAATGCTTCTGTTACCGCAGATATACGCCGACCGTAGCTACTATCCTTCCGCACTTCAATTCGTACTGGATCCCATTTATTTCGGAGGCTTCATCCTTGTTATTCCGCTTGCAGCAGCTCTGCCATATACGAATAGCTTTGTGATGCGCCTGAAAACCGGCAACTGGTATTATGCCATGATCCGTTGCGGGAAAAAACGTTATCTTCAAAAGGAGTGCTTAAGCGCCTTCATACGGGGTGGAGGTGGCGTTGCGCTGGGCTTTGTGACTTACACAATCCTATGCAACATGCTCTTTCTGCCATCCAATCCGCAGAAATATACCTCTCATATCCTTCCATTCGATGATACCATCTACGAGCAAATGTATCAATCAGCTGGCGGCATACCCATGTACTTGTATCTAACAACCGTTCTCTTCCTGTGTGCAGGCTGTTGGTCGCTCGTCGCGCTGGCAACGGCGGTCTGGATGCCCGATCCGCTCATCGCCGTCACAGCGCCTTTGATTCTATACTACCTTTGGCTTTGGGGTGGTGTGCGCCAAACATGGCTGGTTACTGCTATATCGCCAACAGCATTGTTCAACGACCAGCTAACGCTTCCTAAAATGCTGGGTGCGATGGTGCAATATCTAACGCTGGGCGTTGCTTCAGACGCGCTGTTTCGCATAGGTGCAAAAAGGAGGATGACCCATGCGCAATAGCATCAAACATGTCTTGCTCGCTGCATACACAAACAGTGTGACGTGGATACGCTCACCACGCGTATGGTTTGTGCTGCTGATTCAATGCATTATGTGCTATGGCGGCCTTTATGAGCTTGGCAATTCGTTGCATCAATTTGGATGGAAGATTACACCCGTTGAATGCTTTCTCTTTATTGCCTCTCGGCAAAGGTTGCTAACAGGTACGCTTTTCTTGGTCTTCATTAGTGAAATACCGCCCCAATGCGGATTCCACCATTTTCAATGGATCCGAACAACCCGAAGCTGCTGGGTATATGGCTGCGCGCTATATTGCTACTTGATGGTGCTTGTCATGCTACTTTCACTAACAGTCGTGAGCTGCCTTTCCTTTGCCGGACATCTACAATGGAGTACGCAATGGAGCGACTCACTTCGCGTGGCGAAGGGGATTCCCGAAAGCATGTCCATCATTCCGGCGGTAATTCGTTCCCGCTTCTCGCCCGTCGGCGCGTATTTTGCATTTGTATTGCTAACAGGAAGCTACTGGTTGCTTATGGCGCTGATCGTAATGCTCGCGGCATTTGCAAAGAATGCGCAGGTAGGACTGTCTGTTACAATGGTGATTCAGCTTCTGCCGTGGATTGTCAACACCTTTACGACGCTTCAGGAAAGCACATGGTTTCCCGTATACTATTCCGATATTTTCATGTTGAAATATGCAACGTCGGGCGTGGAAACCTTTTGGCAGTGCGCTGTAGCTTTTTTTATGGCGAATGCCTTACTTGTTATAATGATGCGGCTGTGCATCCGCAAATCACCGCTTTTTGCTGATTCTACATATAGACAGTAGGAGGAATAACCATGAATCACATTGAGGTTCGGGCCGTAACCAAAACATTCGATAGACATACTGTGCTTGATAATGTAAGCCTTAGCGTAGCCAAAGGGCGCTGTATTGGACTAGTCGGTGCGAACGGTAGCGGGAAAACGATGCTGATGCGTTGCATATGCGGCTTTGTGCTTCCCGACAAAGGTGAGGTGTATGTAGACGGAAAGCAAATAGGTAAGGACGTCGATTTCTCTCCTTGTACGGGTATTGTGATCGAAGCACCAGGCTTTTTACCCGTGTATTCAGGCTTGACTAATTTAGCCATTCTCATGGCCTATTGTACAAAAAAGAAAGAATGTGACCTTGGTGCAATTATGCGCAGCGTAGGGCTTGAGCCGAATGATAGACGACCGCTGCGAAAGTATTCGATGGGTATGAGACAAAGGCTTGGCATTGCGCAGGCAATCATGGACGCACCGGATATTTTGATCCTTGATGAACCGTTCAATAGCCTTGATAAAGATGGTGTCAAGGAAATAGCTGCTTTGCTTCTTTCGCTTAAGCATCAAGGCAAGACCATGATCCTTGCCAGTCACCATTCCGATGATATCGATCTGCTTTGTGACGAGGTATATGAGATGGAAAGTGGCAAAATCAGCAAACAAACAGGAGGATCCAGCAAATGAAGAAAATAGTAATATGGTTGTTGGTATGGTTGCTATGTATAAACCTATGTGTGGGTATTGCGGTCGCTGAAGCAGTTATGATCCCTAATGTACTGGAAGGTTTTGAAGAAAACGAAAGCATTTTGGATATTTGCTGGGTAAACGACACACTTTACATCCTCGGAAACGAAGCAATTTATAGCTGGCGTTTCGGAGACGAGCGGGTCCAGCTCTATTGGCAGCAACCAGAGATCGACGCATATCGCTATCTGGAAACGCCGCCCGAAGCCGCAGACAAGCACGCCTTGTGGGAACAGGCAGTTGAATTTCTTGTGACAGACGGAGTATCGCTCTATGCGTGGCAACCGTACAGTGCTCAGCTCTTTGAGGTGCAAGCGCAGGGTTTGACTCTTGCCGCCGAGATACCTCTCTCCGTATTGACCTATAATAATGAAGGAAATACCATCCATCGGGAGCAATACCAGGTCGCTATGCAAGGTGAACGGTTGCTGCTATTGTTGGGGACGGACGATTCATCAGACTGGACAAAAACGGAATTGATCGGCTTTGATTTGCCAACTGCGGAATTAAAGAGTTTATCAACCGAACCACTTGTACAATTTGCAGTTGCAGATCAGACCAAACTGTTCATCTGCCAACGAGATGATGAAAACAGTCAATATACATTCCATTACATGAATACCGAGACTGGCGAAATATATCCTCTTTTTTTCACACAGAGCATGGAGCGTTCATTAGGCAGCATGAGCTGTTGGCGTGGTCAGGCATTGCAATGCAGTGATGGGCAAATTACGGGGTATGATGTCGCGGGCACGCCGCAGACAATGGCCTATGTGCCTGTATACGATGCATGCAAAACGTTTTGCAGCGCAAAGGGTTTGTGCGCCGTTTCTACCTTCAATACCGTGTTTCTTCGCGATTTGTCGCAGCCTGCACACGAGACTGAGCTACGTGTGATGGGCTCTATCCCATCACACGCGCTGCTCCGCTTCTCCTTGGAGAACCCTGATATTGCTGTTATCACTTTGCCCCAAAGCACTCAGGACGCCTTCGTGCAGTCTGTTCTATCCGCTAACAGCGATGTGGACATCTATGTAGTCCAAGCCCCGGGCGTATATGCACAGTTGCGCGAAAAGGGATACTTAGCTACGCTTGACGCGTCCTCTATGCTCACAGAGCAAGCGAAAATGCTGTATCCGAGCATTCAAGAGGCGATCATTGCCAATGGGCAGCTGATGGCGTTTCCCATTGCCATTAGCGCAGAGAGTTGGACACTAAACCAAACGCTATGGGATCGTTTCGAGCTGGGTGATGTGCCTGCCACATATGCGGAACTGCTCGACATGATGCTGCTTTGGCAGGACGAATATGCAGATGAATACCCTGATTATACATTGATCGACCTGTATGGTGGTGTAGCGGGTTGCATCCGGTTACTGGTAAAGGAATACATTTTGCAATGCAATACTGAGTTTCCTGATTTTAGAAACGAGGTATTCCGAAATGCTATGCTTGCGGTTCTCGCACATCAAAACGTGCTTAACGCGAACAAGGAGAACTACGGCATGCCATTGATCTATACCTATGAGCAAGGCTTTGGTGTCGCGTATAACGATGATGAGCAAACGCGCATGATGCTCATGCCAGCCATTTCTGTCAACGAACAACAGAGGTTAAGCGGTACTTTGACGCTGCTAACGATGAGTAGCAAGAGTACTCAACAACCTGCTGCCCTGCGTCTGATCGAATATTGTGTCGAGCACTTAGATGAGCAGACACAATACATGATGATGCCAGCCTTAAACGAGCCACTCCGCGAAACAGATCACGAGAAACGCCTGGCCGAATTACAAGCAGAAAAGGCAACGTTACAAACACGTCTTGCCGCCGCTGATGAAATGGCAGCTGCCGAACTGTCGGAAGCACTTGCGCAGGTGGATGCCCGTATTGTCGCTGAAGAGGAGTCTTGGAAGATTTCTCCCGAAAGTATAGAAAACTACCGTGCGATTGCAAATCATCTTGTCATTCCTTATGCTTCGCCATTTTTGGGTAACGATACGGGACTTGACGCGTTTGAGACAGTCATCGACGCAGCTTGGGGGCAACTGTTGGATGAGACTAAATTAAACAAGTTTCTTGACAATTTAAATCGCATATCCCGTATGATCATGCTGGAGAGCGAATAGAGGCGACTGATTGAAATAATAGAATAGATCATGATATAAAAAATAGTGATGATATGTTCGCATGATTCGAATCATATCACTTCTACTAACACCCGACTGTGCTAGTCGGGTGTTTTCTCCATGAATGTTTTTTTCCGATGTCGCTCACCGCCCACTTTCCTTTTGGATTTTTTATCTGAAAGGAGAGAGAAAAGTGAAAATCACCATTCGGTACGGTGAGCAACTGTTCATTGTTGATGTCTCGGAAAACATTTATCTGGCACTGGATGAAAACCGCCGCAAGGCTGAAAACTTGTATCATGAAAAGCGCCGCCATTGGGATGCGCGCGCCTTCGATGAAAGCATCATAGCGAAGGAAAGTCACCATCACAGCATCTATATGGAAACGCCGGAGGAAACGTACTTCCGAAAAGAAAAGTTCAAAGCGGTCTATGAAACGCTCGCGACCTGTACCCCCATACAGCGCGAGCGTTTTTTATTGTACGCTTTGGACGGTTTGAGCTTTGCGGAGATCGCCCGCCAGCAGGGCTGCTCCAAGTATGCCGTAAGAGATTCAGTGGAAGCCGTTCGAAAAAAATTACGGAAACTTTTGATGGACTACCCCCACGAAAGCCCACTTTCTGGCTATTAAGTGAAGGACTTTGAATCCGGAGCAATCATACGAAGGAGGACGATCATGCCCATCATCAACCTGAGAAGTCAATATCCCCATCTTTCGGAGGATATCTTCATGGAAATCTCCGACCCGATCTTCGAGGTATATGACCATTCCCGCAAGCAAATCAACAATTATGATCGCAGGGCGCGCTACCATCGTGCATTTTACTCACTGGACGTTGGCGACGGCATAGAAACTCATGCCGTTTCACGCGTGCCGTCGCCGGAGGAGCTATGGATGCGGAAACTGGAGAAGGAACAGCTTCGGGAGGCACTTGAACATTTGCCGCCGGTGCAGTCGCGGCGCATCTACGCTTACTTTATGTTGGGTATGAAAATGGTTGGCATCGCCAGGATAGAGGGCGTTTCTCGTACAAGTGTGAGCCAGTCCATCCGAAGCGGTTTGAAGAATCTAAAACGATATTTCAAGCAAACAGAGATGGAGTGACGGCATGAAAGAATTAGAGAGGATTAAGGCCGAAAAGGAACGGAGGGAAAAAGAAATCCGGCAGCTTGAGAACCGCCAGAAGATACTTTTGGAGAACAAGCAGCACGATGCGCAACGTCGGCTCCGCACCCGCCGTCTGATTGAACGCGGGGCCATTTTGGAGAGTATTTTGCCGCTGGCTCCTGACCTTCCCGGCGAAGAGGTCAAAACGTTCCTGATTGCCCTGGCCCATCTTCCGGGAGCGGCGGAACTAGCCGATAAAATACCTAAATCCGGGGACAAGCCATAAGTCCCTTGTTTACAAGGGCGCACTTATACACCGTTGCCGGTGTTGTGCGCCCTGCCGGGGGCTGCCAGCGTACTGCGTCCGCGATGGGGGGCTACGCTCCCCAAACCCCTTGTGTGCCACAGGTTACAAAACACCCGCAAGCGGCTTCCTATCCCCTGCGACCTGATTTATCCCATCCGAAAGGAGGGGCGTGTTATCGCCATCTGCCATATCCCCATCAAAATCATCCAGCGCAGCAAGGGCAAATCCGCCGTTGCCGCAGCTGCCTACCGCAGCGGAACCAAACTGACAAATGAATGGGACGGCCTGACCCACGACTACACCCACAAGGGCGGCGTTGTCCATGCGGAAATCATGCTGCCCGTCCACGCCCCGCCGGAATTTGCAGACCGTTCCATCCTCTGGAACAGCGTGGAGCAGATCGAGAAAGCGAGGGACAGCCAGCTTGCCCGCGAGGTGGAAGTGGCCCTGCCCCGTGAACTGACACCAGAGCAGCAGCTTGCCCTTGTCCGGGCCTATGTGAAGGACAACTTTGTTGACGCCGGTATGTGTGCAGACTTTGCACTCCATGACAAAGGGGACGGAAATCCCCATGCCCATATTCTGCTGACCATCCGCCCGCTGAAAGAAAATGGTGAGTGGGGCACGAAGTGCCGCAAGGTCTACGACCTGGACGAGCGCGGCCAGCGTATCCCAGACGGTAAAGGGGGCTGGAAGAATCACCGAGAGGATACCACCGACTGGAATGACAAAGGAAAAGCTGAAGCCTGGCGGGCGGCGTGGGCGGACTACACCAACCGGGCATTGGAGGCAGCGGGAAGGCCAGAGCGTATCGACCACCGCAGCTACAAACGGCAGGGCCTTGATAAAATCCCTACCGTCCACATGGGCGTAGCTGCTACCCGCATGGAGCGCCGAGGAATTGCAACCGAAAAAGGTAATCTCAACCGCCAGATTGCCGCCGACAACAAGCTCCTGAAAGAGATTAAGGCTCGCATTACCCGACTTTACAACTGGTCAAAGGCGGAAGCCGAAAAGCCTGCTAAGAAAGGCATTATCGCTGAACTGTGGGAGGCACAGCAGCAGCTAAAGCAGGCCAGCACCCGGAAAGGCAAAATCAAAGCCTTGCAGGATAACGCCGCCTTGTTCTACTTTTTACAGTCAAATGGTATCCAGTCCATGCAGCAGCTGCATGAAAAGATAGTGGACATGAATGCCCGCTACTATGACCTGCGCTGCAAGATCGTCAGCGCCGAGCGCCGGATTGCCGCCCTCACCGAGCGTGGGGAAATGTGGGCGCAGTACAACAGGTACAAGGCCATCCGAAAGCAGCTTGACAAGGTGAAACCAGCAAAACGAGAACTGTTCGAGCAGCGCCACAGCCAGGAACTGGCTGTCTATGAAGCAGCGGCCCGGTATCTGAAGGAACTCAAAGACAGCGGTGAGGCCCTTACACCCAAGACATGGGGACGGGAGATCGCCCAACTGACTGCTGAAAAAGAGGCAAACACTTTACGGATGAAAGCTATACGGGATGAATTGAAGGCCGCCGAACAGCTCCGCAAGGCAGCCAATCTGTTAGTGCGACAGGACCAGCATCACAAAAAGGAGGAGCACGAGCTGTGACCACAACCCATTGGTCGGTTTGGAAGGCGGCAATATGAGGAAACGCAGCACTGCCCCCGTCCCCATTATGGACTATCGCCAATTTCGTAAGGCACGGCAGCTGGCACATGAGTGCTGCAACTATGACGGCGGCAACTGTATTGCACTGGATGATGGCGAGGAATGTGTCTGCGTTCAGTCCATTTCCTACTCCCTGTTGTGCCGCTGGTTTCGGGCGGCGGTACTGCCGCTGGACAAAGAACTGGAAACAGCCCTGTTTTATCGGCTGGACGCCAAGCGTTGTACCGTCTGCGGGGCATTGTTCCGCCCTGGCTCCAACCGGGCCCAATACTGCCCGGAATGTGCCGGACACATGAAGCGCATCAAGGCCGCCCAGCGCAAGCGCAAACAGCGGGCCAAGTGTCACGCTTTAGGTCCTGAAAAGCCCTTGTAAATCAAGGCTTTTTTCGAGGGTGTCGGCGGGGGCCTGATAGATTTTATCCTCTGGCCCCCAAAACGGCCCTCTAAATGGGTACTAAGCTCCAATATGAACCCCAAGGAGGAACCCATGTCAGACAATCGAAAATATTACTACCTGAAACTCAAAGAGAACTATTTTGACGATGACTCCATTATACTGCTGGAAAGTATGCAGGACGGTGTCCTGTACTCCAACATCCTGCTT
>UMJY01029854.1_pt1 | contig 16530 bp, 14 predicted proteins | sample 1966191 | NCBI WGS metagenome assembly UMJY01 (sample SAMEA4836161, study PRJEB28245) | human gut metagenome | biome: gut microbiome; material: fecal sample | place: Denmark | collected 2008 | reverse complement strand
GAGCCAACTTTGGAAAATGCTCCGCTGATATATGCTGAGACGAGTGTAACAAGTGAGCTTCAAGATCAGTTGAGGCTTAACGGAAAGTTTGGTTATCGTTGCATTAAAAGGGCTTTTGATGTCGCAGCAAGTTTCTGCGGAATGGTGCTGTTGTCCCCTATAATAATCGGCACCGCTTTGGCTGTAAAAATTACGAGTCCTGGTCCAATTATCTTTAAGCAGACACGCGTGGGAAAAGACAAGACGCTGTTTGATATCTATAAATTCAGGACTATGCGTGTTGACACCCCTGACCTTCCGAGCCACATGATTAACGCGGATGATTGGCTTACTCCTATCGGAGCTACCCTTCGAAAGCTGAGCTTAGACGAGCTTCCTCAGATGTGGAATATCTTTGTTGGCCAGATGAGCGTTATTGGTCCCAGACCTGCATTGTGGAATCAATTTGATCTGATTGCGGAGCGCGATAAGTGGGGCGCGAACAGTGTTAGGCCTGGTTTGACAGGATGGGCCCAAATCAATGGCCGCGATGAGCTGAGTGTGCTGGAGAAATCTAGGTTGGACGGAGAGTACGTGCGTAGACGTTCTTGTAGTTTCGACCTTAGGTGCTTTTTCGGAACTATCTCTAAGGTCGCCGCTTCAGAGGGTGTTGTTGAAGGTCAAGGCAATAAGGCCGGTGATTAATGATGAACATCTTGGTCAGCTGCCAGTATTATGACCCGGAGCCGTTTAATACCTCCGACTTCTGTGAGGAGCTGGTTAAAAGGGGGCACAGCGTTACCGCATTAACTGGTCTGCCAAATTATCCCGAAGGAGAGTTATATCCGGGGTATGAAGATGGAAAGGGCAGAGTTGAGTGTAAAAATGGGGTTCGCGTCATTCGCGTTGAAGAACATCCAAGGGGTAAGGGTGCTCTTGACCGAATAAGGAATTATCTTAGTTTCTGGCAAAATGGCCGCAGGGCGGCAAAAAAGCTAGCGGAGAGTTTCGATGCAGTAATTGGATATCAGCTATCCCCAGTCATGCAAGTTGACCCCGGCTTGTTGTATGCGAAGCGAAACGGTATAAAATGCCTCGTATGGTGTCTGGACTTATGGCCGGTGAGCTTGTTGGCAGGTGGCTTTAGCGAGGCTTCTTTGCCATTTAGATGGATGAAATCTGTATCCAAGCGTATCTATTCGGACGCCGATCGCATTGCGGTCACATCGCCATTGTTCGATGAGTATTTTAGAGATGAACTTGGGCTCGAGATTCCAGATAGTGCCTACTTGCCTCAATATGCTGACGAGGCATTTCTAAGTGAAGCTGATCCGATCAAGGAAGGCTTTGAGCCTGGTAAAGTACATCTTACGTTTGCTGGCAACGTTGGGCATGCGCAATCCGTGGAAACCATCGTCGAGGCTGCGTCTAAAATGCCGATGGAATCTCAGGTTGTTTTCCATGTCGTTGGTTCTGGGTCATCGCTTGAGGCCTGCAGGGCACGCGCCGATGAGTTGAGACTGAACAACATTGTGTTTCATGGCAGGAGGCCTGTCGAAGAGATGCCCGCGTATTATGCTGCCTCCGACGCGATGCTAGTTACATTTGCCGAAAGCCCAATGGCAAAGTACACGTTGCCAAGAAAAGTCACCACGTACCTTGCGGCGGGAAAGCCCGTGCTTGCCGCACTCTCGGGTGAAACGAAGCGTGTTCTTGATGCAGCGGGATGCGGAATCGCATGCGGCATCGAAGATTCTGAAGGGCTGGCTCGTATTTGTAGCGAGTTCGAGCACTCGGATAATAAAGACGAGATGGGTCAAGCGGCGCGCAAGTACTATATGGATAACTTCACCAAAGAGCATTTTTTCAACAAGCTTGAAGCGCTGCTTGTGGAGCTTACGAAGGAGTAGGTTGATATGTCTTCATTTTCTGGTAAGACCCTCATGATCACGGGCGGTACGGGCAGCTTTGGCAACACCGTGCTCAAGCACTTCGTCAATACTGAGTTCGAGGAGATTCGCATCTTCTCGCGTGATGAGAAGAAGCAGGATGACATGCGTCATCGTCTGCAACAGCGCAGCCCCGAGCTTGCCTCCAAGGTTCGCTTCTTCATCGGTGACGTGCGCGACGCCCAGTCTGTTCGCGATGCGATGCACGGCGTGAACTACATCTTCCACGCTGCCGCTCTCAAGCAGGTTCCCTCTTGTGAGTTCTTCCCTATGGAGGCCGTTCGGACCAACGTCATTGGTACCGATAATGTGCTGCATGCCGCTATTGCCGAGGGGGTGGAGAAGGTCGTCTGCCTCTCAACCGATAAAGCTGCGTACCCCATCAATGCCATGGGCAAGTCCAAGGCCATGATGGAGTCCATCATCTACGCTAACGCGCGCAACGGTGCCGGCCGCACGACCATCTGTTGCACGCGCTACGGCAACGTTATGTGCTCCCGCGGCTCCGTCATCCCGCTGTTTATCGACCGCATCCGCAAGGGCGAGCCGCTGACGGTGACCGATCCCAACATGACCCGCTTCCTTATGAACCTCGACGAGGCCGTAGACCTTGTCCAGTTCGCATTTGAGAACGCGAATCCCGGCGACCTTTTCGTACAGAAGGCCCCTGCTTCCACCATCGGTGATCTTGCCGAGGCTGTCCAGGAGGTCTTTGGTCGCGTGGGCACCAAGGTTATCGGTACTCGCCATGGCGAGAAGCTCTATGAGACACTCATGACCTGCGAGGAGCGCCTGCGCGCCGAGGACATGGGCAACTACTATCGCGTTGCCTGCGACTCGCGCGACCTCAACTATGACAGCTTCTTCGTTGAGGGCGATGTAAAGACCCAGGCTGACGAGGCCTACACATCTCACAATACCGAGCGCCTTGATATCGCCGGCACCGTGGAGAAGATCAAGACCGCCGAGTACGTGCAGCTGGCGCTCGAGGGTCGCGAGCACGAGGCGATTCAGTAATGCGGGTTCTTGTTACTGGCGCCAAGGGGTTTGTTGGTCGTAACCTTTGCGAGGCCCTCAAGGCTATTCGTGACGGAAAGGACCGTCGCGAGCGCTTTCAGGCCCTCTTGCCTCTTGAGGTCATGGAGTGTGACATCGAGACCACGGCGGACGATCTGGATGAGATGTGCGCAAAGGCGGACTACGTGTTCAACCTTGCTGGCGTGAATAGGCCTCAGGACCCCGCTGAATTCATGGCGGGCAACTTTGGCTTCGCAAGTGACCTCCTTGCCGCATTGGAGCGTCATGGCAATATGTGCCCCGTCATGCTTTCCAGCTCTGCGCAGGCCAGCCTTGTTGGTCGCTATGCCGGATCTGCGTACGGTGAGTCCAAGCTGGCGGGGGAGGGGCTCTTCCGTGAGTATTCCGAGCGTACGGGTTCCCCGGTGCTGATTTATCGCTTCCCCAATCTGTACGGCAAATGGTGCCGGCCGCGCTATAACTCTGCTGTTGCGACGTTTTGCGACGCCATTGCAAACGGCGGCGAGTACACGGTGAACGATCCTTCTGTTGAGCTTGAGCTTCTTTACATTGATGATTTGGTTGCTGAGATGCTTTCCGCCCTGCTGGGCGCAGAGCATCGCTGCGGCTATGACGGCTTGGACGAGATCGAGGGTGACGATTTCTGCTCGTGCCATCCTACTGATCATGTGACGCTGGGCGAGATCGTATCCCTGCTTGAATCGTTCAAGGCGAGCCGCGACGATCTTATGGTTCCGAGCCTTGCTGACGACTCCTTTTCCAAGAAGCTATGGAGCACGTTTGAAAGCTATTATGTCGAGGGTTCCCGCGCGTATCCGCTGAAGGCCAACTGCGATGATCGCGGCTCTTTCACCGAGTTCCTGCGCACGCCCGAGCGCGGTCAGGTCTCCATCAATGTCTCTAAGCCTGGCATCACCAAGGGTAACCACTGGCACCACTCCAAGTGGGAGCGGTTCCTGGTAGTATCTGGCGAGGCGTCGATTCGTCTGCGCTGCGTTGGCCTTGATGTCGATGGCAAGCCGTTCCCTGTAGATGAGTATCGTGTGAGCGGTGAGAATCCGATGGTCGTCGAGATGGCGCCCGGGACGACACATTGTATCGAGAACCTTTCTGATACTAAGGATCTCGTGACGGTTATGTGGGCCAATGAGCCGTTTGATCCTGGCAATCCAGATACGTATTACGAGGAAGTGTAACCGTGACGGTGTATGCACACATCAATAGCGTGCCTCATGGGTCGACCGGACGAATCATGATGAAGGAGCATCATGAGCTGCTCGATGCAGGTCATAAATCATTTGCTTTTTGGGGTCGAGGACGCGCGGCGGAAACGCTCAATGAGATGAAGTTCTGCACCGATGTGGAAGTAAGGCTTGATGCGCTCCAGACGAGATTTGACGGTAGAGCGGGGTTTCATAGTTGTATGGCAACCAGGCGACTGTTGAAGCGTTTAAACGAAATTAAGCCCGATGTAGTGCATCTGCACAACTTGCATGGATATTACCTGAACATAGAGATGCTATTTGAGTGGCTTTCGGTGAATGAATGCGATGTTGAGTGGACTTTGCATGATTGCTGGGCATTTACCGGGCACTGTGCGTATTTTACGTACGCACAGTGCACCCAATGGCAATCGCAATGCGCCTCTACAATGAAATGCACGCAACTCGATACTTATCCCAAAACATTCTCAAAAAAGGGCTGTCCGTGGAACTTTGCTCAGAAGAAGCGCTTGTTTAATCTATTGCCTGCCGAGCGCATGAAGTTGATAACGCCATCGCAATGGCTCGCAGATTTACTGGCTGATAGCTTTCTCTTTAAGTATCCCGTAGAGGTTCGTCATAACGCCATCAACACAGACGTGTTCAAGCCTTCCGCAAGCAACGTTCGTGAACGCTGCGGAATTGGTGACAGATTCATGATTCTTGGAGTTGCGAACCCTTGGAACGATCGAAAAGGACTGGATGACTTCATCAGGCTTTCGGGTGATCTGGATGCGAATTCCTACGCCATTGTGTTAGTCGGTCTATCTTTGAAGCAGATACGATCCATGCCTGCCGGAATAATAGGCCTACCGAAAACAAGTTCGCCAGAGGAGCTTGCTCATTTGTATAGCGCTGCAAATGTATTCTTTAATCCAACTCGGGAAGATAACTATCCAACCGTTAATCTTGAGGCCGAAGCATGCGGTACGCCCGTTGTGACATACGATGTGGGCGGTTCTCCAGAGACCATTTCTCGATCAACATCTGTTTGCGTCAGTGGTTATCAAGATGCGTTGTCTGCCATCATGGGGCTGAATCGTGAGCGCGTTCTCTGAAATATGGGTTTCTTTGTCAATTGGACAATAACGGATATCTCAACGTGGTCACTGTTTCCTGTTCTATTGTTCGCCAAAGAAATATTAGGTTAAAGCACACATCAGTCTGGTATAGATGGGGGGCTTCGTATGAAGATTGTGCAAATTGAGGATTTTTTTCATCCCGACGCTGGTTATCAAATCAACGTTCTGTCAAAAGTTTTAGTCGAGCACGGTCATGACGTGACCGTGGTATGTGCGAGCAATCTCGACATATTTCCAGAGTCTCTTACTTCTTTTTTTGGAGTCGACGACATCGAGTCAAGAGATGCGGAATTCACTCGCAGGCATGGAGTCAAGATTCATCGTGTTGAAGCGACCGGCTATTATAGTGGCCGCACGTTTTATTCCGGTCGACTTTTTCGTGAAATTGATTCGCTGAATCCTGACATCCTTTTTGTGCATGGAAACGATACTATTCCGGGCATGAGATATACGATGAGGGCGCGGCAGATGTCGTATCCATTGATTATGGACAGTCATATGTTGTCTGTTGCTACAAAAAATCCGCTTTCGGGTATTTATCATGCCATTTATCGTCAGGTATTTGCGCGTAGGATTAATCATGATGACTTGACAGTAATTCGCGTGCAGGATGATCCCTATGTGATAGATGAACTTGGAGTTAAAGAGTCCAATGCGCCGTACATTGGATTTGGAACGGATACTGGTTTATTTCATCCGAGTTCTGAGGTTCGCATACTTGAGCGCAGGAAACTTGGGATTGCCGAAGAAGATACCGTCGTTCTCTATGCTGGAAAGCTGGACGAGTCTAAAGGCGGTACTTTGCTAGCGACTGCAATTATGGAATCATTTGATGACGATTCGCTTGTGTTTGTAATAGCAGGTAATCCTTCTGGGCCGAAAGCAGGTGAACTTGTCGACATGCTTTCGAAAAGTAAAAATAGAGTAATTACGCTACCGACCCATAAATATCCTGAGTTACCTGCTTTGTATCAGATGGCTGATGTCGCGGTTTATCCGGCGCAGTGTAGCCTTAGTTTTTATGACGTTCAAGCCTCAGGACTTCCTGTAATTGTCGATGATGGTACCCAAGTAAATACTGACCGCGTTTCTCATGGCAACGGACTTCAATTCCAGTGTGGTTCGGCGGTTGATTTGAGGCGTTGTATTTCTGCGTATTCTCAGCTCGATGTCTTTGCCCGTGAAAAAATGAAAAATGCGGCGCTGGCATATATCGGTAATGGGTTTTCGTATGACGATGTAGCTAGAAAATACGAAATCTGTTTCGAAAAGACAGTTAACTCTTTCAAGAAGGGAAAGTAAACAATGGTTAATGTTATTGGTCTCGGATATATCGGGCTTCCCACGGCACTCATGATGGCTTCTCACGGAGTTGAGGTTGTTGGCACAGACTATAACCGTGAACTCATCGACACTCTTAATGCTGGGCACACCACTTTTAAAGAAGACGGTTTGGACCAGCTATTTGATGATGCGGTTAAAAGTGGCATTCGATTTAGTACCGAGTATCAAGTTTGCGATACCTACATCGTTTCAGTCCCTACGCCATACGATAAGGTAGATAAGAAAATCGATCCTACTTATGTTGTTGCTGCTACTCGTTCGGTACTGGATGTTGCTCCTGAGAACGCTATTGTTGTTATCGAATCGACTGTCTCTCCTAACACCATTGATCGATATGTGCGCCCCATCATTAAAGAGTGTGGTCGTGAAGATGTGAAGTTGGTCCATGCACCCGAGCGCATTATCCCTGGAAACATGGTTGCTGAACTGCTGCATAACAACCGAACTATTGGCGCGGATGATATTGTAGTGGCGAAGCAGGTGGCGGATCTGTATTCATCGTTCTGCGAAGGGGAGATCGCACTGACGGATATTCGTACGGCCGAAATGACTAAGGTCGTTGAAAATACGTTCCGTGCAGTGAATATTGCCTTCTCTAATGAGCTGGCAAAAATATGCCGTCTGGGTGGGATGAATGTTTCTGAAGTGATTCGCATAGCAAATAAGCACCCGAGGGTTAACATCCTCAATCCTGGTCCCGGAGTCGGCGGTCATTGCATCCCCGTTGATCCGTGGTTTTTGGTCGGAGATTATCCTGAGACAGCTAATTTCATTCGTCTCGCATTGCAGACAAATGCCTCCATGCCCGATTATGTCCTTCATCGAACTTTCGATGTTATGGGGCAGCTTGGGATTGATGATGCCTCCAAGGTTGGCATTTATGGTTTGACCTATAAAGAAGATGTCGACGATGTTAGGGAGTCTCCGACTTTGCAGATGCTGGAATCGATGAATGAGCATCTGTGTGCAGGTAGAATGAAAGTATATGACCCGTGGATTGAGTCGGATGTTGTTTCCGGGCAGGTTCATACTCTTGGCGATTTTCTTGAGGGTATTGAAATCGTTATCGTTATGGTCGGCCACTCTGAGGTTAAAAATAAGCCGGAGGTATTTGGCGACCGCACGATAATTGATCCGCGTGATGTAATGGGAAATGGCTCGAATGTATATAAGCTTTAGGTCTTTTCGAGTTCAATAAGCTGCAGTGGGGTGTATTCGAATGAGGAAAATCATGCTCGTGTTCGGCACTAGGCCCGAAGCGATAAAAATGTGTCCACTCGTTAATGTGTTGCAAGCACGCCCTGAACAGTTTGAGACAGTTGTCTGCGTTACAGGCCAACATAAAGAGATGCTTGAGCAGGTTTTAAGGGTATTTAACGTCAGGCCAGATTATGATCTTGCTGTTATGAAGCCAGGACAGACTTTATTTGATGTCACCTCTGATGTGTTGATGAGATTGAAAAGCGTGCTTGAAATCGAGCAACCTGATTGCGTATTGGTTCATGGAGACACTTCTACTAGTTTTGCCGCTGCTCTTGCCGCGTTTTACCTGCATATTCCCGTTGGGCATGTCGAGGCGGGATTGCGCACTTATGACATATATAGTCCCTGGCCTGAAGAGTTTAATCGTCAGGCGGTTGATATTGTTTCTCACTGGTATTTTGCTCCAACTGAAAACAGCAGGACTAATTTAATATCCGAGGGAAAACCGTCCGATCGGATTTGGGTAACCGGCAATACTGGGATCGACGCTCTGTCTACAACCGTCAAGAACGGATATTCTCATCCTGTGCTAGATTGGGCTTCCGATTCGCGCATGATTTTGATTACCGCACATCGTCGTGAAAACCTCGGCTTGCCAATGCACAATATGTTTCGAGCGATTCGCAGGGTTATGGAAGAGCATCCTGATACAAAGGCTGTGTATCCTATTCATATGAATCCCCTCGTGCGTAAGGCCGCGCATGAAGAATTGGATGGTTTTGATCGGTTGCGCATCATAGAGCCACTTGAGGTCTTTGATTTCCATAATTTCATGGCCAATGCATACTTGATTCTTACCGATTCAGGTGGAATACAAGAGGAAGCCCCCGCGCTGGGTAAGCCTGTTCTTGTAATGAGGGATACCACTGAACGTCCGGAAGGCGTCGATGCTGGAACGCTGAAGCTGGTCGGAACGAGTGAAGATAGAATCTATCGAGAGTTTAAAACCCTGCTTTATGATTCTGATGAGTACGGGAAAATGTCTCAAGCTTCAAATCCTTATGGTGATGGACATGCTAGTGAGAGAATTGCAAACGTTTTGAGTGATTATGATGCCAATTAGAGTCCTCAATGTTATTGATAATTTGGACCAAGGTGGCGTACAGCGGTACCTGCTAAATTATCTTGAGAATATGGATCGAACGAAAGTCATCTTTGATTTCGTTGTTCAGACAGATAACGTCGGCTCTCTTGAGGAGCGTGTTCTTCAGCTTGGATCCAGGATCTTTAGAGCTCCGTCGTTTCTAAAGGATCGTAGAGGTTTCAAAAACTCTTTGTGCAGGATAATTACAGAGGGGCGCTACACGATTGTTGAAGCGCATCAAAATCATAGATGCTTGCTTCCGTTGGACATTGCAAGGCGGTGTGGGGTCAAAAATCGAATCGCCCATTCTCACAGCTCTTATCCAGCGTCGTCGGTTGCCAAACAAGCGTATCGATGCCTTTTCAAGATTCGAATTAGGTATGTTGCTACTCACTATTGGGGTTGTAGCTCACTTGCCAACGAATGGTTGTACGGGAAAGCTCTTCTTCCAAAAACCCGAATTATACCAAACGCTATAAACATGGGTCGTTTTAGTTACTCGGAAGGTGCTCGCTTGTCGGTTCGAGAGGCTTACGGCATTCAGGGGCTTTGCTTAGGGCATGTTGGAGCTGGTGGAGAGGCCAAAAACTATCCATTTATTATCGATTGCTTTAGAGAATTGAAGCAATTGGACAGATTTGCAAAGCTTCTGTTAGTTGGGTGCGATGAATCTGTCGTTTTGGACATTCTCGATGCGGGCGATCCTCTGCTTGGCGACATTGTTGCAACCGGTAAAGTTGGTGATCCGGAAAGGCTGATGAACGCCATGGATGCCTTTATACTTCCGTCTCATTATGAAGGCATGCCAATTGTAGTTATTGAGGCCCAGGCAAACGGTCTCCGGCCGATTGTGAATCGCGATGCAATTTCTAAAGAAGTTGATCTTTCTGGGATTGTGCGATTCATGTCGCTTGACGTTGGGTCTAAGGAATGGGCTCAGGAGATCGTTCGCCAGGCCGCGTCTGGTCGAATTTGCGAACTCGACTGGGTTCGAAATTCTTCTTTTAATATTCAAAGAGCGGCGTCCGATCTTCAGGCGCTTTATGAATCTATGTAGGAGGTGCAATTTGAAAAGCACTCTTATCGTTTTGAACTACCAGCGCGAGATCCCGCCGTTCATGCAGACGCAGTTATTTCTTGCTTCAGGTTATTTTGAAAATATTATTTACGTAACTCGTGATTTGGAAAAGACGTGTCCTTTAATTGAATCTCTGCCGAATGTTGAAGTGTTAAATGCTGGCAACTGCCGAAGCTCCGTTACGGCTGTTCGGTCGATTGGGGGCAGTTTGCTTAATGGCGGTATTTCGACCATTTTCAATTCTGCTAGGCAGGGAAGACTTTCCCTCGCATTTGTTAAAAAACAATTAGTTTACGATTGCGCTTCTTGGCTACTTTATAAAACGGCTTCAAGGGCTATTGACCGGTATGGCGAAGAAAATTGCACTGTCTTATCAGCATGGTTTATGGCGGAGGCTTATGCGGCAGTATTGTTAAAAAAACGATATCCTGGGTTGAGAACATCATCGTTTGCGCATTCTTTCGAAGTTCAAGTTGATAGGGACCCTGATCTCGATCTTAGACACCTGCGTGATAGGCACAGGTATATTGACGATATCTTTTTTATATCCGGCAAGGTTTTGAGTGAGTATCAGAGTTCCTATCTCCTGCCCATGGGAATCGACCAAGGTAATATTCACACTTATTACCTTGGATGTATCAACGATGGAGTTGGTTCAAGGTGCTCTTCTGATGGCCGTACAAGAATACTAACTTGTTCAAGTGTCAATTCGATAAAGCGCTTGCCTTTGCTTGTTGATGCGCTTGCGCTTATTCCTGAAGAATTGCAACCTTCTGTTGTGTGGTCTCATATGGGGTCAGGACCTGATTTCGATGCTCTTAAGAAGTATGCTCAGACCGTTCTGGGCGATTGCATGGAATGGAATCTGTTGGGGCAAAAGAGCAACTCAGAAGTGATGGATTATTATACGCAAGAGCCTGTTGACCTATTTATCAATATAAGCAGCATGGAGGGCTTGCCTGTTTCGATTATGGAGAGCTTGTCTTACGGTGTTCCGGTCATTGCGACTAATGTCGGTGGTACGTCTGAGCTTGTTCGAGATGGCCAAACAGGCTATTTGCTAAGTCCTAAGTTGACGGCAGCCAATCTTGCCGATGCGATTGTCGATTTTATTCGAATGGGCTCTCGGGCTAAAGCTGAGATGAAATCTGAATGCCGGATGTTGTGGCACGAGTCTTTTGATGCGCGCGAAAATGCCGCTTCCTTGTATTCCAATTTAATGGAGGATTGACTTGTTTGACGCAATTGCGAGAGGAACACGTCGTTTTGATCCAAAAAGTTCGAGCTTCAGCAAGTTTGAGCTGTTTTTGTGTTCGAGCCTTCTTTTTGTCGCGCCGTTTGAGGCGTATCTTGTATCGCTAGTTGGCGGTATCGTTAAGTACGTCCTGTTGTTCGCCATTCTGTATGTCTTATATAAAGACTGTTATCATTCCAGAAAGTTATACTTCAACTGGTATATTGTGGCTTTCCTGGCTTGGTTTGTGATCAAAACTACTTCCATTTTGTGGACCAGCAACCTTGCAATTCCCAAATTACATCTTGCTTCACAAATTGGTATGGTTGGGTTTTTCTTTGCGCTGAATTCAATTGAAATTGATCAGCGTTCAAGGGATAAGATTCTTCTATCGATGTACGCAGGCAGCCTGTTGTTTTGCGGCCTTTCATTATTTTTAATGAAGCCTTATGCACTGTACACGCAGAGATTTGTTCTCACTATTATGGGCGTTCAGATGGATCCGAACAATGCTGGTGCTATTGCATTGCCTTCTTTTGCGTTGAGCATGTATTGGATGGTTCAAAAACGAGGTGTCATTAAGAGGCTATTTTATGCTTCGTCTCTCCTCATGAGCTCCTATGTCATTCTGATGACGGGTTCTAGGGGATCTATGCTGGGGATGGCGGCTATCGTTTTGCTACTTGTACTCACTTCTAGAGACATTAGTCTCTCCAAGAAGGCCTTAATGGTCGCCGTACTGTTTCTTGGGTTGCTTGCAGTGCTTAGCATCACGCCTATCGATACGCTTAATCGACTGTTCGGTGACTACGGCGACGGTAGCGGCCGCTCTGAGCTCTGGCAATCCGTTTGGAACGCTTTCCTGGCCCATCCGTTGCTTGGTGTTGGATGGGGCGGAGTTGCCGACATTATCAATATGGCCACCCATAATACATTTTTATCCATGTTGGCAGAGCAGGGTATCTTAGGATTCTTGTTCTTTGCTTTTCCTATCGCATTTGTTTTTATTGTTTCGATTAAAAACAAATCGACTATAACTATGCTGCTCCTTGCATCTGCGTTGTTTCCGGCTCTAACTATTGACGCCATTAATAAAAGGTTCCTTTGGTATGGAATCACGGTCGCTTTCATGGTTTTTCGAGGAGAGGTCTCATCTCGGGACTCCAGCTTTAGTTGTAAAGCGGGTGAAAGGCGAGAAGCTGTATCATCTCAACGTCCATTAGGTTCAGTTTGAAGTTGGGGGTGGTTTGATGAAACATAGGACTGGGGCCGCAATTGATTCTCTGCTTCTGTCTCTTGTTAAGGTGATTACCACTTCGGTAGGAATAGTCAGCACCATGGTTCTGTCGAGGACGTTGTCGCTGGCTGATTACGGGACTTATGCTCAAGGGAATCTGGTGATCTCCCTTGCAACATCAATGACGGTTCTTGGCTTGACTGATGCAAGTAATTATTTCTTTAATCGACCTGAATACGGCCACAAGTATGTTTCGAATATTTTATTAATTGAGTCTGCTACAGGCCTGGCTGCTGCTTTTGCTCTGGTTTTTTGTCGGGGCTGGATCGGCGATTACTTTAATAACGGCAGCATTGTCCCAATAGTTTTGTTTATTGCTTTCAGGCCCATGACAAACAACCTTTTGGCGACATTGCAGGTTTTGATAGTGTCGCTTGGTAAAAGCAGGCTTCTTGCAATACGCAATCTTTTGATTTCTGTTTTAAAAATCGGTGTAGTATGCGCTGTCGGGTTTGTTTACAAGAGCATTTCCCTTATTTTCCTTGCGTTCGTCGTAATGGATCTGGTTAATATTGCTTGGTTTTATGCCGTATACAGAAATGCGGGCGGACGTATGTCTGTTCGTGACTTTGATTTATCTGCGATTAAGCAGATTTTGCTGTTCTGTGTGCCTATGGCTGTTTCGCTTGTCGCCTCGTCTTATACGAGGGAGATGTCAAAGCTTGTTGTAGGAGCACTGGAAAACACTGAAAACTATGCGGTATTTGCCAATTGTTCAGCTCAGCTGCCTCTCGATTTGTTTTCCGCGTCATTCATGACTGTCCTTATGCCCATTTTGACACGGAGAATTGGCTCTGGGATGCTTGGTGATGCCGGTACAGTCTATTCTCTCTACATTAAATCTGGCTGTCTTCTTGTGTGGCCCCTTGCAGCGTGCCTTGCGATTGTTTCACCGGAGGCTGTGAGAGTGCTGTATGGAGAGAAGTATATTGCTGGCACTCCCGTGTTTGTCCTGTATTTGATCACGTGTGGCACAACCTTTCTCTCATCTACATTGGTGTTAACGGCAAGCGGTAATACGAGGAAGGTGCTCGCCGTTTCAATTTCTTCGCTGATTCTGAGTGGTGTGGCCAGCCTTTTAGGTGAGATTGTGTTGGGGTATGTTGGGGCGGCTGCAGGTGCAGTGTCAATCAATTTCCTAACAGCATTGGTAATGCTAACTTTAAGTGCTAAGTCACTGAAATTATCTGTTGCTTCGGTATTTCCGCCTAGGCTGTTCATTAAGCTTGCCGCGGTTATGATCGTGGCTGCTGTTCCGTCCCTTCTGACTAAATATGTCTTTGCTGCTTCAGGTGTCAACACATTTCTTGTTATGTTGGTGCCGGCAATTGCGTTTATGATTTTGTTTGTATTTATTGAAAGGAGAGATATGAAAGACCTGCTCTCCTCAATCAATGCTTTGAAATAGCACGTTGGTATTATTGCAAGTTAAACAATGCGACTCGAATTGAAGCCTTGATAATTGGGGTTGTTTAGATATGAATAGCATTCTTAGGGCAGTATTGCATTTGAAAAGTTCAATTAAAGAGAGATATAAGCTGAGGCAGTTTCGCAAAATTGCCAGCTGTGGCATCGGATTGCGCGTGGCTTCTCAATCGGGGATTGATTGCGAGCCCGGGTCCAGTATTGTTGTTGGCGATAATTGCGATCTTGGTTGTCGTCTGTCTGCCAAACACGGCGCGAGCATAGTCATTGGAGATAGAACTACTATACGAAGTGGGTTGGTTGGGGCGGCTCGATCAGTCGCGATCGGCAGTGACGTCATTATCTCAAATAGTGTTCATATTTATGATAATAACAATCATCCAACTGATCCGCGTGCCAGGTTAGAGATGACTATGTCTGGCTCATTTTATGGCGAGATGTGGCACTGGGGTAGGTCTAGCTCTGCGCCTGTTGTTATTGAAGATAATGTTTGGATAGGGGAGAGGGTCACCATCTTAAAAGGTGTTCATATTGGGCGCGGTTCAGTTGTAGGCTGCGATTCGGTGGTAACAAAGGACGTGCCGGCCTATGCCATAGCTTGTGGCAATCCGGCACGTGTTGTGAAGGTGTTCTCCGGTTACTCCGAGATGCTTAATGGGAATGATCCGTATGACGACAGGGGGAATAATGCGGTCATATAAAGAGCTGGCTTTTAGAAAGGATGGCAGACTTCGTTTGCTGATTATTGTCGGCACGCGACCTGAAGTCATTCGATTGTCTGAGGTAATTAAGAAATGCCGTAGGCATTTCGACTGCCTCCTTGCCCATACGGGTCAGAACTACGATTACACGCTCAATGGCATCTTCTTCCGGGATCTTGAGCTCGATGATCCCGATGTGTACCTTGATGCCGTGGGTGATGGACTCGGTGAGACCATGGGCAATATCATTGCTCGATCTTATGACCTCATGAAGGAGATCGAGCCTGAGGCCCTGCTCGTCTTGGGCGATACCAATTCCTGTCTCTCTGCTATTGCCGCAAAGCGTCTTCATGTTCCGATCTTCCACATGGAGGCCGGTAATCGCTGCAAAGACGAATGCCTGCCAGAGGAAACAAACCGCCGTATTGTGGACGTCATCTCGGATGTAAACCTTGCTTACTCCGAGCATGCTCGTCGCTACTTGAAAGATACCGGCTTGCCGCCTGAGCGCACCTATGTGACTGGTTCGCCTATGGCTGAGGTCCTGCGCGCCAATCTCAATAAGATTGAGGCTTCCGATATCCATTCTCGCCTCGGCCTTGAGCCCATGAAGTACATGCTGCTTTCTGCGCATCGCGAGGAGAATATCGATACACCCGAGAACTTCGAGAGCCTGTTCGGCGCTATCAACAAGCTCGCCGAGATTTACCAGATGCCGATTCTCTATAGCTGTCATCCACGCAGCCGTAAGCGTCTTGAGGAGACGGGTTTTGAGCTTCACCCGCTCGTTCGCATGCACGAGCCTATGGGCTTCCATGATTACAACTGTCTTCAGTCTAATGCGTTCTGCGTAGTGTCTGACTCGGGCACGTTGCCTGAGGAGAGCTCCTTCTTTGCTTCTGTTGGCAAACCTTTCCCGGCCGTGTGTATCCGCACGTCTACGGAGCGTCCTGAGGCTCTTGACAAGGCATGCTTTACGCTTGCCGGCATTGATGAACGAGGCTTGGTCAATGCCGTTCGCACCGCGGTTGCTCTCGATGAGGAGGGCTCTCTCCCGCAGGCTCCCGTGCCCGATTATGCGGATGAGAATGTTTCTACTAAGGTTGTTAAGATCATTCAGTCCTACACGGGTATTGTCGACAAGATGGTCTGGCGCAAGCGCTAGTTCTTCTGTTATAACAGCGTGATTGATGTTTATGGCGGTTCGCTATCTTGATGGCGGGCCGTCATTTTGCATTCGGGACAGTCGGCTGAATTGATAGCGCCGATCGGTCGGCATATAGATGCGGATTATTAGGTGATAAAGTCAGCCTGGTTAAGATCCGAAAGATGCCAGATTGCAGAGCGGAGTGGAGCGTTGGGTAGTGTCGGAAAAGTTGGTGTAGCTCGTCTTCCGGGGACGGGCCGCCGTCCGAATCCACCCGCATCATAGCATCACGCGGCCCTCCTTCCGCCGTCGGCGAGCTCCATCGCGGTCTCGACGACCATCAGGCCCCTCCTGCGCGATTCCTCGCTCTCCGCGGGCTCGGGCGCCGCCGGCTCCGAGAGCCTCCCCATGGATTCGGGCGAGATGCACCTCCTGCTCGACCAATCCTCGTCCTGCTCGGCGCAGACGGCGCCCACCAGGCGCAGCATGGACTCGGCGCTCGGGAAGACCTGGACCACCCGCGACCTGCGCTTTATCTCCCTGTTCATGCGCTCCTGCACGTTGTTGGTGCGTATGCGCCTCCGATGCTCGGCGGGGAAGTCCAGGTAGGCGAGGGCGTCGGCCTCGGCCTCCTCGAGGAGCGCGCC
>UMJY01067010.1_pt1 | contig 16576 bp, 17 predicted proteins | sample 1966191 | NCBI WGS metagenome assembly UMJY01 (sample SAMEA4836161, study PRJEB28245) | human gut metagenome | biome: gut microbiome; material: fecal sample | place: Denmark | collected 2008 | reverse complement strand
GAGATTGAACAGGAGTTCATGAAGGGGTACACCACCACGGGTGTAGTTTCTTTGTGGACTCCTTTTTTATTTGGCTAGTGATATGGAAGGAGGAAAATAATGAAGATAAATGGAAAAGATTTTGTTTTGAATAAATCAACTACAGTAAGCGAGTATTTAGAAAAAAACGGATATGTTCAGACGCATATAGTTGTTGAATTAAATGAAAAAATTTTGCCAAAAAATATGTATGAAAAAACATACTTAAAAGACGATGACTGCCTTGAAATCCTAACTTTTATGGGTGGAGGCTGATTTGAAAATATAATATGTCAGGCTAATCTGCTTAATTAAGCAGGAAAAATTATAGCGATAGGTAATTGCAACATTTATTTTAAGAATATTGTAGAGTTAAGATTTTGATTTAGAAGCAGTGTTAAAGGAGGAACATTATGAATAAGGATACATATTCAATTGGAGGACATGAGTTTGAATCTCGTTTTATTTTGGGATCAGGAAAGTTTTCTCTTGATTTGGTTAAAGCATGTATTGAAAAAGCACAGACACAGATTGTAACATTAGCGCTTCGCCGTGCAAATGAAGGTGGAATGGCAAATATTTTGGATTATATTCCGGACAATGTTACTTTATTACCTAACACATCAGGAGCAAGAAATGCAAATGAAGCAGTAAGAATTGCACGTTTGGCAAGAGAAATGGGATGTGGTGATTTTGTTAAATTAGAAGTAGTTCATGATTCTAAATACTTACTTCCGGATAACTATGAGACAATTAAGGCAACAGAAATTTTAGCAAAAGAAGGATTTGTGGTTATGCCATATATGTATCCTGATTTGAATGCAGCAAGGGCATTAAAGGATGCAGGGGCAGCCTGCATAATGCCATTGGGAGCTCCAATTGGTTCAAATAAAGGACTTGCAACAAAAGATTTTATCCAAATTCTTATAGATGAAATTGATTTACCTATTATTGTAGACGCAGGAATTGGTCGCCCATCTCAGGCGTGTGAGGCAATGGAAATGGGAGCTACTGCTGTAATGGCAAATACAGCAATTGCTACTTCGGGAGACGTGGAAGTTATGGCTGAAGCATTTAAGAAAGCAATTGAGGCCGGAAGAAGTGCATATTTAGCCGGACTTGGACAAACTATAGAAAAAGGTGCAAGTGCATCATCACCATTAACAGGATTTTTGCATGATTAACAGGAGGCTTTAAAAAATGAAAAATGAACAGAATAACAATCATGTAAATGAGAGTATTTTAAGCGAACAGATTTTAGAAGACCAGAAGAAAAATAGAATTAATCATATGGAATATTTGCCGGGAATGGAAAACATAGGTTCAGAGATAATGAATGAAGTAGTTAGTGAAATGAACAATTATGACTATGACAAATATACAGAATATGATGTAAAGAGAGCACTTAACAATACAGAAAGAAGTGTTGAGGATTTTAAGGCGTTACTATCACCGGCAGCGCTTCCATTTATTGAAGAAATAGCCAAGGCAGCACAGATAGAAACAAGAAAACATTTTGGAAACAGCACTTATATGTTTACACCAATTTATATTGCAAATTATTGTGAAAATTACTGTATTTACTGTGGATTTAACTGCCACAATAAAATAAAACGAGCTTGCCTTAATGATGAAGAAATAGATAGGGAAATGAAGGCAATCGCTGATACAGGACTTCAGGAAATTTTGATTTTAACAGGGGAGAGCCGTGCAAAATCAACAGTTGAATATATTGGAAATGCCTGCAAAATAGCAAGAAAATATTTTAAGGTAATCGGACTTGAAATTTATCCTGTAAACTCGGACGAATATGCATATTTGCATGAATGTGGAGCTGATTATGTTACGGTATTTCAGGAAACTTATAATTCAGACAAATATGAAACTTTGCATTTAGCGGGGCATAAGAGAATTTTCCCATATAGAGTGAATGCACAGGAGAGAGCATTAAAAGGTGGCATGAGAGGTGTTGGATTCGGTGCACTTTTAGGACTTGATGACTTTAGAAAAGATGCATTTGCTACAGGATATCATGCATATCTTTTACAGAGAAAATATCCACATGCAGAGATTGCGTTTTCGTGTCCAAGATTGCGACCGATTATTAATAACGATAGAATTAATCCTATGGATGTTCACGAGACTCAGCTTTTGCAGGTTGTATGCGCATACAGATTATTTATGCCATTTGCCAGCATAACAGTATCGACAAGAGAATGTGCAAGGGTTAGGGATAATCTTGTACAGATTGCAGCAACTAAAATATCAGCTGGTGTAAGTACAGGAATTGGTAGCCATGCAAAGGATATTGAAGATAAAGGCGATGACCAATTTGAAATTTCCGACGGACGTTCAGTTGACGAAATCTATAACGATTTATTAAAGGTCGGAATGCAACCTGTAATGAGTGACTATATTTATGTATAGCAGATGGAGTTTATGAGCTATTTTAGAAAAGTAAGAAAGTTTATAAATGCTTATTATGCATAACACACAAAATTGTTATGTATAACAAGTGGAGGTTAAGAGAGTTTATTTTTGTGGTAGGTGAAGTTTATGAGTGGCACATATGAAAATAAAATCAAAGAAAACGGATATATAAATGATAAAGTTATATGCGTTACAAACAGACATCTAAGCGAAAAGTCATTAGCCAGGCAGGTAGAAATAGTATGCAAATTTCATCCAAAGGCTATAATTTTGAGAGAAAAAGATTTGCCTGAGGATGAGTATATAATTCTAGCAAATGAAGTGCTTGATATTTGCACAAAAAATGGTGTTGAGTGCATATTACATTTTTATCCTAATGTGGCAAAAAAGTTAAAATGTAATGCGATTCATCTACCACTTTTTAAACTTAGAGAAAACAGAGCAAATCTATCTGAGTTTAAAATAATAGGGACTTCTGTTCATTCAGTAGAGGAAGCGATTGAGGCACAAAATTTAGGAGCAACATATATAAGTGCAGGACATATATTTGCGACAGATTGCAAAAAAGGTGTTCCACCTAGAGGGTTGGATTTCCTAAAAAAAGTGTGTCAGTCAGTCACGATTCCGGTCTATGCCATTGGGGGAATAAAACTTTCGAGTGAGCAAATGAATGACATTATAGATTGTGGTGCAAAAGGCGGATGTATAATGTCAGGAATGATGAAACTGAAATTAGAAGATATGGAATAAAGATTTTGCCAGTTGATTAGAGAAAATGAGAAAGACTAACAGGAGATAATTAGCAATAAAGGCTATCAGAAGATAATTAGTTTACATATTACAGAAATTTTATTAAAATAAAATGAGTAATTAATAACAAAGATAGAAATGAGGGTTTTATTATGAGCAGAATAATAGAAGAAAATGGACGCAGAAGCACAGAAAAGGAATTGTGGTCAGATAAGAAAAGAACAATATTTGGACTTCCAATTTCATTTACAAAATATACACTTACAGATATGAGATTTATTATTAAAAGCGGATTTTTTAACATTAAAGAAGATGAAATCATGCTTTACAGAATTACAGACATTACATATAAGGCAAGTCTTTGGGAAAGAATGTTTGGAGTTGGCAAATTGTTCTGCGATTCAGCTGACAAATCAGCAGCTAATTTTATTGTTGGACCTATAAAGGAGGCTGTAAAAGTAAGAGATTTGCTTTCTGATAATGTAGATGAACAGAGAGAAAAAAAGCGAATCAGAGGAAATGAATTCTTCAATGATTCAATGGATGATGACATGGATTTGCATAATTAATAAATGAAAAGCACCTATCCTTCAACAAACGTGAAACAATTTCAAATTTTAGATTTGAATTTGCATAATACACTATAGTTGTAAAAGGTAGGCGCTTTTATGTTTATATTATTAATTTAATTTAAACAAAAATTATTTTGAAGATGTTGTGATGTACTGGGCAAGTGTAGATGCCATATTTGAAATAGGCATTGTCTGAAGCCATACTCTTCCAGGACCTGTAATATATGTATTAAAGATTCCTTCACCACCAAATAACATATTTTTAACACCCGGAACTGTTTTAATATCCATTTGGCAAGTCTCTGACATAGCAGCAAGATGACCTGTGTCCACTACAATCTGCTGACCTGCTTCAAGGTTATATTCAACGACGTGACCATCAAATTCAGCAAATACAATTCCGTTACCTGATACTTTTTGCATAATGAAACCTTCACCACCAAATAAACCTGAACCTAATTTTTTTCTAAAGTGCATAGAAAGTTCAACTCCTCGTGATGAGGCTAAGAATGCTGATTTTTGCAAAATCATGGCATTGCCGGGAGTGATTTCAAAAGTTTTAATTGAACCCGGAAAACATGAAGCAACGGCAATTTCGCCGGGACCACCTTGGGCTGTGTAAACATTTTGAAATAAAGTATCTCCCGAAAAAGCTCTTCCAAGCACTTTACCAATTCCACCATTAGTAGTTGTTTCCATTAACATGTTTGGCGACATCCATGACATTCCGCCACCTTCAGTGATAATACTTTCACCCGCTTCAAGATTCATAATTACAACCGGGAGTGTATCTCCCTCAATACGATAATTCATAAAAATCCTCCTTATATATGTTTATATTTTGTATTTCTTTTTAATATATGGACTGTTATGTGCTAGATATTTGTAAAATCTTATCTGACATTTAAAAGTATTATAGCATATACTTACCGATAATGTGTAAGAACAGGATGCAGATTAAGAAATTTATAAGGTTTATAAACATTTACTAGCATTTTTTGCAGTTAGATAGTATAATGTATGTGGTCAAACCACGGGGTTTAGTTATGTAAACCATATTTTAGAAGTTTGGCTAATACAGGTAAACAGTTATTTACCAGGTACAAAGTTTAGGAGGATACTAAATGGTAAGAGCAATAGTAGGTGCCAACTGGGGCGATGAAGGTAAAGGTAAAATTACAGACATGCTTGGTGAAAAGTCTGATATAATTGTTAGATTCCAGGGAGGAAGCAATGCAGGTCATACAATTATCAATGACTATGGAAAATTTGCATTACATTTACTTCCATCAGGTGTATTTTACCAGCATACAACATGTATTATTGGTAATGGTGTTGCACTCAATATTCCATACCTTCAGAAAGAAATAGATGAAATAGTTTCAAAGGGTGTTCCAAAACCACACATCCTTGTTTCAGACAGAGCACAGATTCTTATGCCATATCATATTGATTTTGATGCTTACGAAGAAGAAAGACTTGGAGGAAAGTCATTTGGCTCAACAAAGTCAGGTATTGCTCCATTTTATTCAGATAAATATGCAAAGATTGGTTTCCAGGTTTCAGAATTGTTTGATGATGACATTTTAAAAGAAAAAGTATATAGAGTAGCAGAAATGAAAAATGTTATGCTTGAACATATGTATCACAAACCATTAATTGACCCTGAAGAATTATTAAAGACATTACATGAGTACAGAGATATCGTTGAACCATATGTTGCTGATACATCATTATTTATCAGCAATGCATTAAAAGAAGGCAAAACAGTTCTTTTAGAAGGACAGTTAGGTTCATTAAAAGATCCTGATTTCGGTATTTACCCAATGGTTACATCTTCTTCAACACTTGCAGCATATGGTGCAATTGGAGCAGGTATTCCACCATATGAAATTAAAGATATTATTACTGTTGTTAAGGCATATTCAAGTGCAGTAGGAGCAGGTGAATTCGTAAGTGAAATATTTGGAGATGAAGCAGATGAACTTAGACGCCGTGGTGGTGACGGTGGTGAATTCGGAGCTACAACAGGTCGTCCAAGAAGAATGGGATGGTTTGATGCAGTTGCTTCAAGATACGGATGTAGAATGCAGGGTGCTACAGAAGTTGCACTTACAGTATTAGACGTACTTGGATATTTAGATGAAATTCCAGTATGTGTAGGATATGAAATAGATGGAAAAGTTACAAGAGACTTCCCTGTAACAGCAAAGCTTGCAAAAGCAAAACCTGTTTACAAAGTACTTCCAGGTTGGAAAGAAGAAATCAGAGGAATTACAGAATATGACAAGCTTCCGGAAAACTGTCGTAAATACATTGAATTCATTGAAAAAGAACTTGAAGTACCAATCACAATGGTATCAAACGGTCCGGGAAGACATGAAATCATATACAGATAGGCAATGAGCCATCGCACAAAAATAGAGAGAGATACACGATGTGAGTTTACTCACATCGTGTATCTCTCTCTATTTTTTTCCACGTAAAACCTTAGCTATCAATAAAATTGCGTATATCAAACATGGAAGAACAACGATGCTCCATGCACAAGCCATAAACGCTGAATTGTTTCCCATTATCGCAAAAACAAGGCAGGCAATAATTAAAACTGCAAGAATTCCAATTGTAGCAAAAACTAAAACTTTTTTTAATTTATTCATAAGAAAGCTCCTTTAAGAAGTAATATTATTTCTTCGTACACAAATACTTTTTGTATTATAGAATAAGAAATTAGAAAATAAAAGTGTAAAAGTAACAAAAATATTATTTAATAAGAAAAATCCAATAAAAAGTTTTATTGCAATTATTCACATTTATTCGTATAATATCTAAAGTATGCGTAGTTTGTTTACGCAAATCAGTTAAAAATATAATGACAGATATTAAATTATAATGAAAGTTAAGTTATGGAGGAATTTGCGTAATGGCAGAGAAAAAGTACTTATTAGAAACTTGGAGAGAGATTGCTTACAATCAGAATCAGACTCAGCAGCAGTTTGATGCATTTTGGGATGCATATTTTGTTCAGGAAAAAGAAGTTTACAAAGATATTCTTGGAAACAAAGATGTTGTAGTAAAAGGAACTATTAAAGAACTTGCTGATAAGTACAATATGGAAGTACTTACAATGGTAGGATTTTTAGATGGAATTAATGACAGTTTAAAGGTATCTAACCCGATTGATACATTTGAAGAAGATACAGAAGTAAGTCTTGAATATGATCCTGAATTGTTATACAAGAACATGGTTGAAGCTAAGGCAGATTGGTTATACGGCTTAGAAGAATGGAATGACATTCTTACACCAGAAAGACAGAAGGAATTATATAGAGAACAGAAAAAGTCAGGAACAATCGTTAAGGAAAAGAAGATTGGACGTAATGATCCATGCCCATGTGGAAGTGGAAAGAAATACAAATTCTGTTGTGGAAGATAATTATAGGGCGGTCCGGCTGTTAGCTTGGCCGCTTTAGTTTATTGTATGTTTTATATTAGGTTTAAGATTGATTATTATGGTTTTAGCTAAAAGAATGCTTTAGTTTTAGGAGAAAAATATGGATGCTTATACCGGATTTGCCGCAGTTTATGATGAATTAATGGATAATATTCCATATGAAGAATGGGGCAAATATTTAATAGATTTGTTAAATGAATATGGAATAAAAGATGGAATCGTATTGGATCTTGGTTGTGGCACAGGAAATATTACAGAGATTCTTGCAAATAATGGCTATGATATGATTGGAGTGGACAACTCTCAGGAAATGCTTAATATAGCGATGGAAAAAAGAGGCGATGATACATCTATATTATATTTGCTTCAGGACATGAGAAAATTTGAATTATATGGAACAGTTGCTGCAGTTGTAAGCATTTGCGATTCGCTAAATTATCTTACTGAATATGAAGATGTTGTAGATACATTTAAACTTGTAAAAAATTATTTGGACCCGGGCGGAATTTTCATATTTGACTTAAATACTGTTGGAAAGTTTGAACAGATTGGAGAGTCAGTAATAGCGGAAGACAGAGAAGACTGTAGCTTTATTTGGGAAAATACATTTTATGAAGAAGAGCGCATAAATGAATATAATTTGTCAATATTTGTTCAGGGTGAAGATGGCAGATATGACAAATTTACGGAAAATCATTATGAAAAAGCTTATTATTTAGAAGAAATACGACAGGCTTTAGAGGAAGCAGGACTTGAATATATAACGGCGTATGAGGCATTTACTAAAAATCCGGCAAATGATAATCAGGAAAGGGTTTATGTGATTGCCAGAGCAAATAAGTAAAAATAGAAAAACAATCGAGGAAATGAAATATAGAAATAAAAATAAAGGAGAAATTAAATGAGCGAAGATTATATTGTAAGAGCAATGGCGGCTGATAATCAGATTAGAGCATTTGCAATTACATCAAGAAATATAGTAGAAACAGCAAGACAGCATCATAATACGAGTCCCGTTGCAACAGCAGCTCTTGGAAGACTTCTTACAGGAGGAGCGATGATGGGTGTTATGATGAAAGGCGACAATGACATCCTTACACTTATGATGAAAGGTGATGGACCGATAAATGGAGTTACGGTAACAGCTGATTCTCATGGAAATGTAAAAGGATATGTAGGAAATCCGAATGTAATCATTCCTGCAAATTATGCAGGAAAATTAGATGTAGGAGCTGCAATTGGTTATGGGACATTAACTGTAATTAAAGATATGGGATTAAAGGAACCGTATTCAAGTCAGGTGCCGCTTGGAACAAGTGAAGTTGCAGAAGATTTAACATATTATTTTGCTACATCAGAGCAGGTTCCTTCAGCAGTAGCGTTAGGCGTTCTGATGGAAAAAAATAACACAGTAAAGCAGGCAGGAGGATTTATAGTACAGCTTATGCCATTTGCTGAAGAAGAAGTAATATCTGCATTGGAAGAAAAAATAGCAAAGATAACTTCAGTAACAGATATGCTTGAGAAAGGAATGACCCCTGAAGATATTTTAGAATTTGTATTAGGGGATTTAGGAGTAGAAATAACTGACAAGGTGCCAACTCAGTTTTATTGCAATTGCAGTAAAGAGAGAGTGACAAAAGCGTTAATGGGGATTAACAAAGATGAAATTAAAGACATGATAAATGAAGGTAAGGATATTGAAGTTAATTGTCATTTCTGTAATACAAACTATAATTTCAGCGTTGAAGAATTAAAGAAATTATTGTAAAAAAGTTTTTAGTGAATGGATGAAGGCTTACTATTTGCAAATGTAAAATTGTAAACAGTAGGTCTTTATCTATGCATAAGAATGAATTTGTAAGAAAATAGGTGAAAATCAACAAAAAAGATTGTAAAAAACGTTTTTATTTGTTAAAATATACTTATAACATAAAACAGAATTATTAGTAGGAGAAAAGGGAAATGAGAAAGTGGTTAAAAAAATGTGTGGCATCGTTGTGTGCTGCAACAATTGCATTTAGTGGAATGTATATTGTCGGAATTGATAGTACAAAGGAAGTACAGGCTGACGGAGAATATAAACTTGTGTGGAGTGATGAATTTGATGGTACAGAGCTTAATAGAAATAATTGGAATGTAGAAGTTAACGGTAATGGTGGAGGAAATAATGAACTTCAGTACTATGTTGATAATACAAAAAATCTTGAAGTAAGTAATGGAACGTTAAAAATACATGCTTTAAGAGAAAATTATGGTAATAAGAGTTATACTTCAGGAAGAATTAATTCTAAAGGAAAACAGGAATTTAAATATGGAAAAATTGAAGCTAGAATGAAACTTCCAAGATTTTCAGGAATTTGGCCGGCTTTTTGGACATTAGGTGCTAATTACAACACTGTAGGATGGCCTAAATGTGGTGAAATGGATATCATGGAAGCAATAAATGATAATAATACAGTATTTGCAAATCTACATTGGTCATATAAAAATACGCAGGCTGATACAAAAGGAAAAAAATATGATGTGGGTGACAGAACCCAATGGCATACTTATGGAATGGAGTGGGATGAGAATAGTGCCGCATTTTATGTTGATGGATATGTATATGAAAAATATTCTATTTCAACCCAGTCAGAAATGGAGGAATTTAGAAAAGCTCAATTTATTATATTAAATCTTGCTGTAGGTGGACAACTTCCGGGATATAATATTGATCAAAACAGTTTTCCTGCGACAATGGAAGTTGACTGGGTAAGGGTTTATCAGAAACCTGAAGAAGAAACAACAAAATATACAGGACCGACAATTACAGTAGACCAGGATGCAATGGATGAATATACAGGTTCATGGACTTCATTCTTTGGACAAACATGGTGTGGAACTTATGGAAATGTAACTGGTAATGGAGCTAAGGTAACTGATGGGGTTACTATAAATGTAACAGATGCAGGAATAATACAAGGTGATAGTCAGTGGAGTGCTCAGGCGAATATAGAAGGATTAAAATACTATGCCGGAAATGATTACGTATTAAAATGTACATTAGTTTCAACTGAAAGCAAAAAAGTATTTGTAAAAATTGCAGGAGACGATGAAGAGTCAATTAGTGGAGAATACATTACATTGGTAAAAAACCAGCCATATAACTATGAGAAAAAAGTGAGCATACCAAGTGATTATGCAGGAAAGCTTGATTTGAAATTTGGATTTGGAAGAAGTGATGGGGATCCAATGGCTCAGAATGGAAGTTTTAGTGCAAAAATAACGAATTTATCATTTTCAACAACGGCAGTAATTCCTGACCCAAGTTATGCAGAAACGACAACTAATAATGGAAATAGTGGGAACAACAGCACAACTAATAATGGAAATAGTGGAAACAACAGCACAACTAATAATGGAAATGCCGGTAATAATGAAACAAATAACAGTAATATAAATAACACAGACATAACTAACAATGTTTCTGATGTAAATAATATTGATAACATTTCTATACAGCAGATTCAGAATAGTAAAACTAAAATAATTAGTGCAAAGAGCAAAAAGAAAAGAAGCGTAAAAATAATTATTAAAAAGCAGAGCAATGTTACAGGCTATGTTATCAAGTATAGTACAAGTAAAAAGTATATTGGATATTATACAAAGCTTGTAAAAAAGAACATTTATAAATTTAAAAAGCTTAGCTCAAATGAAAAGTATTATTTTAAAGTAAGAGCCTATGTAAAGCAGGACGGAAGAAGAATTTACGGAAAATGGAGCAAGAGTAAAAAAGTAAAAGTTAAATAGAAAAATCATTATTAGGACAAATAATATAAGAAATAGCTGGACTTTCAGACTTTAGAGTGCTAAAATGTGAAAGAGAAAAAGATAACACAGGAGGCAATTTATGAGTAAGTCAGTTAGAACAAAGGAAGTAGATCATTTATTTGCAGCTATATTATCATTGGAAACAAAGGAAGAATGTTATACATTTTTTGAAGATGTATGTACCATAAATGAATTATTATCAATATCACAGAGATTTGAAGTGGCTAAGATGCTTAGAGAAGGAAAGACATATTTAGAGATTTCAGAAGACACAGGAGCATCAACAGCTACAATCAGCAGAGTTAACAGATCTCTTAATTATGGCAATGATGGTTATGATATGGTATTAAAGAGAGCCAAATATGATGATTAGCTTTGAACAGTTTGAATTAGAAGATAGTATTATAATACTAAAGTAATTAACACTTCGTTTTTTGAAAATTAAGTTTCATAAATAGGGTTCTGCCCTATACAAATTAAAAGCCTTAAATTTTGAATTAGAAACAAAATTTAAGGCTTTTAAAATACAGTTACACTAAATTCTACTATTTATCAGTTTTATTCTTATCACTCTTATTTTTGTCAGATTTATCTTTTGAGTTTTCATCTTTTGGAAGAGAGTCAATCAACTTTTCAATAATCATTTTTCTTGCAAGACATTCGTAAGTCAAAGTCGCAATTAGCGTAAGTGTCTGCAAATATTCTTTATTATTTTCATTATCCAAATTTGAAAAATACTCATTGGATTTTACATACGCATCAATAATCGACTGATTATCATCAGTATCTTTCATATATTGAATAAATAATTTAAAAATTTCTTCGAGACTATTATTTCCATCATTAAAATAATCTTTAATTAATGGGGACAAAGCTGTATCAATATCATTAATTGAAATAATATTTTTAAGATAAAATATCATCGTTAAAAGAATTAAATGGTCTTTGGAATATTTCTTCTTTTCGGGAGGTGGTAATAAACGACTTTTAGCATAATTATTAATCATGGTTTTTGTTAAGAGTTTATCGTCATCGTTACGTTTGCTTCCTTCAAATTTATTATTTAAATAGGTTGTTACCTGGTCCATATATAAATCAATGTTTGGTATATCGTCTATGTTAAATGAGTTAAAGTCGTTTAATATAGACTCAATTATTTTATCACTTTCCATATATACCTCCTTATGTACAAAAAATATTATAATACATAGTAATGAAAACTACAAATAAAATTTATTACAAATAGCAGAAAATATGTTCGATTTTTTTAGAAAATATGATATGATAGCAGAAGTATATAAAAATTTGGCTAAGTGGATTATAAAAATAAGGAAAAGGTATATTTATGAGCAGATATGATACATTAAATGATATGCAGCAGATGGCTGTATTTCACACGGAAGGTCCATTGCTTATTCTTGCCGGTGCAGGAAGTGGAAAGACTAGAGTGCTTACACACAGAGCAGCTTATCTTATAGAAGAAAAGGGTGTTTCGCCATGGAATATTATGGCAATCACTTTTACAAATAAGGCTGCATCAGAAATGCGTGAAAGAATTAACAACATAGTAGGATTTGGTGCTGATCAGATATGGGTAAGTACATTCCATTCTACATGTGTACGAATTTTGAGAAGACATATCGAATTTTTAGGATATGATAATAGATTTACAATTTACGATGCAGATGACCAAAAGAGTCTGATAAAAGATATTGTAAAAAGAATGAATTTAGATTCTAAATTTTACAAAGAAAGAGCTGTGGCAGGAAAGATTTCTTCTTATAAAGATGAACTCATAAGTCCTGAACGTGCAATAGAGATAACAAAAGGTGATTTGAGAGAAAATACAGTTGCTAAGATTTATCTTGAATATCAGGTTCAGCTTAAGAAAAATAATGCTTTAGATTTTGATGATTTAATTGTAAAAACAGTAGAATTATTTAAGAAATTTCCAGATGTGCTGGATTATTATCAGGAAAGATTTAAATACATTATGGTAGATGAGTATCAGGATACAAATACAGCACAGTTTCAGTTGATTCGCCTTCTTGCATCAAAATATAGAAATTTGTGTGTTGTAGGTGATGATGACCAATCTATTTATAAGTTTAGAGGAGCGAATATTACAAATATTCTCTCATTTGAAAAATATTTTGAAAATGTACGTGTTATTAAGTTAGAGCAGAATTACCGTTCTACAAAGAATATTTTAGCTGCCGCAAATGGAGTAATTGCAAACAATCAGGGAAGAAAAGACAAAACATTGTGGAGTGACAATGAAGAAGGAACCCAGATTGATTTGTATCAGGCGGAAGATGCTTATGATGAAGCTAATATGGTTGCAAAAGAAATTAGAAAAAAAGTCAATGCAGGAGACTATAAGTATAGTGATTTTGCGTGTCTGTATAGAACTAATGCTCAGTCAAGAACATTAGAAGAAAAACTTCTTTTGGCAAATGTTCCTTATAAGATTATCGGTGGACAGAATTTCTATCAGCGCAAAGAAATTAAGGACATTTTGTGCTATTTGAAAACAGTAAATAATTCTACTGATGATATTGCTGTAACAAGAATTATTAATGTTCCAAAGAGAGGAATCGGAGCTACTTCTATTGGAAAAGCGCAGGCATATGCAGTTGAACATGACATTAATTTGTATAATGCGTTAGAACTTGCATATATGAATCCTGAACTTAGCAGAGCTTCAGCAAAGATTAAGAAATTTACTGATTTTATTGAAGAATTGAGAGAGTACAGTCAGGAGCATTCAATAAAAGAATTAGTAGATAAGATTATTGAAGATACAGGATATGTGACAGAACTCGTTTTGGAAAATACAGACGAAAGCAAGGCAAGAATCGAGAACATAGAAGAATTGATAAGTAAGGTTGTAGAATATGAATCAACAACAGAAAATCCGGATTTGGCAGGTTTTCTTGAAGACGTTGCTTTGGTAGCTGACATAGACAGTCTTGATGAGGATAGTGATTATGTGGTTCTTATGACCATACATAGTGCAAAGGGACTTGAATTTCCTAATGTATTTTTATGCGGAATGGAAGAAGGACTATTTCCGGGAATTTCAGCAATTTGTGCCGAAGACCAAAGTGAAATTGAAGAAGAAAGACGTCTGTGTTATGTTGCGATTACAAGAGCAAAGGAAAATCTTGTAATTAGTTATGCAAAGAGACGTATGGTTCATGGAGAAACAAGATATAATATTATTTCACGATTCATAAAGGAAATACCGACACAGCTTATTAATAGTAAAAATGTAACAGACAGAGTCGCAGCAGGACAGATTCCTAAGAAAGAGGAATTTGGAAATGCGAGCAGAGCAAGTCAGAATGCATTTAGAAATAAGCCATTTAAGAAATCTTCGTATGGTGAACCTAGCACAAAACCTGCATTTGGTAAATCATTTACAATTACAAAACAGCCGGTTGATTATGTAGTTGGAGACAGAGTTAAACATATTAAGTTTGGTGAAGGAACAGTGCTTAATATTGAGGATGGCCCAAAAGATTATCAGGTTACGGTAGCATTTGACAAAGCAGGTCAGAAAATTATGATGGCTTCATTTGCAAAACTCAAAAAACTGTAGTAAAAACAGCACTAAAATGATATACTATTCTTATGAAATATAACTTGTAATGAAAGGAGTACGGATATGGACGAATTAATCAAGGGAGTTAAGATTGGCAAGATTATCGGCAAAGAAGAAAAGAAGTCTGACGTAGTTAAGATAGTTGGAATCGTACTTGGAGTGCTTGCAGTAGTGGCAGCAATTGCCGGAGTAGCTTATGCAATTTACAATAAAATTACAGAAGATTATTATGATGACTTTGAAGATGATTTCGATGATTTATTTGAAGACGACGAAGAAGATGAAAGTGATTTTGTGGAAGAATAAATCGTTACACCATAGTGAATGGCAGGTCATGTAGATTTGTTTTTAAACAATAACCTATGAATAAGTTAAGTCCACATATAACAATTGGAATGTATAGCATTTGACCGAATTGTGTATGTGGACTTATTTTGTAATGATGTTTGAGGCAAAAGTCATAACTTATAAGCAAGCTTATGTGAGTTAAAGATTTTGTGACCCTGGCATCATTAAAAATTTAGCAGATAGAGGATAAATAGATGAAAAAAGGAATGGAATACCAGGGAGTGGTAGAAAAAATAGATTTTCCAAATAAAGGAACAGTAGATTGTGGTGAGGAAGGTGTAGCTTTAGTTAAAAGAACTATTCCGGGTCAAAAAGTAAGTTTTGTAGTTTCAAAGAAACGTTCAGGCAAATGTGTTGGACGTTTAAAAGAAGTACTTGAAAAGTCACCACTTGAAAATGCAGAACCACTTTGCCCACATTTTGCGGATTGTGGTGGATGTTCTTACCAGACAATGGATTACGAAAATCAGACTAATTTGAAAAAAGAAATGGTTAAGAATATTTTAGACGGAGTAATTACAAATAAGGATTATGAATTTGAAGGAATCCTCAAAAGCCCTGTTCAGTGGGAATACAGAAATAAAATGGAATTTTCATTTGGAGATGAATATAAAGATGGTCCTTTGGCATTGGGATTACATAAAAGAGACAGCTTCCACGATATTGTTACGGCAAAGGAATGTAAAATTGTAAATAAAGATTACAACAAAATTTTGACTTGTGTATTGGAACATTTTGCAGAAAAAAATGTAAAATTTTATCATAAAATGAGACACGAAGGATACCTTAGACATTTGGTTATTAGACGTGGTGTAAAAACAAATCAGATTATAATGAGTATTGTTACAACATCGGATGCAAACGGCGAGGCAGCGGCAGATTATAATATTTTAATTGATAAGTTATGTAAACTTGATTTAGAGTGTGAACTTAAAGGTGTACTCCAGATTATAAATGATGGTCTGGCTGATGTGGTTCAAAGTGATGAGACAAGAGTACTTTATGGTGAAGATGTAATTTATGAAGAATTATTGGGACTTAGATTTAAGATTTCAACATTTTCATTTTTCCAGACAAATTCTTTAGGGGCTGAAGTCCTTTATTCAAAGGCAAGAGAGTATGTTGGAAGCACTAATGATAAAATGATATTTGACCTTTACAGCGGTACAGGAACAATTGCACAGATTCTTGCTCCTGTTGCAAAAAAAGTTGTAGGGGTTGAAATTGTTGCAGAGGCGGTAGAAGCTGCAAAAGAAAATGCTGAATTAAACGGACTTAACAACTGTGAATTTATTGCAGGGGATGTGCTAAAAGTTATTGATGATATCAAGGACAAGCCGGATTTAATAGTTCTTGACCCACCAAGAGATGGTATTCATCCAAAGGCTTTACAAAAGATAATTGATTTCGGCGTAGACAGAATTGTATATATTAGCTGTAAGCCAACGAGCCTTGCAAGGGATTTAGTAATTCTACAGGAGCAGGGATACAGGGTTGAAAAAGCTTGTGCGGTAGATATGTTTCCGCAGACCGTTCATGTGGAGACGGTTGTTCTTTTGTCCCAACAAAAACCAGATGACACGA
>UMJY01041979.1_pt1 | contig 16682 bp, 11 predicted proteins | sample 1966191 | NCBI WGS metagenome assembly UMJY01 (sample SAMEA4836161, study PRJEB28245) | human gut metagenome | biome: gut microbiome; material: fecal sample | place: Denmark | collected 2008 | reverse complement strand
AACCCACCACCATCCTCAACAACGAATCCAAGATCGATGTGCTCAGCTGGGATGACGACACCATCCTCATGGCCTACAACAACACGCCCGTGGCCGACTGGCACGAGCGCAGCCCCCTCACCCTCGCCTGCTCGCACGACGAGGGCCGCACCTGGCATAACCTTCTCGACCTGGCCCCCGCACCGGGCAACAAGTGCCAGCCCGCCATGTGCAAGGGTCCGGACGGGCGGCTTCACGTGATCTATATGCACCGCCATACCGCCATCGAACATCTGGTGGTGGAGCTGGAACGGTAGGGAGGGATCCTTCCTCCGGATCCCCACATGGCAGGGCAGGTGCTTTTGCAGTGCAAAACGCCGAAGAGAAGCGCCGCGGATCAGGTCCGTTGTGCCGGACAGGGAGAGGAAGAAACATGACAGCAGTGCCGGCAGCAGGAGCACAGAAGCCTGCTGCCGGCACTTGATTGTTTCAACAAAAGGGGGCTGAGGTCAGGCATTGGGAGAGGCGCTGCTTGCTTACGCCGCGTTGGTACTTGCAGGATTCAAGCCATGGACAGCAGAAAACCTCCCGAAGCCGTGCAGACACAGGGCTTACGAGAGGTTGCTTGTCATTCCGCGCCTACAGGATCAACGTCTTAGCCTGCCGGAAGCTCTTTACTGTGTCGGTCTTTCCCTGGCGGGTATGTTCCTGGCCCGAAAGCGCCAAGCGATCCGCAGCCCCAAGCAAACATGGGCTCTGCGCGACAGTGTCCCCTGCGACAACGGCGAATGCGGATCTGCGGCACTCCAGAGCCCCTCAGCAAAGCGTTTCTGTCCGTCTTTCTTTTTGAAACCGGTTTTTATAGTTTTGGCCCCACTCGGCCATTGCTTCAATGATCGGGCGCAGGGATTGCCCCAGATCGCTCAGGACATATTCCACACGGGGCGGCACCTCCGGATAGACGGTGCGAGTAAGGATACCATCCTCTTCCATTGAGCGGAGGCTGTCCGTGAGCACCTTTTGGCTAATGCCCTCCAAATCCCGGCGCAGTTCATTAAAGCGCCAGGGACGCTGCATCAGATTGCGGAGAATCAGGAGTTTCCGCTTGCTTCCGATCAGCTGTACGGTGGTGGCCGCAGGGCAAGCCGGCATTTCTTCTTTTGTCAGCATCGTTCCGCCTCATTTCCTGGCTCTGACTGAAATATTACATTCAAAAATTTTAGGCAACACCGCACAACATGATAAAAAAGGCCGTCCTGCTGACGAACTGTAATCAGCAGGAGGGTTTGAGCTCACCTTGCTCGCAGAAGGCGCACTGATTTAAGCTGCCAGGCAGGGCCTGTCAGCCAGAATCAGATTCGCCGATGCGAACATGATATTCAATTTTGCGATCTGTTTTCGCTGACCTCGGTATCGTGTTTTTCGGTATCGCGACTGACTTTTCACAACAGAAAAGACAAGTTCTACCTTGACTCATACAAAGAAAGATTCGATCAGTCCGTCTCCGGCGTTTTATGCAATGGCGGGTAACCGGCGCTTTTTTTATGCCTATTATTTCTTGATAAACCGGACAGATCAGGTTGAGTGAACGCACCTTGTAATGCCATAAAGGTTGATAAAATCCCGCATGGATTAATCAGATGACCAAAGAGCAGATGTTGTATTGAAGATGCTTTTCCATAACATAAGAAAAACGCTCAATCCCTTATGGATTAAGCGCTTTTACAATGGTGCGAGTGTTCTTATAGGATGTCGATGGAAAGCCTTATAAATCAATGGTTTTGGACGGCGGACAACAGCATTTACTAAAGGCGTTCGGGTTGAACGCCTTTTTGCAAGCAAACCAAAATGGAACGAGAAGGTGTGAAAAAACTGTTAGTTTATGAGAAAACTGAGAAAATCTCAAAATAAATGTCTAAAAGGCGAACGGGGAGAATTCTTTCTACAGTGTGATTTGATCTTTTTTTCAAAGGACTGTAGCAGGCTGCCTTTTTAATATTTATGTTATAGTTGCTTTTGCGCATAAAAAACACCTGTAATCCGAGAATTTTGTTCGAATTACAGGTGCCCTTCACTCAGAACAATTGAAGCTGACCTCGCTTTAAACTTTTCATTTTTCTTTCGGTCAACTTGTCATCGCTATTTACATCTCCAATAAGTAAGGGAGAATACGGATTATGTTTTTTGCAGTTAGTCTGTGCAGTAGGAGCATTACTATTTGCATAGCAATATTTGCATCCGTTCGTGCACGTGTTATACATGCCAATATCAATACTTGCAACGCAACCACATTCGGGACGTTGGTTCGGATCTTTTGCGATTTCAAGTTGACACCCTAATAGGCTTTCAAAGAGCGTTCGATCTATGCAGCACGCAGAATTAATACCAAATTCGTGAAGATCAATGACTTCGGCACATGTATCAAGAGCGACATTGTAGCTTTTTGCAATTTGAGAGAAAGACTTTGCAATCATTTGAATTTCTTCTCTATCAGCTTCGTGTAAGCCCAGAGGCAGGATGTTTCTCGTCGTATTTTTGTACATGTCTACAAAGCTGAATGTACATTTTCTCACACTAGAATGTAATCGTTTCATCATTTTTTCAAAGTAATCACAATGATATTCGACAGTATACTTTGAATTCAAAATGATAGGATCATACCGCCATACTACACGTTCGGAACCGATTTTTTCAGCAAGCTTTTTTACGGCGGGTATTATTACGTTTCCTTTAGAAGGTACATTGGGTTCCACATCTTGGCTGTAAGGATTGATTGTTACTTGGAAATAGTATTCATAATTAATAAAGGCTTCAAGCTTATCGATAATAGGCAATGGGTTTTTTGTCCAGAAAACAATTCCATCTACAACATCTGGCATTAGAGAAACCTTGCTCACCTGATGAGCATTCATAGGATTACGAACATAAACAAAGCCTTCTTTAAATCGATTGACTAGCCAGTCAGAATATCTTGCTGGTAAATCTGTTCTTCTGCTTGCACTGATGATCATTCTTGTACTCCTAACTCAATTATCAAAGATACTCCACTACAGTTATTGTTGCCACGACAGTACTTATTCCTAATTTCATCTGTTGGAGGATATAGGAGACTCGTCGATGGATAGGACTCACCATATCTTTGACTTGGATGACTGATATTATTATTAAAGAAGCGAGGATATGCACTGCCATGAATTCCTCGTGATTTAAGAATATCTGTTAGCTCAGTAAACTGGTCACGACCGAATGCGTAGTGATTTATATCATGGATGATTACAATCGAAGGTCTAAGCATCTTTGAAATAATGCTGTCTACGATATTTTCAAAGAATTGATGCAACTGGTCAAATTGATTTGTATTGTGGAAATGCGAGATAACATACTGTAGCACTAACACATTTGCTTCTGGAAATTTTTTGCTAGAAAAATAATCCACAGCATCTTTATAGAAAAATTTGGCATCCATTCGGTGAGCTGCTTTGCAATATTGGTTTATTTGTTGATGGATGGGTACCCAATATTCATTTAAGTCAAAGCCACGATATTGCAAGCTGGTGGTTAATCCATTCTCATACCTAAATAACTCCAATGCCATTAGATCAGGCGCAGGTCCACATCCAATGGAGATAACGCGAAACTGACTAAACTTTTTGATGATGTCGCGCACACGGAGAGCATAAGAAAACTCCGACACGAACTTATTCAGGTATCTGCACCCATAGCAATTCACTAAGTTTGAACAATTGTAGGTACGCCTACCATTAATGTGGTGGTAATGTACTTCCTCCAAACAGGAAATACAATTGCAAGATGAATCACTTCGCTGGTTTTTGCAATCATGGGTACACTGCTCCACGCTACATGGATGAATTGCTTCGGATGCAGTATATTCTTTATCACAATAGGAGACAATTTTTGACAAAAGGGATTCTTGGCACTCATGCTCAGCATATTGCACGACAAATCTTGGATCTTCTATGTAGGTAGCACCTTCGATGCTATTTGAAGTAGAATTGATTGCGCCTTGAGGATATTCACTTCCCGACACATGGAGCATTATAACATTTCCACACTTCGGGCAAACAATTCTTTTGTCTACATTATATAGTGTCTCATCGCCCATCCCGTTCTCGCCGTGATCGATATAAGAAATATTGGGTTCAATATCATCACAATGTATAGAGAGAAGCTTTGCATTGATTGCACCTAAAACGGATATTTGCTAGTAATTCCATCATATTTATCTACCTCGTTTTTACAGCGACGATACGTTGCTTGTCAAATTATCCTATTGTGACGCTTACTATGCAATTGCATTAATCCCATATGTTTGAGGTATATGTGCACCTCACTATCATTAGAAACGAGATTGAAAATAATGAATCAAACTTCTTTTTCAGCACCACACCACCTTATATTTTTTTGTCAATCACAGTTTCATAGGATTCCTTTGAAATCTGCTTCATTATTTCATTGGGAATCGGATGACGGGTGACTTGCATGTTACTTACATTGACCTCAGTAAGCACTTTGCCATCGAAAATATATATTGTATCAAAAGAGCGAGACATGCTAGCCTCCAGCCATCGACGTCCAGCAATGTAGTCCAGAGCTTCTTGGAGTTCATCGGAGTCAATCAGCCACGCGAAAACAAACAGCTCGTTTTGCTCAAAGAGCCGATAATGTGACTTATTAAGGTTGATAGCTTTTCGGATAAGGATCTTTTCATGAGAAAATGTGCTTCCCCAAGTAGCCCAAGTTCCTGCCACGTGAAGTCCCTTAGCGGTTTGAAAATGAAGAATCCGCTTTTTCTCAATATTTGCTTTGTCGTTTTTAGTCAGTTCATCTGTAGTTTTTCCGGTAATGCTGGCTGCACGAGCAATGTTCTGTTGAATATCTTCCCTCAAGCCAGAAGTTACCTCAACACCTATTTCTGAAGAAGGGCAGACAATATCGGGCGCATCAGCCAGTTCGGCATCTGCATACTTTTGAGGATAAATGTGCAACAGCATTCGCCGTGCACGTTCTTCGTCAAAACGTATGCGCTGTTGAATCATAGGTCTTGCGGTCACTGAGTATGTCCCCTTTCATTAACATATACATTATATCATTACGCGTGGCAACCATCAATCAGCATTTGATTTCATGCTACGCTTAATAGATTCATAAGGAGGAAAAGATATGGAATCCAAGACGCTAGTCATCGCCAACCAAAAAGGCGGCGTAGGCAAAACAACCACAACGGCCAATCTCGGCGTTGGGCTTGCAAAAGAAGGCAAGAAAGTGCTTCTGGTAGACTGCGATCCCCAGGCCAGTCTTACAATCAGCCTCGGTTATCCTCGCCCGGATGACTTGCCAGCGACCTTATCAACGTTTATGGGACAAGTCCTTATGGACAAACCCATTGACACAACGGAAACCCTTCTGCATCATCCGGAAGGCGTCGATCTGCTGCCAGCCAGTATCGAACTGTCCGGCATGGAAGTATCGCTGGTAAATGCTATGAGCCGGGAAACGATCTTGCGGCAGGTGCTAGAATTTTTTAAGAAGCGATATGACTACATTCTGATCGACTGCATGCCCTCCCTGGGAATGCTGACGGTGAATGCCTTAGCTGCTGCAGACAGCGTGATTGTCCCTGTGCAGGCGCAATATCTGCCTGCGAAGGGACTGGAACAGCTGCTGAAAACCATTGGAAAGGTACAGCGCCAGATCAATCCAAAGCTCAGGATCGATGGAATCTTGCTGACAATGGTAGACAACAGAACAACCTATGCCCGTGAGATTTCCAGTCTACTGCGAGAAACCTACGGAAGTAGGATCAAAGTGTTTGCAACGGATATTCCGCACTCGGTACGGGCTGCAGAAATCAGCGCAGAAGGGAAAAGTATTTTCGCTCACGATCCCAAAGGAAAGGTTTCTACTGCCTATCGTGCGCTTACACAGGAGGTGATGAAAATTGAAAAGCAGCGCAAAGCACGTGCAGCTGACATCTGTCGATGATCTGTTTACTACAGAGGAAAGCCGCATTGACGATCAGCGTGAAAAAGTGATGGAAATACCTTTGGCAGAGCTTCATCCGTTTGAGAATCATCCTTTCAAGGTTCTGGATGATGATCGTATGCTTGACACAGCTCAAAGCATCCGAGAACATGGAGTATTGGTTCCCGCCATCGCACGATTACGAGAGGAAGGAGGCTATGAACTGGTTGCAGGCCATCGGCGCAAAAGGGCCTGTGAGCTTGCCGGACTGGAAACCATGCCTGTGATCGTTCGCAAACTTGACGATGATGAAGCAACCATCATCATGGTTGACAGCAATATACAACGTGAAAGCCTTCTCCCCAGCGAGAGGGCTTTTGCTTATAGAATGAAGCTGGAAGCTCTTAAACGTCAGGGGGCGCGCAGCGATTTAACTTCTGCCCAAGTTGGACAGAAGTTAACGGCGCGCGCACAGGTTGCAAAAGAAGCAGGCGAAAGCAGCGGTCAGATTCAGCGTTTGATCCGTCTTACGGAACTGATCCGTCCGCTGCTTAATATGGTGGATGAAAAGAAAATCGCGTTTAACCCAGCTGTTGAACTTTCTTTTCTGAAACCATCTGAGCAGGAGCAGCTTATGGATGCCATGGACAGTGAGCAGGCGACTCCTTCTCTTTCACAGGCACAGCGTCTCAAAAAATTCAGCCAGGAACGGAGGCTTTCAATCGATGTAATGCGGGCAATCATGTCCGAGGAGAAAAAGAGCGAGCTGGATCGAGTAACCCTTTCCAATGAAAAGCTTCGCAGATATTTTCCAAAGTCCTATACACCTCAGCAAATGGAGCAAGTCATCCTCAAACTGCTGGAAGGTTGGCATCGGCGTCAGCAGCAGGCACATGAGAGATGATAAGCCATCCTTCTGCACGAGGTGTTTTATTTTCAAAACGAAAGGAGGGATAAATATTGCCTGTCTTTCGTGTAGAGAAAACGAGGGATTATACCGTTATGGCCAATCATCATCTGAAAAACAAGGAGCTGACGCTGAAAGCCAAGGGATTGCTGTCCGTTATACTGTCTCTGCCGGAGGATTGGGACTATACGCTGAAAGGACTGTCCCATATCAATCGTGAGGGAGTGGATGCGATCCGTGAAGCGGTCAGGGAACTGGAACGCGCCGGATATGTTCAGCGCAGCCGGAACAAAAATGCCAAGGGGCAGTTTGCTGACATTGAGTATGTGATCTATGAGCAGCCGCGCAGGCCGTATGCGGACGAAGAACCAGCATCGGAAAAACCAATGTTGGAAAATCCAATACTGGATAACCCAACGCAGGAAAAGCCTGTGCAGGGAAATCCCGCGTTGGAGAAACCTGCGTTGGAAAATCCCACACAATTAAATACTGATAGAACAAATACTCATCCAGAAAATATTGAAAAATCAATTCCTTACGGAGCAAATCCTTATCTATCCATCCCTTATCCATCAAAAGGTGGCAAAAATCCATTGCAGATCCAGAATGAAATCCATGACCGCATCAGCTATGATGCGCTGGTTTATCAGTATGACCGTCAGTGGCTGGATGAACTGGTTTCTCTGATGGTAGAAGTGCTTTGCTCCAAAAGCCCCACATTCATGATATCGGGTGAAGAACAGCCTGCGCTTCTTGTGCACAAGCGTCTGAAAAGTATCACAAGCCTGCATATCCAGTATGTGCATGAGTGCATGAGCAAGAACGCCAGCAACATCAGAAACATTAAGGGCTATCTGCTGGCTGTACTGTTCAATGCGCCTGCCACTTTGGGAAACTACTACGCAGCGCAGTACCGTCATAACAGCGGACTGTAACAGGGAGGAGTGCCATTGAGAGTCAAACAAACCCTTCTGCTGCCCATCCTGCTGCTGATTGCAGGTGTGTTGGCTATCGCCGGATCACTGCTGATGCAGGAATGGCAGATCTGGCAGGATGCGCAGGAGTATGAACAGTTGGTTCTGGAGGTCAGAGCATCAGTGCAGCCCTCAGCAGAACTTGAAAGACAGGATGCAGGGGCAGATGGTACAAGTCCATCCGAAGAACTGTTTCTGCATCCGACTGAGAGCGTAAAGATCACGCCTGTTCCATCAGCCTTGCCCACGGCAGCAGAAGCAACGCTCATGCCAACGGTTCCCTCGCAATCCAAACAGCCAACAATTTCACCGGCTGCATCGTCTTCCAAATCATCCAGCCAAGCAAACACCGGTATTGATCTCGCTGCCCTAAAAGAATCCAACGGCGATTTTGTCGCATGGCTACATATTCCCGGCACCAAAATCGACTATCCCGTTGTATTGACGGACAATGTGGAACATTACCTGACGCACAGCTTTTCAGGAAACGAAAGCATTTGCGGTACGCTGTTCTCTCTGAGCCGCACGGACTACCGAAAGCCCAGCCGGAATATCGCCATCTTCGGCCATCACATGCGCCGAAGCCGCAGTCAGACCATGTTCCAGCCCCTGCACAACTACAAAGACAGCAGCTATTACCACAAACACAGCACCATTACGCTGGATTCGCTGTACCATTCAGAAACGTACACGATCTTCGCGGTGCTGAATATGTGCGAAAGCGAATGGGACGCCTCAACAGCGGATTTTTCCACTGACGAGGCGTTTTTGTCGTTTGTGGAGCGCGCCAAGGAGCTGTCCTTCTATGGAACCGATGTTTCTGTATCTGCTGACGATCATATTCTGACCCTCATTACCTGTGACCGCGACTACCATTCCACCGAAGGACGGCTCATCGTGATGGCTGTCCAGCAATGAACATGGAGGAACATATGCGAAAGAGAAAATCCAAGTACATCAAGGCTTTGGCCGTTGTCCTTTCGATGATGACCATCATGGCCGGTTTGCCCATTCCTGCTACGGTTGGTTATTCCATTGGCGAAGAAATCATGGAACCTGCTGCTGAGCAGCCGGAAGAGGTCATGGAACCTGAAACCATCGCTGAGGAAACCGAAATTGATGAAAGCGAGGAAGTTTTGCCCGATGAAGGAACGGAAACTGAGCAGCCCCAGGACGAACCTCCGCAGGAGGAGTCTCCGGCAGATGCCGAAGGACAGACCGAGATTGCTCCCGAGGCACCGACTGAATCCGTATCACCAGATGAGGGTGTTACCGAAGAAATCCCCGAAAACGCACCCTCTGAGGAATACCCTTTGGAAGAACAGCCCGTGGAAGATGATTCTGTGCTGATTGAAGAATCCGAAGAGACAGAAGAACCCACCGAAAGTGCCGAAGAACAGCCGAGCGATGAAGTGACGGAGGACACTTTGCCGGATGAGCTTTCTGCAGAAGAAGTCATGCCTGAGGATGATGGTGTTGAAGCAGAACTTGAAGAATCTACAACGGATGAAATACTTGAGTATGAGCATCCTGTCAAAACTGCGCTCTTGTCCAGCGGATATGCCTATCTTATGACAGAGCGAGATGTTCAAGTGTTCGCAAGTTCAGATATGCAGGAAGTGATTTTCACCATCTCTCCCAACGGCATTTTGCTGGTGACAGCATTCATTGAGCAGGAAACCAATATTCTGGAAGTACAGTTCATGACAGCATCTGGAGAGACGATCACTGGATATGTTTACGCTGACGAGCTGCCGGATAACTTGCTTACCAGCAGCGATATTGATGCAGCTGCCCTTGTGACCAACTTCTCCCTGGTCTTTGTCGGGGATGGAAAAGTGGCAGTCTTTGAGGTCGCAGGCGAAACATACATCCCGATTTCCACGGAAACACCCGCAGAAATGGAGCAGCCTGCGGAATCTCCTGAGGAGGATGCACCCTCCGAACTACCTGTAGAAACACCTGCTGAAGATGATCCGTTTGAACAGCCAGAGGAGCCACAGTTGGAGGACTCTCCGCTGGAAGAATCCTCGCAGTCTGAAGAAACGGAGCTTCCTCCGGCAGAAGATGAAACTATGGAAGAAGTGCCTGAATCAGACGTGCATGAAGAAGCTCCCATGATGTTTGCATCTGCGCCTATGCTGTACGCCTCCTATCCCTATGGCTTCAGCCTGCGGGACCACTACGGCTACACCGGCTACTTCTATGCCGGTCAAACGAATGTGCATGGCAGTTCCGGTGATGACAGCTATCCTCAGTTGGCAGCTTCGGATGAAGAAGGCACCATCTACGCCACTCCGCATTATCTGGACGGAGTGGTTGTTTATTGTCTGGAACACAAATATCCCGGCCCCGGCGAGCGTGATGGAGACGACGATTACGAGCCTACCGGCCCATATACCATCGTGGATCTTGCGGGCTATAAAACCACACCGGGCTACTCCGGCAATGTATTCTCAGACCGCACCATGCATGCTATTGCGTGGGTCATTCGTCACTCTTACCCTTTCATGGTGATCGATAGCTACAGTTCCGAAAACGAAAACTGGAGCCGTGCAGCCGGTCAGTTCGCCATCCGTCAGGTGATCCGCGAACTGGAAGGTAAGGAATATGTTCGCTCCTATTGGGATTTGGACGATTTCTACCGCCGTGCAGATAGTGCTCCGGCTGAATATCTGGAATATGCACGCTGGCTTGCGGCCAATGCCATTGCATATGGAGAAAGTGCCGGTACCATCAACGTATCCAACAAGTCTGTATCCTACTCCAATGGCATGTGCATCGGAACTGTCACTGTGACTACAGATGCGGGCCAGATGCGTGTGAGCCGTTCTGTTGGCAGCATGACCGGAAACAGCGGCGGTCAGGATGGCTCGTATTACTACCTGTACAGCGGAGATACGGTCACGGTTTCTGCTGCTGGAACCGGCTTCACCATGACGATTGAGACCATGGCATCCTCGGATGAAGAAGCCTATTTCCTTGTGGGCGTATCGGATGAACGCATCCAGAAGGTCATCATTCCGCAGGAGGGTGAACCGTACCCGCTGGCATCCACCTCTGTGTCTTTTGAAGTGCCTCATGGCTCTGTTTCCGTTACAAAGAAGGATGCGGACTCCGGCAAGATGCTCGCAGGAGCCGTCTTTGAACTGGTGAGCAGCAGTTCGGTTTTGCAGACGGTAACTACCGGATCTAATGGAACGGCAACCTTCAGCAATGTGCAGCCCGGAAGCTACACTGTTCGTGAAGTCAGCGCGCCGGAAGGATATCGCCTTGCAGCTACCAGCACCCAGAATGTATCTGTATCCATCGGCCAAACCGCAAGTGTAACCTTCACCAATGAGCAGAAGGAGGTCAAAATCCGCATTGTCAAAACAGATCAGCTGACGGGTCGCCCTCTCGCTGGTGTAGAGTTTACGATCACCCGCCTGTCAGCGCCTCCTGCGGCTGGCAACACAGGCGTTGGTGAAAGTGTTGTCATCACCACAGATGCCAATGGTCATGCCGAAACTGGCTGGCTGCCCTATGGCAGATACCGTGTGGAAGAAACCGGAGTGCCGGAGGATTATGTGGATAACGGCCTTTCTGTCACGGTAGACGCCTATGAAGATGGACAGACCTATTCGGTTGAGGCACAGAACGAGCCGGTTAAAGGATTCATCCGACTGACCAAGACAGATCATCTGGATGGTCATCCCATTGCTGGCGTACAGTTTGATATTTACTACAATGATGAATACGGAACAGGCCCTGCTGGAATCATGACAACCAATGAAAATGGTATCGCCACATCGTCGCCTCTGCGCAAGGGTAACTATATCGTCCGTGAACACGCAGAACCCACCGGCTATGTCACAGAGCTTGTAGAGTTGGAATCTACGGTTTATCCTGACGAAACTACTGATTTGACCGTCACCAATCAGCCGATTCAGGGCTATATCCGTATTGTGAAGTCGGATGAATTGACTGGTGAAGCGCTTGCAGGCGCAGCGTTCACCATCACGCGCGTCAGCGGTCTGCCTTCTCACAATGGCAGTAACGATGGCAAAGTGGTTGCTGTCATTACCACAGATGCAAACGGCGTTGCAACTTCTCCATTGCTGACATGGGGAACCTACCGCGTGACAGAAACCGGAGTACCTGTTCATTATGTAGACAACAGCTTTTCAGTCGATGTAAACGTATCTGAGCACATGAACACCTATGAAGTGGCAGTTGAAAACGAACCCACCAAAGGCTGGATCAGGCTTGTCAAAACGGACAGGCTGAACGGCAATCCTATTGCGGGCGTGCAGTTTGATATCTACTACAACGATCAGTATGGCGAAGGTTTGGCTGCAACGATGGTGACAGATGAAAATGGCGTCGCCGTATCGCAAGAGCTTCGTAAAGGCCAATACCTGATTCGTGAGCATGACGCAACGGCTGGTTACTACTTTGAGGAAACGGTGCTGCAGGCCACAGTTCGGTCGGATGAAACTACCGAACTGGCAGTGACCAATCAGCCTGTTATGGTGCAGCTCAAACTGTATAAGCGCGATAAGGACGAATACACTGGCAATCCTGCGGATGTTCCGACTGTTCGCGGCGATGGTATTCTGACAGGCGCAGAGTTTCAGGTGCTGGCCGCAGAGAACATCGTGGATCGTCAGGGGAATATCATCCACTCCAAAGGCGATGTGGTGATTGATTCTATTCAAACAGAAGGTGCAGATGCCTCTGCAACCACCGTCGAGCTTTGGCCCGGTCTGTATGAGTTTATCGAGCTGACGCCGCCCACTGGTTATCAGGCGAGCAGCCAGCGCGTGCAGATTGATGCGTCCGGCGCGGCTCGACAGTGTGAAGTGGCTGTCATTACCTATGAAGGCGTTATTACCAATGAAATCCGCTATGGCGCACAGGCTATCGTGAAGATTCTCGGTGAAAACAGTCTTGAATCCGATCCCACCCGCGTGGAAACACCGGAGGAAGGAGCGGAGTTTGCGGTCTATCTGAAAAAAGCTGGCTCCTATGCAGATGCCCGTGACTTTGAACGCGATTATCTGATAACGGATGAACGCGGCTACGCCATGACCAAGGCGCTGCCGTATGGCGTGTACGTTCTCCAGCAGACCGCAGGCGAGGAAGGCTATGAGATCAAAGGGCCGATTGTGTTTGAGATCAACGGCACGGAAAGCCTGATCAACCCGCCGCCGCTGGCATTGAACGACAAGCCTATCCTGTACAGGCTGCGATTTGTCAAGGTGGACAGCGAAACCGGCAATCCCATTACGCTGTCCAATGCTGCTTTCAAACTGAAGGATGCTGACGGGCAGTATGTCACCCAGACGGTGTACTATCCGCGTGAAATGGAACTAGATACTTTCACGACGGACGCTACCGGCAGCGTAACGCTTCCTGAAACCGTAGGCTGGGGATTGTACTCTATCAAAGAAGTGACCGCACCAGATGGCTACCTGCTAAGCGATGAAGAAATTGAGATTTTTGTGGGCAGCTCTGGCGACACTCCCGGCAGCATCTATGAGCTGGAAATCGAAATTCCCAACGATCCCGTCAAAGGCAGGATTGTACTGAACAAAACAGGCAGTCAGCTTGTCGGCTTTGAATCACAAACGGATGACTACGGCAATGAGGTTCACACACCTATCTTTGAAGAAAAGCCCTTGGCTGGCGCTGTGTTTGAACTTCGTGCAGCAGAGGACATTGTAGGCGGCGATGGAACAGTGTGGTATCCAGCCGGAGAAGTGATTGACTCACTTACGACAAGTACAGATGGGGAGAACGCATTCTCTGACTTGCCTTTGGGCAAATACCATCTGTTTGAACTTTCTGCGCCTGATGGATATGTGTTCAGCACTGAACCGCAAGCTGTAGAACTGCTGTATGCAGGTGATCAAACAGTCATCGCAGAGGCTGCTGTTACGATCAGCAACGCCTACCTTCCGACTGAAATCATCCTGCGAAAAGAAAAGCAGATCATCCAGACGAACAGTCATGCAGATGGAACCATCACACGCTCTGTATCAGTTGTCCCGGGTGAAGGTTTTGCGTTCGGCCTGTACTGTGATTCCGACATTCACTTCAACGGCGGAACGCTCATGGCGGACACCCTGATTGCCAGCGGCACAACGAACGAAAACGGTCTGCTGACCTTTTCCGGCTGCTATCCGCATGGCGATTATTACATCCGCGAACTGTATGCGCCGGATGGATGGAAGATCTCCGCCGAGCGCTATCCCGTTTCCATCACTCCTGAAGGCGAAGCAGCTGATGCTGAAATCATCCGAGTGGAGATTCCAGCTGCCATTCTCAATGAGCTGATTTACAGCCACGTCACCCTGACCAAAACCGATCTCACAGGTGCAAACACCCTGCCCGGTGCTACCATCGAAGTGCAGGATGCAGATGGTAATGTCATCTTCCGCGATGTTACAGATGAAAACGGCGAAGTCGCAGACATCCCTGTTACGCCCGGTTCTTACACCTTCCGCGAGGTATACGCCCCCGAAGGATATGAACTCAGCGAGGACGTGTTCTCCTTTACTGTGGATGAGAACGGCCATGTCACCGGCGATACTGTCGTTCGGGATGACTTCACCCGTTTCAGCATCCTCAAGCACGACGAATACGGCCTGCCAATGGAGGACGTGGAGTTTGGCCTGATGGACGAAGTTGGAACGATCATCATGCGTACCCTGACGGCTGAAAACGGACTTGCCACCTTTGAAAAAGTACCTTATGGCAGCTTCCGCGTGGTTGAAACCAAACCTTTGGCCGGATATGTTCGCAGTGACCTGAATGTGGAAGTAACCGTAGACGGCACCTTCATCAATCCTGCGGAGCCTCTTGCAACGGTGGTGAATCGCATGAATGAAGTGCTGCTTCATAAGGTCGATCAGGATGGTCAGCCGTTGGCCGAAGCCACCTTCGGTCTGTATAACGAGTTTGGAGAATGCATTAAGCTCTCCACTTCGGATGACAGTGGCAGGGTCAGCTTCCGTAAGATTCCTTTCGGGCGTTATACGATCCGCGAAATGGAAGCACCTGACGGTTATCTGCCCAGCAAGGAAGAAATCAGTCTGACGATTGATGAAAACCATCAGAACAGCGAGCAGCCCATTGCTACTGTTGTGAACCAGCAGAAGCGCGTGCAGTACCGAAAGGTGGATACAAGCGGCAACGCGCTTGCAGGCGTGGAATTCTCCCTGCTGAACGCTGTCACTCTGGAAGTGGTTGAAACCGTCACAAGCAACGCAAACGGTGAGTTCATCTTCACGCAGTTTGATTACGGCGACTGGATCATCCGTGAAACCAAAGCGCCAGAGGGCTTTGTGCCTATGGAGGATGTGCTGCTGCATGTGGATGAAAACTGGACGGAACCGGAACCCATCACGCTGGTGAATATTCCGAATCACTTCTGGTTCTTCAAGTCCGACCACCAGAAGAACGCGCTTCCCGGCGTGACCTTTGGTGTGGAGGATACACAGGGTAATATCCTACAGGAAGTGGTGTCCGATGAGGATGGCGTAGTGTATATTACTGATCTGCTGGCAGGCAGCTACATCATCCGGGAGCTGGAAACCGTGGAAGGATTCACCCGCTCGGACGAAGTGATTGAGCTGGTGATTGATGAAAACTACGTTGTCCCTGAAAAGCTCCAGCGTTTCGTCAATTATCCTACCATTGAGACGGGCGTTGATCTGGAAATGACGCCGATTGCGTGGGCAGGTGTTGCACTCGTTGCTTTGGCTGTCGGACTGATTCTGTTTGGCAGAAAAAACAGTCGCAAATCCAAACGCAAATAATCTCTACCCAAGCGCTCTTGCAAAAGGGCGCTTTTCCTTTTGGAAAAGGAGGCATGACCCTTGCAGGAAGATATTGAGGACAGAACAGTCACTCTCATGGTCAACAGCACTAAATTCACTGGCAGGACACTGAAAAACGCCATCGCCAAGCTGCTGCATCACATGAAAAACCAGTCCAGCAAGCAGGTGGTTCATCACGGTAAGCAGACTGTGAAGCAGCTGATCGGTCAGGATCAGGGTGTGAGCAACATCGAGATCAACGATCCCTCCATCAAGGAGTTTGAGAAGATCGCTCGCAAGTATGGCGTTGATTTCGCGGTGAAGAAGGTCAAAGGCGAGAAAAACAAGTACCTGGTCTTTTTCAAAGGCAGGGATGCCGACGCCTTGACCGCCGCATTCACTGAGTACACGGATAAAAGACTCCATAAGCAGGATCGTCCATCCGTGCTGAAGCTTCTGAATCAGCTGAAGGCGCAAATGACCAATCGTGAAGCGCCTGTGAAAAACAAGGAGCTGAGCAGATGAATCTCAAAAAGCGCCTGATCCCACTGATTCCGTATTTCTTCATCGGCCTCTATGCAAGCAAAATCGGTCAGGCACGGAGACTGACGGAGGGTGCAGATCTGTCGGCAAAGCTCATGAACATCACCAGCGGATTTGGATTGGCGTTTCAATCGCCGCTGCCCAGCTTCCATCCGGCTGATCTGTGCATCGGTTTGCTGCTGGGCGCGCTACTTAGGCTTGCTGTGTACATGAAGGGCAAGAACGCCAAGAAGTACCGCAAAAACATGGAGTATGGCTCTGCACGTTGGGGAACTGCCGAGGATATCCGGCCTTATATGGACCCGGTGTTTGAAAACAACGTCATCCTGACGCAAACGGAACGCCTCATGATGGGCAATCGCCCGAAAAATCCTGCGCATGCCCGCAACAAAAACGTGCTGGTCATCGGCGGCTCTGGCAGCGGCAAGACAAGGTTTTTTATTAAGCCTAGTGCGCCCGTAAGGGCGGTATAAATCCTACCTTGAGCAAGTA
>UMJY01072232.1_pt1 | contig 17096 bp, 14 predicted proteins | sample 1966191 | NCBI WGS metagenome assembly UMJY01 (sample SAMEA4836161, study PRJEB28245) | human gut metagenome | biome: gut microbiome; material: fecal sample | place: Denmark | collected 2008 | reverse complement strand
TGGAGGCTGGTTTCAATAAAATTGTATTCATTATCCGTAAGGATCTGGAAGAAGAATTTAAAAGCACCATCGGTGCAAGAGTAGAGAAGATCGCAGAAGTTGCGTATGCATATCAGGAAATGGAGAAGCTTCCGGAAGGCTTTGTGAAACCGGCAGACAGAACCAAACCATGGGGAACCGGTCATGCTGTTATCTGTGCAAGAGAGTTCCTTACAGAGCCATTTGCAGTTATCAATGCAGATGACTATTATGGAAAGGAAGCATACGTAAAAGTACATGATTATCTGGTTCAGGAGCAGCCGGCAGATGACGTCTTGCATATTTGCATGGCAGGTTTCCGTCTTGGAAACACCTTAAGTGATAATGGAAGTGTTACAAGAGGACTTTGCCACATTACAGACGGAAAGCTTACAGGTGTTACCGAGACACACAATATTTTTAAAACAGCAGATGGCGCTGAGAGCCGCGAAGATGGCCAGCCGACAGAGAAGCTTGACTTAAACGAGCTTGTTTCCATGAACATGTGGGGACTGACTCCTGCGTTTATGGATACTTTATACGATGGATTTGTAGAGTTTCTTCAGAATGTAAAAGCTGGTGATATCAAGGCAGAGTATCTTCTTCCGGTTATGATTGATGCATTGATTCAGAAGGGAACTGCCCAGGTAGATGTGCTTGAGACAAAGGATACCTGGTTTGGTGTAACTTATCAAGAAGATAAAGAGGTTGTGATCAAAGCCTTTAAAGAGCTTACCGAGGCTGGCGTATATCCAAACGGACTTTACAAATAAGATTATCAGATACTGTATATTGTAATTGTTTGCAGTTTTGTCTGAAAATATGGAAAAGAATGTATGATTCATATATGCTTTCAGGTGTAATAAGCAAGGAGGATAATTAGATATGGGAAAATATTTTGGAACAGACGGATTTCGTGGAGAGGCGAATGTTCAGCTGACAGTTGATAATGCGTTTAAAGTAGGACGTTATGTAGGTTGGTATTATGGACGTGACCATAAGGCGAAGATCGTAATCGGAAAAGATACCAGACGAAGCAGCTATATGTTTGAGTATGCCCTTGTTGCAGGACTTACCGCTTCCGGAGCAGATGCTTATCTTCTGCATGTAACCACTACTCCAAGTGTATCCTTTGCGGTTCGTACTGAGGATTTTGACTGCGGTATTATGATTTCCGCAAGCCATAACCCATTCTATGATAATGGAATCAAGCTTTTGAACGGAAACGGACAGAAGATCGAGGCTGAGATCGAGGAGCGTATTGAGGCTTACATCGATGGCGAGATCGAGGAGCTTCCTCTTGCACGCAAAGAAGATATTGGACGTACTGTTGATTTTGCTTCCGGACGAAACCGCTATATCGGATACCTGATCTCCATTCCAAGCCGTGATTTCAAAAATGTAAAAGTCGGACTTGACTGTGCCAACGGAAGCTCATCCGCAATTGCAAAAAGTGTTTTCGAGGCACTTCAGGCGAAAACTTATGTGATCAACAATCAGCCGGATGGAACTAACATCAATACAAACTGCGGTTCCACCCATATTGAAGTCCTTCAGAAATATGTGGTAGACAATGGCCTGGACATTGGATTTGCCTATGATGGAGATGCTGACCGTTGTATCGCAGTTGATCATCGTGGAAATATCATCGATGGTGACAAGATTATGTATGTTTGCGGTAAATATCTGAAAGAGCAGGGGAAACTGAATGGAAATACTGTTGTTACCACAGTAATGTCCAATATGGGACTTTACAAAGCTCTGGAGCGTGAAGGAATGCGTTATGAGCAGACTGCCGTTGGTGACAAATACGTTGCCGAGAATATGATGGCAAATAACTACAGCATTGGTGGAGAACAGTCCGGACATATTATTTTCAGCCGTTATGCAGCTACAGGTGATGGTATCCTTACTTCTCTTATGGTCATGGAAGCATGTGTAGATAAGAAGTCTACCTTATGTGATCTTGCCAAAGAGATGAAGGTTTATCCTCAGGTTCTTCGAAATGTACGTGTAGCAGATAAGAAGACTGCGCGTGAGAACCCGAAGGTGGTTGAAGCAGTCGAAGCAGCAGGAAAGGCACTTGGCGATTCCGGACGTATTCTGGTCCGCGAGAGTGGTACAGAGCCGCTGATCCGTGTTATGGTGGAGGCCGAGACAGATGAGCTCTGCCATCAGTATGTAGACAGTGTTGTGGAAGTAATGGAAGCCGAAGGACTGATCGTTGGTTGAGAATGAAAATCAGAAAAACAGCATTAATATTGACAGCGGTCATGGGGCTTTCCCTTCTGGCTGGCTGTGATAATGAAAAACAGCAGATTTTTAAGGAAGCAGAGAAAGATCTGGAGCAGGGCAGCTATGAGTATGCGCTGGATGAATTTACTACTTCTGTGAATAATGGTGTGAAGCCTGCAGTGTCTTACCGCGGGATTGGAATCTGTCAGCTGCGTCTGGGAAATTATGATGATGCCATTACTGCTTTTACCAGTGCTCTTGGCGAGGAGAAAGTAAGTAAAAGTATGGCCCGGGACCTGTATCTGTATCGCGCTACAGCACGTTTGCAGGCTGGGTATCTGGATGATGCCATGGCAGACTGTCAGGTGCTTGCCCAGAATTATGAGATGGATGCAGATGCCTGGTTTCTTACTGGAAAGGTTGCCCTGGAAATGGATGGCTATGATGAAGCTGCCTCTGATTTTGAGCAGGCATATGGGGAAGATTCCAGCTATGACCGGGCCATCCAGATCTACGAGACGTACCTGGATAAGGACATGGAAGCGGATGGAACCAGGTATCTGGAGGCTGTTTTGTCCACAGAGGCAAAGGGAGCAGAGGATCTCTGCAGCCGGGGAAGAATCTATTACTATATGGGAGATTATACCAATGCCCAGAAGGAGCTGACAGATGCTTCCAATCAGGGAAGTACAGAGGCACTTCTGGTTCTTGGAATGGTCTATGGCGCTCAGTCAGATTACGCAAATGCCCGGGCAATGTACCAGCAGTACATCAATCAGAAGCTGGATGATACGTCCGGGGATCAGACACAGACTGCCGCACAGGGATACAATGGACTGGCAGTGTGCGATATGGCAGAAGGAAATTATGATTCTGCTTTGGAAAATATCAGCAGCGGAATTTCCATTGCTTCCGATGATGAAATGCAGAGCTTGTTATTTAATGAAATTGTAGCTTATGAGAAAAAACTGGATTTTTCCACAGCGCAGGAGAAAGCTGTATCTTATGTCGGAATGTATCCGGAGGATGAAGAAGCTGCGAAAGAGCTTGATTTCCTGAAATCCAGGACTGGAAGTAATGAATAGGAAACAGAGTAAGCTTCTGAAGTTATTTTTATAATTATAAAAAGGATTTGAAATCTGAGGCAATATTGAATGCCGGATTTCAAATCCTTTTTTGGTAATATACTCAGATCTTTTTTACATAAAGGCGGTTGCCACGATACATGGGGCGGCCGTTCACGCCACTGAGATCGTAGGACATTGCAAAGTAGGAATCCACGCTGCTTACAAGCGCCCAGTCAGGATCATAGACCTTTCCACCAATTTCAGCCCAGCCGTGACCGCCGGAGCAGATTACATAAACTTTTTTCATTCCTACAGCGTTTGCAAGGTAGGCGAAAGCTGCTGCATAGGAAACACAGTCACCTCGTCCGCCGCGGAAAAACATATCTTCGGCGAAATCCTTTTCCCAGTCCTGTGTATTTCTGAATTCACGCCAGCAATAGTAGGTGTACTGCTTCTTGACGTAATCAAAGCTGGCACGAAGGCGCTGCATTTTGTTCATTCCTGGTCTGCTGATCTTTTCTACGATATTGTTCGCTTCTGTCATTAGCTTCAGCTTGCGCAGGTTAGAACCGGATTTGCTGGCACGTCCGGAAGCATCAAGAGCGATACCATTTATAGTGGTGGAGGTCAGCATGTATGCGCCGGTGGTTCCTGTGCTGATACGGAAAAAGTAGTAATTATTTTTGATTTTTTTCCAGCCGTAGCGCTGAATTCCATTTTTGTCAAAAAAGTAATAGCGGGATCCGATTTTGACTTTGCCTTTGACTTTCTTGCCGCGAGCATTGTAATAGTAGTGGCGGCCTTTGCTGGTCTTCCAGGTACCAGAAGAGGAATTGGAAGCCTGTCCCTTACCGGAATGGGGCTTCTTATTGGTGACAGTGGAAGAAGATTTCGCAGTTTGGGAAACTGATGTCCGGGCAGCTGCCTGGGTGGGAAGAGTACCTGTCAGGAGCGTACAGGACAGACAAAGGCATGCTGCAAGAGTTTTGAGATTTTTCTTTTTCATAGGTTCCTCCTTTTTGGGTCTTTTACTATTATTATATACTATATGAGATCTGAACTGTAGTTGTTGTTTTCAGATTTGAAATATGTTACTGTTCACTCCGTTCACAGTAACGCGCTTCGCGATGCACAGAAATCATGCATTCGCTTGATTTCGCGCCGCAATTCTCGAGTTTTCTGTGAACTATGTTCACAAAAAACGCCTCGCGGAACGTTACCAGTGAACAGTAACTGAAATATACCTCTCCCAAAAGGAATGGGTTTGTGTTATACTCTAACAGATGATTTTCAGATAGAAAAGTAACTGAAAGTTAGTTTATGGATGATCCGGAAGGAGGATTTATGGAATATATTGAAGAAATACAGGAGCAGGTGATTCTGGTTGGCGTTCAGCTGGACGAGAACGACAATGTGAAAGAATCTCTGGATGAACTGGAGGAGCTTGCAGATACTGCCGGAGCCCAGACAGTGGGAAAAATTATCCAGAACCGTGAGACTGTACATCCTGGAACTTATATTGGAAAAGGAAAGATCGAGGAGGTACGTGCTCTTATGCTGGCCACGGATGCTACAGGAATCATCTGTGACGATGAACTTTCCCCGGCACAGATGAACAATCTGGAGCATGAGCTGGAATGTAAGGTAATGGACAGAACTCTTCTGATCCTTGACATTTTTGCAAAACATGCCACTACCAGCGAGGGAAAGATTCAGGTTGAGCTTGCACAGCTCCGTTACAGAGCATCCAGACTGGTAGGACTAGGTGCATCCTTGTCCAGACTTGGAGGAGGAATTGGAACCAGAGGACCTGGAGAGAAAAAGCTGGAGAGCGACCGACGTCTGATCCGAAAGAGAATCACAGCGCTGAAGGAAGAGCTTTCCCAGGTAGAGAAGCACAGAGAACTGCTCCGTACCGGACGTACCCGGGGAAAGATGAAGACTGTTGCTATTGTAGGTTATACCAATGCAGGTAAATCTACATTGTTAAATACCCTCACTGGAGCCGGAGTGCTTTCAGAGGATAAGCTGTTTGCCACATTGGATCCTACAACCAGAGCATTGACATTAGATGACGGACAGCAGATCCTGCTTACAGATACTGTTGGATTTATCCGTAAACTGCCGCATAATCTGGTTGAAGCTTTTAAGAGTACCCTGGAGGAAGCGAAATATGCAGATTATATTATTCATGTGGTAGACTGTTCGAATCCTCAGGCGGTACAGCAGATGGAGGTTGTTTATGATACCCTGCAGGAGCTTGGTGTCCAGGGCAAAAAGACGATTACTTTATTTAACAAGGTCGATGTGGGTGCAGCAATCCGCATGCGCGACAGTATGGCAGACCATACTCTTAAGGTTTCGGCCAAAACAGGGGAAGGTCTGGAGGATTTAAAGCAGCTTCTGGGGAAAATCCTTTCTGAAGAGCAGATTTATGTGGAAAAAATTTTTTCCTATCAGGAGGCTGGCAAGATCCAGCTGATCCGGGAATATGGGCAGCTGCTTTCGGAGGAGTACACAGATACTGGAATTCTGGTGAAAGCCAGAGTGCCGCAGGAAATTCATGGGAAGCTTATGTGACGCAGCCAGACCCGTGGAACTGGAAAAAAGTATGGGTTATAAAGTTATCACATTTGAGGATAATAAGTAAATATAATGTTATCGCTTAAAAGTAATTTCTGTGAAGCGCATTGCTATACAAAAAGTGAAGAACGATAGGTGATAAGATTAAAATTTGTAAGAAACAGGAGAGAATATCATGGGAAAATACACAGATTACGTTATGAAAACAGCACAGGATCTGCTTGCAGTGCCAAGCCCAAGCGGCTTCACACACATGGCAGCCGAATTTGTGAAAAAAGAATTTGAGAATCTTGGCTATAAGCCTCAGATTACCCAGAAGGGCGCTGTGCTCGTAAAGCTTGGAGGAAAAGACGATGAGAATGCAGTGGTTCTGGCAGCTCACATGGATACTCTTGGCGGAATGGTCTGCCAGATCATGGACAACGGACATCTGAAACTGACTAATATCGGCGGTATGAATCCAAACAATGCAGAGGCTGAGAATTGTAAGGTTTATACAAAGTCCGGCAAAGTATATGATGCAACTTTCCAGCTGGAGAATGCGTCTGTTCATGTAAACGGCGAGTATAGCGATACCAAACGTACTTATGAGACGATGGAGGCCATTCTTGATGAGCCGGTGAAGAATAAAGAGGATGTGAAAAAACTTGGAATCATGACAGGCGATTTTGTCTGCTTTGATCCAAGGACAGTTGTGACTGAGAGCGGATACATCAAGAGCCGTTTCCTTGATGATAAATTCAGCACTGCTATTCTTCTCGGCTATGCTAAATATCTGAAAGAGAAAGAAATTCAGACAGAGCGTACCATTTATGTACTGATCACTTCTTATGAGGAAGTGGGACATGGTGGATGTGCCGCTATCCCAGATGGAGTGACAGAGATGATCTCCGTAGATATGGGATGTGTTGGAAAAGGCCTGGAATGTGATGAAACCATGGTTTCAATCTGCGCTAAGGACAGTATGGGACCATATGATTACCAGGTGGTTTCCGGTCTGATCAAGGCTGCACAGGAGAATGACATTGCGTTTGCTGTGGATGTGTATCCTCATTATGGCTCTGATGTGGATGCGGCACTGAAAGCAGGCTATGATATGAAGCATGGTCTGATCGGACCGGGAGTTTACGCATCTCATGGATACGAGCGGTCACACAGGGATGGAGCGAAGAATACACTGAAATTACTGAAGGCATATTTAGGATAAAAGTCCTGCGCGATAGCGCTAAAGGCGCGGAACAATCGACTTTCATTTGGGGTGATGTCTGCGCAGGCAGACATGTCCGTTTAGAAGAAAAACTTGATTAAAAATGTATAAAATCTTAATAATAGAAGATGACGAAATTATTGTACAGATAGTAAAGCGACATTTGGAATCCTGGGGATATGAGGTCTTTCAGATCGAAGATTTCACTCATGTGATTCAGGAGTTTGTGCAAAAAGATCCACAGCTGGTGTTGCTGGATTTGAAATTGCCGTTTTTTAACGGTTTTCATTGGTGTGAGGAAATCCGCAAAATTTCACAGATACCAGTGATGTTTCTGTCTTCAGCGGCTGACAATATGAATATGGTAATGGCCATGAGCCGGGGCGCAGATGATTTTATCGCGAAACCTTTTGATCTGGATGTGTTAACTGCGAAGGTGCAGGCTGTGCTTCGCAGAACCTATGCCTTTGGTCAGAACAACAGTCTTCTGGAAAGGGGCGGCGTAGTGCTGAATCCTGGAAATGGGACAATTTCAGTGGATGGAAAGCTTGCAGACTTGACGAAAAACGAATTGAAGATATTGCAGATACTATTTGAACATCAGGGGCATGTTGTATCCAGAGAGTCGATTATGACAAAACTGTGGGAGAGCGACAGCTTTGTGGATGACAATACTTTGACAGTAAACATCACAAGAATCCGTCGGAAGCTGGAAGGTCTGGGTGTAGAGAACTTCATTATCACCAAAAAAGGCCTGGGGTATATGGTATGATTAAATATCTGAAAACCAGATGGAAAATAGGTGTTTTGGCTTTACTTATGGTAGCGGTAACGGCTGGAATCCTTTTTCTGTATGATATTCCGCTGGAGCCTGTAGGTTATGTGGCGATTTTTGAAATGCTGCTGACAGGCCTGGGGCTTATGTGGGATTACCATAAATACCGGAAAAAGCAGGAAAGTCTGCTTTACATAAGAGACTGCGGCAATTTTTCAGAAGAATATCTGGAGGCTCCGGAGAATGAAAATGAGGCTATTTACCGGGAAATCTGCCGTAGTCTGGATGAGAAGAGAATAGAGGCTGAAAATCAGAGAAGTGCTTTTGGTACAGAATTGACAGACTTTTATACGCTGTGGGTCCACCAGATCAAAACACCTATTGCTGCAGCAAGATTGCTTCTTCAGGAAGAGAAGCCCAGACCTCAGGAGATTCAGAATGAGCTTTTTAAGGTGGAGCAGTATGTGGAGATGGTGCTGGGGTATCTTCGAACGGAGGATATGGCTTCAGACATCCGCTTTGAGGAAGTGGATATGGATTCTCTGATTCGTGAGCAGATTCACAAATTTGCCAGAATATTTATTGGGAAAAAGCTTTCTCTGGAGTATCAAGAGGTATCGGAAACGGTGCTTACAGATGAAAAATGGCTTGGCTTTGTGTTGGGACAAATTTTATCAAATGCACTGAAATACACAAAAAAAGGAAAAATATCCATCTATATGAGCAAATCCAGGCCGCATACGCTGGTGATCGAAGATACTGGAATCGGAATCCGTGCCGAAGATTTGCCCCGGGTTTTTGAAAAGGGGTTTACTGGCTATAATGGACGTGAAGAGAACAGGTCTACTGGAATTGGGCTTTATCTTTGCGGAAAGATTATGAAAAGACTGGATCACGGAATCAGGATAGAGTCGGAGCTTGGAAAAGGGACGAAGGTATTTCTTGAACTGGAAAGAAAGAAGATGGATCTATATTAGAGCGTGTTCGGAAAAACAATCTCGCAGTCTGCACGCCCCACTTTTCGGTGTATTTTGCAGATTGCAAGATTAATTTTTTTACATGCTTTAGATGGTGGGGACAAGGAGAGAGTATGAAAGCGATAAAGAAGGTTTTAAACAATATTTTTATTGATGGTTTAAGTGGAATGGCTTTGGGGTTGTTTTCTACTTTGATCATCGGAACTATTTTGAAACAGATCGGTGATTTGATGGGCGGTACATATGGCGCTTATTTAAGTGCATTTGCAGTGGTTGCCCAGAGGCTTACAGGTGCCGGAATCGGCATCGGTGTTGCGTATAAATTCCGAGAATCTACTTATGTGCTGTTGTCGGCTGCGGCAGCAGGAATGATCGGGGCTTATGCATCAAACCTTATTGCAGGAACCCTGTTGTCTGATACAGGGGCATTAGTGTTATCCGGTCCTGGCGAGCCTCTTGGAGCATTTGTGGCTGCATATGTGGGAATTACGATTGGGAGGCTGGTTGCCGGAAAAACAAAACTGGATCTTCTTATTACACCAGCAATCACCATCCTTTCCGGTGGTGCTGTAGGGATACTGGTAGGACCGGGAGTATCAAGCTTCATGACATGGCTTGGCAACCTGGTAAACTGGGGAACTGAGCAGCAGCCAATCCTGATGGGAATTGTGGTTTCTGTCATCATGGGAATGGTACTGACTTTGCCCATTAGCTCTGCAGCTCTTGGAATTATTCTGGGGCTGAATGGCGTGGCAGCGGGTGCGGCAACGATCGGATGCTGCTGTCAGATGATTGGATTTGCAGTGACAAGTTTTAAGGATAATGGCGTGGGCGGTCTTTTTGCCCAGGGAATCGGAACCTCCATGCTGCAGATCCCTAATATTATGAAGCGTCCGCTGATCTGGCTGCCTCCTACACTGGCATCTGCTATTTTAGGCCCAATTGCCATTATCGGGCCTTTCCATATGACAAACAATGCGACAGGCTCCGGAATGGGAACATCAGGTCTGGTTGGACAGATCATGACTTACCAGACTATGGTGGCAACAGAATCACCGGTGCTGGTAATTCTGAAAATTGTATTGTTCCACTTCCTGCTTCCGGGACTGTTATCCTATGTGATTTACCGCGGAATGCGAAATATGGGATATATTAAAGACGGACAGATGAAGCTGAATGTGTAAGGAATATAAAATAAATATTGACATCTAATGAATGTTAGAATATACTAACAACATAAATCGTTGTTATATTTATTGGTGAAAATTCGTACAGTGTTTGGGAAATGGTATAGAAGCCTTCGGCAAGCACGTTTCGGCTAACCGGAAAGGAGTATAGTATGGGAACAGTAGTTGTTGGTGCTATCGTAGTCGTAATAGCAGGTCTGGCAGTGAGAAGCATTGTGAAAGATAAGAAAAGCGGAAAAGGCTGCAATGGGAACTGCGGAAGCTGCGGTGGACACTGCCACTAAGGTGTGAATGAGGCACTGGTATTTTACATAGCTGGTAAATAAGAAGATGAGGAAACTGCTGTATTGGAGAAATCTGATATGGCAGTTTTTTTATTGATAAAAAACAGAATGTGACAAACCCGCGAAAGAATTGCGCACACATTTTGGCACAGATTGTAAATGGGTATAAACTGTTATAAAATCAAAAATGTATATATATATATATTGTATTCTGTAATGTCCATATCATGAAGGGAGTGTTGAAAATGAAAAAGTCACTAAAAAAAATAATAATGGTTGTTCTGACATTTGCTATGATGTTTGCAATGACCGTGCCTGCTTACGCAAAAGAGGCATTTAAAATTCTTAAGACAAATGCAACTATTTATTCTTCTAAAACTATGGAAAATCGCAGATGCTACAATCCGGATGAACTTATTGCCTACATTGGAAAAAGAAAAGTAGTTGTGGAATCCAGTAATACAAAAGTTGCAACTGTAAAGATAAAGGATAATGCTATTTGGGCTACGCCCCAAAAAGCTGGCACAACAACTATTACTGTGAAAACTGAACGGGAAACTTACAAATGTACATTTACCGTGTATAAATATGTAAATCCTGTTTCTTCTGCAAAGGTGGGAAAGCTCACAATTAAAGGAACTGCTTTTAAAAAGAATGCAATTTATAATCTGCGTTATTCCAAATATAAAAATAAGAGTATCGCATTTAAATTTAATCTGAAAAAAGGTTGGAAACTCAGAGGGGGAATATCGTATGCAAGAAGTAACTGGGGTGTAGCGAAGATGTTACCAAATGGCAGCAAAATAAAAGTTGCAGGAGGATCTGGATTTCTTGCTGTTGCATTGGCTGAAAATATCAAGACGGGGCAGAGAGAAAGAATACACATATATTTCAAATAAATTGATAACTTTCAACGTATGGCACTGAACTGCTATATAATTTGTGTGGAGATATAATTTGAAAAGCGTTTTCCGAAATCAAAATATGAAAATCGGAAAACGCTTTTTGGTTTAATTGTGCTTTTTAATAAAAACAACGAAAAACCACAAAAACCAACAAAAAACACCAACTAAAACAACAAAACTGGTGTTGAATTATGTTGACATCGCATAGCGAATGACGTATAATGAGCATAGAAAACTATGTCATGGAACAACGGACATTTATGTTGCCGACAGAGAGAATATTGTGTTTTGGAGATACAGAATACTATTTCATATGCCGGGACATCCATGAGAAAGGAGAACCATGGAAAAATACAATTCAAGTGAGATTCCCAAATCTTCCAGAATTACCCGTCTGGTTGATCATCTCTATGCAAAAATGCCAGAGATCGAGTCTTACAGAGCCAAGCTGATCACAGAATCCTATAAGGAGACCGAAGACCAGCCGATCATTACCAGAAGAGCGAAAGCTTTTTCCCACATTTTACATAATATTCCCATCATCATCCGTGATGAGGAACTGATCGTGGGAAGTAACTCCATTGCACCAAGAGGATGTCAGACATTCCCGGAATTCTCATTCCAGTGGCTGGAAGACGAGCTGGATACGGTTGCTACCAGAACTGCCGATCCGTTCTATATCTCAGAGCAGGCCAAGGCAGACCTTCGGGAAGCTCATAAATACTGGAAGGGCAAAACCACCAGTGAGCTGGCAACTGCTTACATGGCACCGGAAGCAATTCGCGCGATCGACCATAATATCTTCACCCCGGGTAACTATTTTTATAATGGTGTAGGACATGTTACCGTAAAATACTGGGAAGTTCTTGAAATCGGATACGAAGGCATTATGGCGAAAGCACAGGCTGAGCTGGATAAATGCAATGTGGGGGATGGAGATTACGCAGAGCGTTCCCGTTTCCTGGAAGCAGTTATCATGAGCTGCCAGGCAGTGATTGATTATGCAGACAGATATGCAAAGCTTGCCCTTGAAATGGCAGAGAAATGTACAGATCCACAGCGTAAAGCAGAGCTTCTTGTGATTGCATCCAATTGCAGCAAGGTTCCGGCGAAGGGAGCTACCAATTTCTGGGAGGCGTGTCAGTCCTTCTGGTTTGTGCAGCAGCTTCTCCAGATGGAGTCTAGCGGACATTCCATTTCCCCAGGACGTTTCGACCAGTATATGTATCCTTATTATAAGAAGGATATTGAGAGCGGCGCGATTACCAGAACAGCAGCCCAGGAGCTTCTTGATTGCATCTGGGTAAAATTAAATGACCTGAATAAAGTCCGTGATGCTGCTTCCGCAGAAGGCTTCGCAGGCTACAGTCTGTTCCAGAACCTGATCGTAGGAGGTCAGGATAAAGATGGCAATGATGTGACCAATGACCTTTCCTTTATGTGTATTGAGGCATCCATGCATGTACATCTTCCGGCTCCGTCCCTTTCCATCCGTGTATGGAATGGTTCTCCTCATGACCTTCTGATCAAGGCAGCAGAGCTTACCAGAACGGGTATCGGACTTCCGGCTTATTATAACGACGAGGTAATCATCCCAGCACTGCAGAACAGAGGACTTTCCCTTGCAGATGCCCGTGAGTATAATATCATCGGTTGCGTAGAGCCACAGAAAGCAGGTAAGACAGAGGGATGGCATGATGCAGCATTCTTTAATATGTGCCGTCCGCTGGAGCTTGTATTTGCCAATGGTATGGATCAGGGCGAGATGGTCGGAATTCCTACCGGCGATGTAACCCAGATGGCTACATTCGATGAATTCTATGATGCATACAAGAAACAGATGGAGTACTGCATTTCCCTTCTTGTAAATGCAGATAATGCCATTGACGTGGCTCATGCAAAGCGTTGTCCGCTTCCATTCCTTTCCAGTATGATCGATGACTGTATCAAACGTGGAAAGACCGTACAGGAAGGCGGCGCAGTTTATAACTTTACCGGTCCCCAGGGCTTTGGTATTGCAAACATGGCAGATTCCCTGTATGCAATTCGTCAGCTGGTCTATGAAGAGAAGAAGTTTACGATGGAGGAGCTGAAGGAAGCTCTTGCATGGAACTATGGCAAAGGCCTGGATGAGCAGTCTGTGAAAGAGATCACAACCGGCATCTTAAGAGAGATGACTGAGAGCGGTGCCAAGGTTGATGCGGATACTGCAGCAGCTGTCCTGAAATCTGTTATGAATGCCCAGATGGCACCTGAGAAGATGGCAAGATACCAGGAAATCCACGATATGATCGCAGAAGTTCCGAAATTCGGAAATGATATTCCGGAAGTGGACTACTTCGCAAGAGATGTGGCTTACACATATACAAGACCGCTTCAGAACTTTAAGAACCCACGTGGTGGACAGTACCAGGCAGGACTTTATCCGGTTTCTGCAAACGTACCCCTTGGCGGACAGACTGGTGCTACACCAGATGGAAGATATGCACATACTCCGGTTGCAGATGGTGTTTCCCCATCCGCAGGTAAGGATGTGAACGGACCTACTGCAGCAGCAAGCTCTGTTGCAAAACTGGATCACTTCATCGTATCCAATGGTACTCTGTTCAATCAGAAATTCCATCCGTCAGCATTGTCTGGACGTGAGGGTCTTGAGAAGTTCGTTGCACTGATCCGCTCCTACTTCGATCAGAAGGGAATGCATATGCAGTTTAACGTTGTAAGCAGAGAGACACTGCTCGATGCACAGGCACATCCGGAGAACTATAAGCATCTGGTTGTACGTGTGGCTGGTTACAGTGCACTGTTTACTACACTTTCCAAATCGCTGCAGGATGACATTATCAGAAGAACTGAGCAGGGATTCTAAAAAGAAAGTCAGCAGACTCTTATGCAGGAGAGTTATAATTGCCCCATAGCTCACTTCTTAGCGAGATGATAAGTGTGGCTGTGAATGGGAACTTTCTGCGAAAAATATAAATGGAATTGCTGGTGGCTTCGTTAAGAGAAGTCTGCTGGCACTTCCGTATAATGGAGAAATCTATGGAATATTTAGACACTACAGGACGTATTTTCGACGTCCAGCGCTATTCCATCCATGACGGTCCTGGAATCCGTACCATTGTGTTTTTGAAAGGCTGTGTGCTCAGATGTCAGTGGTGCTGCAATCCGGAATCCCAGGAATATAAGATCCAGACAATGAAAACTCCAGACGGCGTGAAGACCATGGGACGAGACGTAACGGTCCGCGAGATGATCGAACTGGTAGAGAAGGATCGCCCATACTACTACCGTTCCGGCGGCGGAATGACACTTTCCGGCGGCGAATGTCTCTGTCAGCCGGAATTTGCCCGTGACCTTCTTCGCGCAGCGAAAGAACGTGGAATTAATACTGCTATCGAGAGTATGGCATGTGTTCCCTGGAAAAATATCGAGATGGTACTGCCTTATCTGGATACTTACCTGATGGATATCAAGCATACCAATCAGGAGAAGCATAAGCAGTTTACAGGCAAGCCCAATGGACTGGCTCTCGAGAACGCCAGAAAGGTAGCTCTTTCTGGTCAGACCAATCTGGTGATTCGTGTACCTGTCGTTCCAACGTTCAATGACAGTGTGGAGGAAATCAAGTCTATTGCTTCTTTTGCATCTACATTGCCAGGTGTGAAGAAGATTCACCTTCTTCCATATCACCGTCTGGGACAGGATAAGTACGACTGGCTTGGAAGAGAATACAAGCTGCCGGAGATCCTTCCTCCAGAACCAGAGCATATGGAACTTTTGAAAAAAGCAGTGCATTCCGTCTGTGATCTGGATTGCCAGATAGGTGGATGAAATAATATTTTATGTGAAAATTTTGAAGAAAGACATTGTGTGGAGAAATCTGTACAGTGTCTTTTTTTGCGCGCATTTCTTATTTAATGTGTTGGGAGGGTGAAAAGTTCTTCAGGAGGGACACATTTGAACAACTTTCAACACACTAAAAGAAAGCCTTTTTCATACATGCTCCAGGAAAAGAAATTGGAAAAAGATTTGCTTAAATTATAATTTTTTTGTATGATAGGTGGTATAATAAATACTTGATGAATTTATATCAACTATTTAAAAAAGCGGAGAAAGAAAACTTTATAAAGACAGTTAGATTGATTGCGGTAAAATCTGGCTGGTGCAAAATACTACAGCATAAGGAGAAAAAGAATGAGAGGACTATACTCATCAAAGACAAAAATCAGACACCAGATTTTTACTGAAATTGCCCGGCTTGCCTATGAGGGCGACATTGAGAAAGAGATGGATGATCTTCCGTACAAAATTCTTCCAGGAGAGATTGCAACATATCGTGACAGTATTTTTCTGGAGAGAGCTATCGTAGGAGAGAGACTGCGTGTGGCAATGGGACTGCCTCTTCGAAACATTTCCGAGCATGCGCCAATTTCCAAGGGCGTAGAAGCCAGCTTGATCGAAGAGAAATATTATGAGCCGCCCCTTATCAATATTATTAAATTCGCCTGCAACTCCTGTCCGGAGAAGCGTGTGATTGTCACAGAGGGCTGCCAGGGCTGTCTGGAACATCCTTGTCAGGAGGTCTGTCCCAAGCAGGCTATCCACATGGAAAACGGGCGGTCTGTGATCAATCAGGAGAAATGCATCAAATGTGGAAAGTGTCTGGAATCCTGTCCATATAATGCCATTATCAAGCAGGAGCGTCCGTGTGCCAAGGCCTGTGGAATGAATGCCATCCATTCAGACGAGTATGGCAGAGCAGAGATCGACTATGACAAGTGTGTTTCCTGTGGAATGTGCCTGGTAAGCTGTCCGTTCAGTGCCATTGTAGATAAGGGACAGATTTATCAGACCATTATGGCATTAAAAAGTGATACACCAGTTTATGCCATTGTAGCGCCGGCTGTGGCAGGTCAGTTTGAACCGGAATTGAAGAATACCCAGCTTCGGGGAGCTTTTAAGGCGCTTGGATTTACGGATATTAAGGAAGTGGCTGTGGGTGCAGATCTTTGCACCATTGAGGAGGCTAAGGACTTCATGAAGGAAGTGCCGGAGAAAATTCCGTTTATGGGAACCTCCTGTTGCCCGGCATGGTCTGTTATGGCAAAAAAGACGGTTCCACAGCTTGCCAACTGCATTTCCATGGCGCTTACTCCCATGGTACTGACTGCCAGACTTCTGAAGCAGGAAGAGCCAGACTGCAAGATCGTGTTTGTAGGACCATGTGCAGCCAAGAAGCTGGAGGCAAGCCGTAAATCGGTTCGAAGCTATGTGGACTTCGTTCTCACCTTTGAAGAGGTGAAAGGCATGTTTGATGCCAAGGGCGTTGATTTCGCCAGCCTTCCGGAGGAAGAGCCTCTTACCCAGGCCAGTAGTGACGGTCGTGGCTTCGCTGTTAGCGGCGGTGTGGCAGCCGCAGTTGTGAAAGCTGTAAAGCGAATGGATCCGGATCGCGAGGTGAAGGTAGTCAGTGCTAACGGACTTCAGGAGTGTAAAAAGATGCTGATGGCAGCCAAAGCAGGGAAATACAACGGATATCTGCTGGAAGGCATGGCGTGTCCTGGCGGCTGCATAGCAGGTGCCGGAACGGTGCAGACTGTAAAGAAGGCGGGAGTGGCACTGGAGAAGATGAAGAAGGAAGCGTCTTTTGAAGAATGTATGGATACTTCATTTGGCGGGGAACTGGAGAAACTGGAAGAGCTGTAAAATTATTTAGCCGAGCTGCTTGAAAATAAAGAATACATGAGAAGGAGAAAAGCAAAAATGCGTGCATACGAACGTTTATTAAATTATGTGAAAGTATATACCACAAGCGAGGATGAGCAGGAGAACGTGCCATCCACCAGCCGTCAGTT
>UMJY01050302.1_pt1 | contig 17793 bp, 4 predicted proteins | sample 1966191 | NCBI WGS metagenome assembly UMJY01 (sample SAMEA4836161, study PRJEB28245) | human gut metagenome | biome: gut microbiome; material: fecal sample | place: Denmark | collected 2008 | reverse complement strand
TTGGAGTTCAGTAGATGAGAATGGTAATCCTACAAAGATGATTACATCTGCTGACAAGAGAAGGGACTTCATCAATAATTTTCCAACTTACTTCAAGAAAGTGGTTGCAGAGAGTGAGGATATAGCTGACCTTGAGTTTATTAAGAGACTTAGAGTGATAAGGGCAAATGATACAAATCCTGTGGATACTGTAGTATTCAAGAATGTTGGTCAATTGAGTCCCACTCTAAGAGAAAGATATATGAGAGACTGGTCTTCTCTATTATATATGAGTAACCCAGAAGCTCAAAAGCTTGCTCTTAACTTATTCAGATACAGCTTCTATAGAAATGGCTTTGCATTTGGTCCTTCCACATTTATTCACTTGGCTCCTGTAGCTGTAAGAAATGCAGTTCCAGAGTACATTGAAACACTGAGAAGTCTCCTTACATCTGAGGATGATTACAGTAACTTTGTTGAACAGTATATCTATAATCACCTTGATAATAGAAAGCTTGTTCCTGAAGTTCCTGATGATGCCTCAACATCATTCATAGGTGAAGACAATGAAATGAAGGATGAAGTCACATTTGTAATAGATGAAAATGCCAACTTTGGTGATAAAAAGGTTGTCAAGAAGAGAATAGATACACCTGATGGTCCTGTATATGATTTCTTTGATTTCATTGCAAGAAGAAACAGAGGTAACTATGTTTATTACAGATTGACTACAGACAGAGTTGATGAGTCTAATGTGGCAGTCTATAGAAGAATTGAGCCACTTGGATTTAGAAACAGTTTCATTGAATATGAATATGGCAAGGAAGCAAGTGAGATGACTTCTGTAATTGAGAAGAATAGTAAGGACTATAATCCTAATCCTAATGTTGATTATGAGGCATTTGCTTCATTTGAAACTCCTCAAATGACAGAAGAGGATTTGGCTTATTCTGAGATGTATAGAGAGGCATTCAGTGAAGATGCTTTGAGACAGGCTTATGGAGACATCTATGGTGCTCCTCTTGAAATGCCACAAGGTTCTGAAAATGATGTAACATCTATTCAGCCTAATGTGGATTACAAGGATGAGAATGGTGATAATATTTGCGGTGCAACAACTTTATATAGCTTATAAGATATGGCAAGAAATTGTGCAATTATCCCTCAAGTAAGAAACAATAAAGGTCAGGTAGTAGACAGCAAGCTCTTTAAGGGCTTGCTTGCCTACACTGGCAATAATAGGTCAGAGGCTACCAGACTTTATTTGATTACTAAGAGTAGTGAGTTTATTAAGAATTGGAATCCAAGGCTAACTCTTGATGAAAACAATGAACCAACATTAAGGAGTTTGCTAAAACAAACTAATCTTAGTGATGTTATTCCTGAGTCAAAAGTACTTGAAAGACTCAATAGAGAAATAGGGTACTATAAGAGGGGAATGGATAGACCTGCTCTTTGGGTAAATAATGATGAGAACTACCAGAAGTTACTACAGAAGGCAATCTCATTCAATCAAACCTCAGATTTCAGGGATGATTATGTAGCTAAGATTATTAAGATTCAGGACACTGAATCTCCAAGAATCTTCATAGGAGTAAAGGTTGAGAAAAGAAATAGACTTAACTCAATTGATGCTGACAAAATGGCATATAATGCCAATCTTAATAGTAGATTAAGAGACATTTTGGCAGCTAATGGCATTGCAGTAGGTGCTCTTACAGACCTTGAGAAGAGGATGGGAATCAATGGTGTAACTGACTTTGATGTGGCAAGAACTGCTGCTAATGGAATGATTGAGATGATTAGATTGGCTAATGGTATTGAGGGAGAAAAAGCTCTTCCTGAAGAGTTTGCCCACTTTGCTATTGAGGCAATGGGAGAGTCCCCCCTTATCAATAGGCTAATTAATAACCTCAGTTCAAGTGGTCTTATAGGTGAAATACTTGGTGATGAGTATGAAACCTATAATACTCTCTACAAAGGTGATACTGCAAAGTTAGCTAAAGAAGCAGCAGGTAAATTACTTGCAAAGCACTTATTGAAGTCAGAGCCTATAGGACAGAAGCCCTATAAGAATTTATTAGAGAGAGTAATCTCAGCTATTAAATCCTTCTTCAAGACAATGAATGCCAACCAGATACAAAAGGCTATGTATGAAGCAGACAAAGACTTTGGTAGGCTGGCAAGAGATATTCTCAATGGTAGAATGGATGAAGAGATAAATGTGGGGAACATTAATTCCTCTGGCTTATTCTATCAGACCAATGAAAGAGTTCAAAGGGATAGAAGGCTATTGCAGGACATCATGAATAATGAGTTAAAGAGGCTCAAGATTTATGAGAAGAGAAATCCTAATAGCCAATTCAGTGTTAATCAAAGACTTCTTATTGATAGGCTTGAGCTTGAATTAGCTGACAATAATGAAGTTGAGGGAATCTATGCTTTCCTTGATAATGCTCTTGAAGAATTACAGAAGATAAGCAGTAGGCTTGAGGTGCTAAGAAACACTCCAGCCACTAATGCAAATGAAAGAGCTTCTGTATTGAGAGATGTGAGAAATTACATGTACTCATATAAGAATATCATTGAGGATATAAGAAAGGCATTGGTAGATGAGGAAAGATACACTGATAATAGATATGGTCAGAGAGTCAGAGTGGCATTAGATAATGCTTCTATTTTGATTGGAGACCTATTTGTTAAGTACAATGATGTGTCTATGCCTCTATTTGTGGACTTCATTAAGCCATTTGTAGGAGAAAATATCATGATACCTTTTGGTAAGTTCAAGGGTAAAGTGATTAAGGCTGAGGATTTAGTGAAGATGGCTGATGAGGATATTTCCTTCTTTGACAGATGGCTTGACAGTATGGCAGATTCTTCTGACTATATGTTGAAAGTAATGGACCAAGCTGTCAAGAAGAGTAAGGAACGGGCAAGATTGAGGACTATTGATGTAATGAAACAATTACAGGCTGCCACTATTAAACTTGAAGAGGCTGGTATTAAGAATACTGACTGGATGTTTGAGAGGGACAGTAAGGGTAATTTAAGTGGTAATTATATCTCTGAAATCAATCAAGCCTTGTTCAAGGAGAAAGTAAGAGAAATGTTCAAATCTCTTAATGAGAAGTATGGTAAGAATCCTGTTGGTGAAAATTCTGAGAAGTACAAGAAGGAAAGACAGGCTTGGTTTGATGCCAATATGGAAATAGTCAATGGCAAGAAAGTACCTAAGATGTCAATCTATGGTAATAAGCAATACCAAAGACTGAATGCAGCTCAGAAAGAGTATTATGACACAGTGATGAACATTAAGTCCCAGTTGGATTCTTATTTGCCTGAGAAGTACACTACACTTACTAATGCTGTCAAGATAAGAAAGGACTTGCTTGAGAGAGTCAAATCATCTGATGGTGTGAAGTCAGGTGCAAAGCAGATATGGGAAAGTATCAAGGATGAGTTTATTAGAAGAACTGATGATGTGGACTTTGGAGACAGAGCCACAGTGAAGGACTTTGAAGGCAATGAGGTACAGACTCTTCCTATATACTTTACTAAACTGAAAGAGGGAGAAAGTGCAAATGACTTGTCTACTGACATTGTAAGTACTCTCACAGCCTATGCTGCAATGGCTAATGACTTTGATGAAATGAACAAGGTTATTGATGTGCTTGAATTAGGTAGAGATTTGCTAAGAGAAAGACAAGTAATCCAAACTCAAGGAGGTAAGCCACTTGTAGAAAAGTTCAAGGCAGTAGGTAGAAAGGTTGAGAGTAAATTAACAAAAGAAGGAGAAGCTACAAGATTTGTCCAAAGACTGAATGACTTCTTTGAAATGCAAGTATATGGAAGATACATGGCAGATGAAGGCACATTTGGTAAGACAAATATTGATAAGGGTAAAGTAGCTAACTTTGTGAATAGAGTTACTTCTATGAACAATTTAGCACTTAATGTTCTCTCAGGTATATCTAACTTGGCTACTGGTAAAGTGATGATGAGAATTGAGTCATTTGCTGGTGAGTTCTTCAATGAGAAGAATACAATTACTGCTGATAGGATATATGGTCAATCTCTTCCTGCATATCTTGCTGAAATAGGTAATAGAGTAAAGACAAGTAAACTTGCTCTATGGGATGAATTGTTCAATGTGATGCAAGAGTATGAGCAGGATGTCAGAAAAGTGAACTTTGATAGGAAGACTTGGTTCAGTAGAATGTTTGGCACATCTACATTATTCTTTATGAATAATGCAGGTGAGCACTGGATGCAGAATAGAACTTCTTTAGCCTTAGCTGATGCCTGTAAGATGAAAGCACCTAATGGTAAGATTGTCAGTCTATGGGATGCTATGGAAGTAGTTCCTATTGATAAGAATAATAAGAAAGCTGGTGCTAAACTTCAATTGAAGCAGGGTTATACAAAGGCTGATGGCTCTGCATTTACACAGGATGACATTATCAAGTTCAGTAGAAGAAGTGCAGCAATCAATCAGAGAATGCACGGTATTTACAATAAGGCTGATAGGTCAGCAGTACAAAGATTAGCTATTGGTAGAATGGGTATGATGTTCAGAAAATGGATTAAGCCATCTCTGAATAGAAGATTCAAGTCAGCTACTTATAACTATGATTTGGATGCTTGGACTGAAGGTTATTATAGAACAAGTGGTAGATTCCTGTTACAACTTGCAAGAGATTTAAGAGAAACTCAATTTAATCTTGCTGCAAGGTGGAATGAGCTTACCCCTACTGAGAAGGCTAACATAAGAAGAGCATTGACTGAGACAGGTCACTTCTTGGCAGTAATGGCTATTATTGGTCTCATTGAATGGTCTGATGATAAGGATAGACCTTGGTTAGTGAGGATGGCTGAATATCAAGCAAGAAGATTGTACACTGAATTAGGTGCTATGATACCCGGCAAACCTATGATTTCAGAAGGTTTGAAGATTATCAAATCACCTGCTGCTGGTGTGAATACAATTGAGAATATGCTTGATTTGACTAAGCTGCTCAATCCTTGGAACTACATGGATGAATTACAGTCTGGCAGGTATGAAGGACACAGTACTGCATACAAGTCATTCTTTGAATCTCCTATAATTCCTATGAACAGGACTATTTATAGAGGATTGCATCCTGAGACTGGTATTCCATTCTTCAAGCAATAAAATAAGGATAAAAAGAAAGGGAAGTAGAACTTAATCTACTTCCCTTTTTCTTTCTCCTTTATAAAAAATTTCACCCTACTGATTAAAGAGCTATACATTTAACTACTTGGTCTCTCTCCTGTTGAGAGATTGAATCAAACTTCTCTTGTGTCCATCCCTTATTCAATAGAGATTCTTGTATCTCAGCATCTAATGACTCAAATGATGTAGTGTCTTGTTTCTTTGATTCTCTCATTTGACTTAATGAAGGTACTTTGTAATTACTTGATGAGTACTTTCCTTCATTGATATTTCTATAGTAATCAATCAAGTGAGGTCTCATGTTATTCCAATTAGTAACCTTAGCAAATAAGTCTTTGAAGAAGTCAAGAATCTTTCTACCTATACCTCTATTCTCTCTTGTCATTACATACTCTCTAAACCCTTCTGCCATATCCTCTTCAAGAGAAGCATCATCTTTATTACCATATATTTCTTTAGCTTCAGCCAATAATGCTTGTTTCTCATTATTGTCAAGAAGGAGTTGAAATACTACATGGAAGGCTTCATGGTAAGTAGTACCCTCAGCAGCTATATCAGATAAAGTAATTATGCTATTATTGAATTGTCCCCAAGCTAATGCTCCTTGATTACCAACTCTAATAAGACCTTTCACTACTCTTACTCTATCATTATCAGATAATTGAGGAAGGACTTTCTTTATCCAAGCAAGTTCTTTCTCTTGATTCCAAGCACCTCTTGTCTCATCATCCACTCTTCTCAAACTACCCAAATCCAAGTCATCCTCAAATTCATCATCATTCTCATTTACTGCTTGTTCTGCTTGTGCAGCCTTAGCTGCCCCAGACTCAGTAGGAGTAGATAATATAGTGGCAGGAGTCTCAGTTTTAGGTGCTTCTACTACAGGAGCAGATGCAGGGTCAAACATGAGAGTCTTTTCATTTGACATATCTACCACTCTTTGAGGATTACCATTAAGCATCTTCTTTATAGTATCTTTAGCCTGTTGCTCAGTCATGGTCATTGGGTCATTCTTGATAAGAGTAATTGAATTACCATTAGGGAATACTGCCATATATGAATTACTTGCAACATGGGCTTCTTCACCTTGTCTACCAAATCCCTTAGTTATAGTAGGTATCTTAGCCATATATACATCAACACCATTCACTTTACCAATAGGAGTTAGATAACTCTTGTGTAATTTACCATCTCTTACAAAATAACCTACCTTACTGTCTTCAAGACTATATTCAGGAAGCACATTATTAACAGGGTCCTGTGTCTCAAGAGCACTATTAAAGACTGGTATTGTTGAATTAGTAGGAGTAGGCTCACTTGCCTTTACAGCACCTACTAATGGTACATTAACAGCAGGATTGTAGGTTATCATTATACCCTTCTCCTTTGTTACTCCATCAACAACATCCTTATTATAGTTAAGGACAAATGGTAGAACAGCAAGTGTAGTAATAGGAGTATGATATTGAGACTCAAACAGATTCTTGTATGCAGACAATTGTAGAGTATAGTAATCCTTAGCACTCATTCTTTGAGTAGCTGAAGGACTGGTGAAGTAATTTACTCTATGACCATATCTGTCTGTGAAATCATAGAAGCTATATTTGCTTGTCTTTACATCATATATCCTGAAGTTTCCATCTGCATCTACTGAAAGAATATCAACCTCACCTGCAACTCTTGTCCCATCAGCATACTTTTGGAATAGTACAATGTTATTGGTTAGGAATCTTTCACCCCTTGCCTCAATGTTAGACCTGATTTCTGTAAGTGAGGCAATCAAATCTGTGAAGGCTTTCTCACTCATATTATCAGGCTTTACAGGAGTATCATTTGATGTAAAGAAGTTTCTAATCACACTATCTACAGCAGTACCAGCATTCAAGGCTCTCTGTGAGTTAGTACCAGACATACCATCTCTTATGATATTTACAATAGTATCTCTACTTCTTGCATCAATCTTACCACTGAATGCACTTAAATCAACTTTCCAGTGATTACCTAAGTACTTCAAGTAGTTATTGTACTGAGTAACATTATCTGATAATTGAGATAATTTTACTCTTATATCTTTGAGAGAATCAGACTGTTTCTTTGACTCAACCCAATTACTTCCTAATCTATTATGTACTCTTTCATATGCATGATACTGGCCATCTTCCTCAAGTATATAGTAAAATTCACTATCAGTTCTTGCCTTATCTACTTTCTTTTGGTTCTCAGCTATTTGTGCTATGACTTTCTTACTATCTCCTACAGTTCTTTCTCTTCCAGCAATCTTATCTTTAACCTTCTGAGCATTTTCACCTGTTAAATATTTTTGAGTTCCTCTATCTAATACCTGACCACTTGGTAATAGAATTCTGTTATTCCATATCAAAGAGCCATTGGTAGCATCACCAAAGTTAGCATTTGCCCAAGCTAAGTCACTGATTAATTGAGCATTTTCAGGATATATTCTCTGATTATTACTATCGTATATAATACCAGTAGTTAAGTCTACTCCATAAGTAACACCATCAATAACCACCTTAGTACCTGTGATAACACCTTCAGTTCCACCTACAGGGGTTTCTATCTTCCTTGTAGTATCTGGAGATATGGATGCAGGACTTATAGCTTGATGTAGGTTACCCTCTATATCAAAGTAATCAGTAGTAAACCAACTACTTATTACCCTTGCATCTGAGATATTTGATGTAAGTACATTAGAATTGATAAGCATATTATTGTACCCACCTTTATTCAACATACCTAGATTCACTTGAAGAAGTAAATTGAAGTCAAGAAGAATTTCCCTTATTTCCTTCGAGATATCATCAATATTTTTTAAAGCAGGTCCTGTCTGTATCTCCTTATCTCCTATAATAGAATATAGAGTATTTTGGTCCCATTTTTCAGTCAAGAATACTGTTTTTACAGTCTCCTTCCTTATCCTTTTACCATCTTTCTCTTCATATATCTCATTACCTTGAGCATCTCTTTGTACTTTAGTAAATCTAATACCATTACCTGCATCTGATGTAAACCAATCAATATGCAAATCTCCAGTGTAAAGGTTAGTTGAAAGAGACTTTACTGCATTATTTAAGTCATCTTCACTCAATGAATTAGCAAGTGCTTCAATAGACTCCTGTATATTTTTATACATCTGTGCGCTTTGTATTTCAATATCATCAGGATTGAATTCAGTTTTATTGAAGTGCTTCACTCTTAAAGCAGCAGGTGAATATTTACCAGCAGCATTAGGAATAAGTAGATACATTCTACCCTCTTTTTGAGCCATATCTACTGGTTTGATAATAAGACTATCATCTATTTTACCATTAGTAGAAAGAGTACCATTCTTGATTATACCAAAGATAGGTTCTCTACCTTCCCCTAATACATTAGGTATATTAGCCAAGCTTCTTTCCTCAGTACTATAAGGTATTCTACCTACCATTATTTGTGATACTCTTGTGGTAGGAGTAGCAATGAATTTCTTAGTTTTATCACCTCTTTGTGCAAATTCAGCTTTTATCTTCTCTTCAAGACCAGCAAGACCTTCATATCTACTTACTGAATAGTCAGATTCGTCAAGACTACCTACAATCTGATTGTTTCTTCTATCTATAATGAAAATTGTATGGTCATTGAATTCAGGGTCAATCATAAATCCAAGCTCATCACCTACCTTTAGATTACCCTCATTCACATAAGTAAATGCACCATTATCTTTTAGATAGTTATATAACTCATCAAAATTTACCCCATGCTCCCTTTCAGCAGCTACTATATTGAATGGTCTAAAATCTCCCTCCTTGCTTGCTTGAATATGCAGTTCAGGTATTGAAGGTCTATAATAAGGCCTTTTACCCTTTTGTTTACTATCAAGTGATTGTGGAGTCTCTATTCTGTCATTAGTTTCCTTATTCTCATCTCTTACTTGAGTTGAAGTTACATTACCTGCAGGAGGCTCATAAGTAGTAACAGGAAGCCCTCTAGTATCAACTGAAGGAATAGTAGAAGTTTCACTATCTCCTGTAGTGTCTTTTGTAGGAGCTGAAGGATTTGGTTTACCTTTTTCCCTTAATGTTCTATAATCTTGTGAGAATCTATTTTTAAATCTATTTTCATTATTGACTTGATTCATTGCTCTGAGAAGAGCATATTGAGCCTCTTGAAATTTAATAGTATTCTCCTCAGGAGTTAAATTGTCATCATATAAAGCATACGAGTTATCAATATATATAGAGTTAGGATTTGCTATCTCTTCTAAATTAGAAGAGTTCTCAAATTGGTCTTGAAGAAGTTTAAGAGCATCCATTTTAATATCTGGACTTTCATTGAGAGAATTAATTACTCTTTGTACTTCTGTATTATATGAGTTTGTTTCTTCATAATTCTTAGATATCTCATTACCTTCATCCTCAAGAGATTTAAGTGTTTCTTCTTTTATAGCAATATCTTCTTCCTCATTAAGAGCCTGCCTAAACTCAGATAAATTAGTAGCTGAAAGTAACTTACTCTTTAGATTATCAGATTTTCTCTTAGATTCCTTCTTAGCAACCTCCTCAGTAGAGGATACTATGTCTTCTTGAAGTTTAGTAGGATTCTCAAGATACTCCTTTAGTTTAGTATTATAATTAGCAGTTGCATTTACTAACTTCACAATATCATCAATCTTTTCATTGAATACTTGTGCATCATCAGCAGCTACACCACTAAGAGGACTTTCTACTACTGACTTGATTCCCTCTACTAACTTAGGATCTTTTGATAAAAGATAAGTAAAGGTTTTATCATCAAGATTTCTTACAGTCTCAAGGATAGACATGTTCTTTCTTATTTGCCTTTCATTCTTATCAGCAGAATTATACAAATCAGTTAATCCTGCATGAGCTCTACCTTCCTCAGTCTTAACTGAATTATACATATTAGCAAGCTGAGACATACTTCCTAATATAGTACCTATAGTAGGTTTAATCTCACTTGAAAGTTGATTAGCCCTATCCTGCCAATTACCAATTTGAGCTTTTAGCCATGTTAATTCTTCAAGCTGTTCATCATTTAACTGTTGTCCTGTTCTTACATCAATATCATCTTTAATCTTAGTATAGCTTGTGATAGTATTAAGCATCTCATCTTTTGTTTGAGTCAGCTTATCTATCATTTCCTGCTTTCCTTCTGGAGTACTATACATGGGATTACCATTTCTGTCAATAAATGGACCAACTTTAACTTCTTTACCACTTTCATCAGTTATAGTGGAAGTAGTATTTTCAACTATAGATGCAAGGTTTTCATCAGAGGTATCATAGGCGGCATTAACTAGAGTAGTTAAATCCTCAAGTTTTCCCGCATTATCAAACATCGCAATATCAGAAACTAACTGAGCATATTCAGCATTTTTGAACTCAAACTCATTATTCTCTTCTACAGCCTGGTTCATATCAGTTTGATATTTATTATGTCTAATGAGCCCTTGGTAATAATTCTTGAATTCAGGAGACTGAACTCTATTGTTCATATAATTAGCTATTTCAGTCTCTCTGTTTATCTTATCCATATACTCCCTAAATCCACCATAGATTCCTCCCTCAAGAGTAATAGGAGACTGTAATCTACCATCACTACTTCTCACTCCTCTGAATCTAGGCATGCCAAGAGCTCCAGTAAGAGTACCTATAAAAAATTCTTCCCAAGATGATCCATCATTCACTGTTTCATTAATTCCTTGAGCAAAGGATTTTATCCAACTTAATGTCTCTTGTTCAGCTTGCGGATCTATTTTAGCTTTATAGAAATTGTTTACATCATCTTCATAATAATTACCAGATATTCTACTTGCTGCTCCTTGTGAAATCTCTTCAAGACCTTCAGAGAGGGCTCCCATAGTAGATTTAGCTACCCCTCTACCTATAGTTCTTTTAGTAGTATATTCTCCAGCTTCTCCAACTATGTTAGTTGCCTTTCTTGCTGTCTTAAATCCATTAGCATACATCTTACCGAACTGGATAATATTAGAAGCTGTAAGTACTGGTAGGTTCATCAATAGATCCATATTACCCATCTTCAATCTATCTTCAGTTAATCTACTGATAGACGATGAATGAGCCTCTTGTAGAGCTAGACCTAATTCACTTATATTCCCAGTTAAAGTAATAGTACCATCTTCTCCTCTCACATAAGATTGACCTATAGCATCTAATCTACTAGTATAATCATCATCGATCTGTGCTTTCTGTAAATTAAACCAATCAGTTGAATTATTTAATGCTTCTATTCTACCTTCATTAACAGCAGATGCTACAGCTCCTACTCCAGATGTTACAAGCTTTGGAGCTTTTGAGCTCTTTGTTATAGCACCTATTATTTGAGGTAGCCCAGTTGATTTCAAGGTCTTAGAGATGAGATTACCTCCATAAAAAGCTCCTACTGTAAATCCTAGGTTTTTTATAAACTTGTCCCCTATAAAGTTGGCAGTAAATATATTATCATACCAAGGGCCTTCTTGCTCTTCTCTGGTGTAGTAATTGGGAAGGGCTTCTTCAGCCCACTCATTAACTGACTGTAATGCTTTATCAAAGGGATTATCCCATAGTCCTGACCATCTTCCTTCCTCTATAGCTGTTTTAGCACCAAACAATAATCCAAGAGTACCACTTAAGAATGTAGTACCTGCTAGAACTGCACCTTTAGCTAAACCATTTGATATTTGAGAATACCAGGGTTGTAACTCTCCCCTGGTATTTTCTAAATCTTGTAATTGAGTAAGAGAAGTTATACCTCTATCGAAATAAGAATCTCCTACTCCTACCTCTCCAACCTCTTGAATTATAGGTTCTGGAGATGCAGCCTTTCTCATTTTATATTCTGGTATACTCCTACTATATCCAAGTTCATCTAGATATCTATTTATCCCTTCAGTGGTATTTAAACCTTTTAATCCAGAAATTCCCCTTTTAGAAGGATCATTTATTCCATTTGCCATTATGATTAATTTTAGTTTCTATAATAAGAAGCTGCTTCCTCTTCTTTTGCTGACATAGTATTTCCTTGTGTCTTTGCTATAGAATTAAAGTAACTATCTAAATCTTCCATTAATCTAGTAGATATAGCAGTAGCAGCTTCTACATCATTATTCTCTATACTCTCATTAATTAAATCTATAAGGTATTGATATCTATTATAGATTCTCCCTCCAACATTTATAGATTCTCCAGCTATTACTTCTGGGTCAAGAAGGAATGATTTAGTCTTATATGTTTTACCATCTTGAATGCTTCCTCTAAGCACCACACCCAATGAAGGATCAAACTCAATCTGTGCATCTTTATTAATATAACCAATTACGTCTTCTAACTTAGAAGGTTTACTTTTTACTTTTCCATCCTCTATTTCAAATGCTCCAGTGTCATCATTTGCTCTTTGACTTCTGGATCTGATATTCTCTGCTAGTATTCTAGACCCTAAATCAAAGTTCGTGTTTGTAAGAGCATAGCCTGTACTTCTTATAGCACTCTTTCTTATTCTAGATTCTAATTCTTCTGCTGCTTTAATTAACCCTTCTGTAGAATTATTTCCGTTATCTCCTATATTAAAGTTGACGTTTATACCATATTTTTTACTTATATCGGAAAGTCTCTTCATATAAGGTTGTGTTACAACATCTCCTGGAGCAATATTAATATCAGCACTACCTGGCTCTCCTCTACCTTTTACACCAGGGTAATAAGTTTTTTGAACATCAAGAGCTTTTGATGGATTACTTGCTAACTCTCTTAGAAATTCAGCATCACTCTTCATTTGAGTAGTATTCCTTATTTGTTCATTAGTTCTAGTTATAGGTATGGCTCTCCATGGTACTCTAGGAACTGTTGCTGAAGAAGAGCTTCCAGCAGCTTGTCTAGCAGCTAGTCTTGCTCCATAATTCTCTATAGGTGTTACTCTTTCCTCTCCAATAGCATCCCATAATCCCATTCCTGCATACTGGTAAGCTCTATCTAATGTATCCATATCTCCCCAAGAAGGAATAGGAGAAGCATTTACAGCTGCATCCATTATAGCTCTTAATGCTTTATTACTTCTTTTGTCATTAGGATGTTCTATTGCATATAGAACATCATCAGAAGATACATTATATTTAGTCAGGAAGGTGTTAGTATAAGCATCGATAGGTTTACCTTTCTTATATTCTTTTAACTCCTTAGCTAAATTTCTGGCCATTTGAGAAGTTTGAGATGCTAGAGTCTGTCCTGAATAAGCAGTGTAACTTAAGTTAGGATTTCTTACGTAATCATCTAGATTAGTAAAGGCTGCTTCTCTATCAAACATCAAAGTGTTATCCTTTAACTTAGCTTGTTTCTGAGCTTCTATATCTCTTACTTTAGCTGCATACCCTTGCTCGATAGGTACTATCTGCTGACTATATCTAGTCCTCATATTATTTAAGCCTTGTCTAGAAGCAGGAGTAAGACCTGAAGTAGCTAATTGATCAGCTTGATATTTTAAATCATCTGCATAGGTCTTATACATATTATATGTGTATGGGGAATTCTGTTCATTAGCTATATTTTCCCATACATTGGCCTTAGTAGATAATTCATTATATTGGTCTTCTACAGCTTGATGAGCAGCTTCAGCAAGTTGTATAGGTTGTATTAATTCAGCATAAGAAAAGGGTTTGAATTTACTACCGGTTATTACATATCTTGCCATATTACTTCTTCTTTTTAATAGTTAAATAACCACCTTTAGATCTGGTCTTATATCCTATATTTCCAGTTCTGCCAGTATATCCATATCTAAGTCCTGGATTACTATTAATCAAATTAAATATAGTCTCCTCTCTTCCAATATCCCCTAAAGAGTCTAGGAAGTTATTTAAGTTAGCAGATCTAGCAGCAGACACAGCAGAATCAATTTGATCTCTGAGTTGGGCTTGAGTAATAGCCGATTTAAGCCTTAGTTCATCATTCTGTTTATTTATTTGACCTACTCTCAGACCCATTTCAGAATTAAATTGATTAGTTCCTCTATTAAAGGCTTCAACTCTTTCTCTTTGAGCTAAGTTATATTCCTCAGCCTGTCTAGCTAAATCACCTAGTCTCCCTTGTGTATTATAATCGGAGGCTACTATCCCTGCTATTTTAGTTGCTCTATTTCCACCAGATAATCCCTCTATTGCTCTTCTTGTAGCAGAAGCTTGAGAATTAAGTTTATTTATATAGAAATTCCTATCGAAAGGTCTATATGTAAGATAATTTCCTACAGGCTTATAACTCACAGTCTGTAGATTATCTATTACATCTTGAATTAAATCTATATTAGAATAGTCATATTTATTTGTTGAGCCAATAAGGTCTGTCAAAGCATTTATTCCAGCCCCTACAGCTGGAGCATATCTCATATATGGCAATACTCCTCCTCCAGCATATTTATTTGAAGTTCTCTTTTTCATCTTACTATTTCTTACCTCTTCTTGAGACATTGCTAATCTAGCCATATTAACATCTAGCCCAGCTTTACTAATAGGGTCATTAGGTCTTTCTTCACTTTCTTTTTGAATAGATTTAGCTACATCAGCAAAGGTTTTTCCTTTAAATTTATACCTTTTCTTGAGATTCTTAGGAGCTTTCATTCTATTACTAAATACATAGTCATTAAATATTACTTCCCCTTCCTCAACTAGATTAGGTATTCCCTGTTCATCTACACCCATCTGTACACCTTCTAATGGGTTCTCCTCATGAGTTCCCCCATTACCTACAATGGTGACACCATTATCAAATACCCCTCCATGAGTATTTATAGGACCTCCTAATTCATAATACCAAAAATTATCCTCTCTGAACTTATTTCTTCTAGTATCTTCTATAGGCTTTGTTTTTCCTTTAGGTGTATAATGTACTTTAGCTTCTTCTTTTATTTTATTCAAATTCCCCTCTTTTACTGCCTCTAATAATAGAGGATATTTTTTTGCAATATCTCCCTTTATTTGATATGAGAGGTCTACTAACCCTCTCATTATTTGAGGAGAGATAGTATCAGTACCTAAAACTTTCTTAATATGCTTTTCCTTTTCTCTAGATATTTTTACTACTTGGTTATTTAGTTCCTCTATTGTATAGGGTCTATCTTGAGTAAATCCTTTATATGCTCCTAGTTTTATGCCAGGACCTACAGTCTTCTTCCCTCCTTCTGCACTTGGGTGCGGAGAATAAGTGTTAGTATTTGGATCCCATCCTTCCTTAATAGAATTTTCAGCTGCCCACCTATCTGCTATATACTGAGCATCTGAAATATAATTATCAGGAGAATATACAGGAGCATTATCAGGCTCTTCAAGAGGATTATAGATCCACTCAGGAGCTGGATAAACTAAAGGTGCTACGGTATTAAGATTACCTCCATCAGCATGTTTCCATTTAGCTGCATTTCTAGCAAAGTTGGCTTTCTTAACCATAGCTGGAGAGTAGTTTTCCTTATTTGCTAATACTTGAGAAGCAAAAGCCTGCACTGATTTACCATGTTTCTTCGCAGCAGCTGTAAAAGTTCCTCTCTTACTAGGTTTAATTCTTATAGCTCCTCCTTTACTATATCTATTTCCAAAAGGAGACATAGGTGAGAATGATCTCATATTTATAGGACCTCCGTAAGCTGAATAATTAGATAATATGTTCATATCATTGATTTCATCTATAGATCTAGCCGAGTTAACAAATGAACTCTGTACATGTCTATTTGCCGCATCTATTTTATTATTTAACTCTTTAACTTTTCTTCTGGCCTTAGCATTTCCAGTCAGCCAACCTGCTATAGAACTTCCAAGACCCGCAACTCCTCCTACAATAGCTCCTATAGGGCCTCCAATAGAGGCTCCACCCATTGCTCCAGAACCTATCGAGGATAAAGTATTTAACCCTCTTTGAGCTACGTTTCCTCCTCTAATATCTGAGTAAGTCACATAATCTAATGGATTATAATTGCCCCACTCATCAAGTAGTGACTCATTAGATTGAGCTCCAACTTTATAATTTAGGGCTGAATCTATTTGACTCTCTACATCTGAAGTATCTTCAATTTTAGAATTTTGTAGAGAGGTCCCAATCACACCACTGATTCCACCAGCAATAGATCCAATATCATCTAACCAACTTAAGTTATCAATAGATGCTGAAGTAGGTATAGTAATTGGTTTCTGCTCATTTAAATTAAAAGATGGAATATTGAGTGAATAAGGCTTTTGCTTTATATATCCAATCTGGTATCTTTCATTCATATAATAGCATTTTATTTGCAAATATAAATTAAACTTATATTCTATGCAAGGTTTATACAAAAAAAGTAACAATGAATAAAATAATTCTTTACTCATTGTTACTTTAAATATAATTAATATAGATATTTAACTATTAGATCATGAAGTATGGTCCTGTTAGTATTCTCTATATCTCTAGAAAGTTTAAGATATATCCAAGGATTCCTAATCCTATCTCTATGATTAAAACAATCTCTTGGGATGTTAGCTCTCCATATTCTAAATCTTTCTTTCAAAGAGGAAGGCCTTGATAATGCGTCAGATAATTTAATCATACCTTTTTGGTACTCATTCCATACCTTTAATGTGTCGAAGGTAGAATTAATTAGCTCCTCAGATTTCCATGAATCTGATCTGAACTCAATATTAGTAAAAGTTTTATCTAAGGTAGGATTATCATTAGCTATAACAGTAATATAAAATGGCTGATATTTATCAAAATACATATTATATTCTCCTTCATTATGAAGCCATAATTTATAGGCATCCTCTTTATATGAAGGTCTTATAAAGATTCCTCTATCTTTTATATTAGAGAAAAATGGTGTATTCTCATAACTATAAAATGACGAGAATTGACCTAAAGGTTCTGAGAAGGCCAAACACTCTTCTTTAGATATAAAGAATACATCTCCATTAACTTTATCATAATATGTTACAAACCCACTAAAGTCAATTGGATTCCATATATTCACATCTGTGGATCTACTATTTATCCAGGAGTGGAAACCTAACTTATCAGATAAATTAGCTATTTCTCCACTAAATAAGAATATACCTTTTGATATATCATCTATAAAATAAATTCCATTAGGAGTTTCTCTTATGGACCATTTATTCGTACATCCTATTTTATCTGATAAATATCTCTTTCCATCTACTTTTCCTGAATTTGCTAACTCTATAGGAATACCATCTGTAGAGGATAATGGAGTCCTTGAATTATATAATATATTACTTATTCCTCTGTCTTGAAAAGCTATAAGCTCATTATTAAATCTTCTTAAGGCTCTTATTTTTCCTTTATCTCCATCCAAGTCTAGGACAGAAGCTAAAGTTATATTAGTCCAGGAATCAGTTAGTTCTCCATTAGTCTTAGTCTTTGTCCAAGTTATAGAATTGGGAAATTCTCTAACTTCAGTTGAAGAGTCAGTCATTCTATAGATAAAATAATTGTTATCCTGAGAATATACTTTATTTATCTTATTGAAATTATCTATGTTGATATTGAGTAGATTCTTAGTCCCTCTATTATTATCGTACCTCCCATCTAAATTTATCCTAGTTTCACACATGAAAGATAAAACATCTA
>UMJY01012824.1_pt1 | contig 17852 bp, 10 predicted proteins | sample 1966191 | NCBI WGS metagenome assembly UMJY01 (sample SAMEA4836161, study PRJEB28245) | human gut metagenome | biome: gut microbiome; material: fecal sample | place: Denmark | collected 2008 | reverse complement strand
GGGGAGCCACTCCGTCACGATCGTATTGGCCGAAAGTCCCTCCTTTGTATATTGTTGGTTGGCGATGTTCGTGGTGAGCTCCTGCAGGCTGCGGGTCTCCTCGCTCAGTTTCCTGCGTAACTGCCCCGTGTCGTTGCGGCTGGCGGGCATGGCCGTCCGGTCGGAAATACCTTCCGTGCCGTCGGTTTCGGGCTGGAAGGCCTCGGCGGCCGACAGGCGCGAATAGATGCTCCCGATCTTATGGAGTTTCTCGATGAACTCGGCGTTGTTGCGGAAAGTTTCCTGCAACCCTTCGAGCTGCCCTTCGATCGAGGCGCGCAGTTTCTCGGCGCTCTCGAAGTTCAGCAGGATCTCCTCGTAGCGCAATTCGTAGTCGCGCGAGAGGGCGGCGATGTGCTTGGTCTGCTCGTCGTAGTTGATGACACGGTGCTGGACGTTGTAGTCGCGCAGCGAATCCTCCAGGTTGCGCAGGTTGTTTCCCACCCGCTCCAGCTCGGATTCGAAATAGGCGATGACGTTGTTCGTCTCGCCGAACCGCAGGTCGCGGTACTGCTTGACGAATTCGTCGTTGAGGATAATCAGCGTGTTGTAGACGATGGCCGGGTCGTCGTTCTCGTAGCTGATTTCCAGCATGTCGCTGTTGGCCAGCCTCTTGACCTTGATCTGGCTCAGCGCCTGGTAGCTGTAATACGGAGGGCTCCAGTGGAACATGCCGTAGACGTGGTTGTTATGGTCTATCTCTTCGTATTTGCGCAGGTTCTCGTAGGTGTTCTTTTCCGAAGTGTGGTCGACGAGCTCCATGACGTCGGGCGGGGTTTTGCTCAGCAGGTACCGCGAGGTGCGTGCCGAGAGGTACTGGTTGTCGTTGTCCGGGTCGAGGTGCGTAAGCCCCTGTGCGTAGAGGCGTAGCGAAACGTTCTTGAGCGTGGACTGCGACAGGATGATGTTGATCAGGTTGTCCATCGCATTGTTGATGACGTTCCAGTCCTGGCGCGAGCCTTCGGTGGTCGTGATGTCGTATCCCGAGACGATGCCCGTGTAGATTGTCGTCGTGGACTTGTAGTTGCGCGGTTTGGTACCCATCTTTATGTAGACGAGCAGCGCGACCAGCAGCGGACAGAGTATCAGCCACCACTTGATGCGGTAGAGAAACCGCGCGGTATATGCGATGTAGTTCATAGGCTATTCGGTTTTAGTCGCTTCTTTCGATGTCCCGGGCATTGATATGGGTTTGTTGATGATCGGCGTGTGCGTGAGTATCTCGAGCCGCAGCAGGGCGTCGTTGAGGTTGCGCCGCACCTGCTCGTATTCGCGGGTCGCCGAATTTTCGAGGCTCTTCTGGCGGCTCAGCGTCTGCGCGTCGAGCTTGCCTTTGACGAAGTCCACTTCGGTCATGCGGTATTGTGCCTCGGACGTGATCTTGGCTTCGGCGGCGCTCCGCAGGATCGAGAGCTGCTCGACGGCCGTGGTGTAGGCGTCGATGATCTTCATGCGCAACTCGTCGTACCAGCGGTCGAGGTCGTACTGGGTATTCTCGATACGCTTCTTCTGCTGCTTGATCTTGTTGCGGCGGTTGAAAATCTCGTCGAGCGGGATCGAGAACGAAGCCCCGACGTTCCACCAGCTTTGCTCGCGCCCGGTTGTGGTCGTCGTCCATATCGGGATGTTGCTGTCCTGATAATTCTGGTTGTAGATGTCCGACGACCCGTAGTTGTAGTTGGCGTTGAGCTTGAAATTGCGCATCCAGTTGCGGCGCACGGTTTTCAGTTCGCGCTCCTCGATCTCGCGGTTCGACTCGTAATAGCCGACCTGCGGTGCGTGGCGCGCATTCTCCATCAGTACGTGGAGCGGGGGAAGCTGCATGTCGATATAGTCTTCCGGGGTAAGCCGTTGCAGGTCGCTGTACTCGAATTCGGGAGGCGTAGGCTCGCTTTGCGCCGTAACGGCGGCGGCAGCCAGCAGCAGCCAGAGTGTTAAGACGGCCCTTTTCATATGTTGCTGTTTATTATACATTTTCTTTCTGTATGAATGCGGTGAACGTGCGCAGGATTATTTTCAGGTCGAACCACGGCGACATTCGGCGGGCGTATTCGATGTCGAGCTGCTTGCGCTGCTCGGGCGAGAGCTTTCCCGCCTGCCCGCGTTTTTCGACCTGCCACAGCCCCGTGAGGCCCGAGGGGCACATGAACCGTTCGATATATTCGTCGCTCGTGAGACGTTCGGCTTCGTAGAGGGGCAAAGGGCGGTTGCCCACGACCGACATGTCGCCCCGCAGGATGTTGAAGAGCTGCGGGAGTTCGTCGATGCTGTATTTGCGCAGGAAACGCCCCAGGCGCGTGATGCGGGGATCGTTCTCGATCTTCACGAACGCGTTTTCCTGTTCGGTTTCCAGCTGGTGGTGATGGGCCTCCTCGGGGATCACGAAATCGTCCGCATAGAGCATGCCGTTTTCGGTGTCCGCCAGCAGTTTGCGAATCTCGTCGTCGTTGAGCGCCATCTTCGCATCGTCTTCGGCGACGGGTTCCGAGGCATACTGGTTCAGATCCTCCAGCTCCTTGAGCCGCTGATCTGCGTCGGAGCGCATCGAGCGGAACTTCAGGAAATCGAAGATCCGGTAGTTGCTCCCCACGCGTTTCGACTTGTAGATGACCGGCCCCGGGCTGTCGAGTCTGACGGCCACGGCCACGGCTATGAGCAGGGGCGAGAGCAGGAGGATCGCCGAGAGCGATGCCGCGATGTCGAACGCCCGTTTCCAGAGCGGCATGCGGAACAACCGTACTTCGTTCCCGGCGCCTGCGACGGGTTTGCGGACGAATGTATAGTCGGTCATGAATTGCAGTATGCGGAGGAAATCTGCGCGCGATATGTCGCCCGGCACGGCGCTGTTCACGCCGGCTCCGAGGTACGCACGCCGCTCCTCCCCGGTCAGCTGCCCCGAGGTGATGAGGACGATGCCGGCGCCCGGGAACCAGGAACGCAGGAACCGGATGCTGCGGATGTCCTCCTCGCCCTGCTGTTCGTAGAGGATGAAGGCGTGGTCGTCCTTGAGCGGCATGAGCTTGCCCATGGCTGCGCCGATATCCCCTGCGATACGCATCTGTCCCTCGGTCAGCTCCGTGAAACGGGCCGTGTGGTTGCCTCTGCCTTTGATGTAGATGACGGGGTACTTCAATCCAAAATCTTTTTAATCCTTATTTTGAGTTCCTGCGGGTTGAACGGTTTGACGATATAGTCTTCCGCACCCTCTTCCAGCAGGCGGATGCGTTCCGAGGTGCTGTCCTCGCTCGAAAGCATCACGACCGGGATCTGTTTGAAGAGTTCGTTGAGCTTGAGGTATGCCAGGAATTCGTCGCCGCGCATTTCGGGCATGCGGATGTCCGAGATGATCAGGTCGGGCATGTTCCCCCGCAACAGCCATTCGATGGCCTGCTGCGGGTTTTGCATGTAAAAGCATTCGTAATCCTTGTGAAGGTATGCGAAAAGTATTTTGGCGATCTGCTCCTTGTCGTCTACGATCAGTACTTTCTTGCGATTCATGTTCAGCGGTTCGTTGTCGTCGGGTTTTGCCGGAACGGGAAGCGTCGCATGTTCGTTGTCCGGTTCCGGTCGGTTGTTTATTATTTACCTGGAATTCCGGTGCGGGCGTTGCAAAACGTGCCGTTTCCCGCTCCTGATCCGGATACCCAGTGCAAATATCGGTAAAATAATTGGCATTATAAACTTTTTAAGGTAATTTATATAGCAAAAACGTCCGGATTTTACACCTCCGTTTTCTGGATGTTATTAATTTTAAAGAAATATTTTATTATTAATCAAAAAAATGGTATTTTTGTGCAATTGTCCGGTCTTTATTGTTGTCGGGCTATTTTGTTAAACCGATGAAGTGATGGAGTGTGGCAATAGTGTAAGTCCGGTCGGCAACCGTCCCCGCTTGCTGGTAGCCGAGGATAATCCGAGTAATTATAAGCTCGTCGAGGTGTTGCTGCGCCGTGATTACGACCTGTTGCACGCCTGGAACGGAGAGGAGGCCGTCGCCTTGTTCGCCGACTGCCGCCCCGACCTGGTGCTGATGGATATCAACATGCCCGTCATGGACGGCTATGAGGCGCTCCGGGGCGTGCGGGAGATTTCGCCCGACGTCCCCGTCATCGCACTCACGGCCTATGCGTTCGAAACCGACCGCCAACGCATGTTCCAGGCCGGTTTCAACGAATGTCTTGCCAAACCCCTGCGGGCGGATGAACTCCGCACGCGGATTGCGGCGCTGCTTTCGCGATAGAAAGGGAAACTATGACCAGGAACCCAATGAAAAAAAATCGGATATTTCTTCTTCTGTGTTGCGCCCTGTTGCCCGCATTGCTTCGGGCTCAAGCGCCGCAGGAGAGGGAGAGTATCCTGATTATTTCCTCGTATAATCCGGATACGCGCCGCATGTCGGGCTTCATCGCCGAGTTCGAACGCAACATCATGGCTTCGGGCATCCCGTGCGATATCTATGTCGAAACGCTCGAATGCAAGAGCATCAACGACGCACCCATCTGGATGTCGCAGACCGAGAACATGATTTCCCGGTATGAGAACAAGGGGCTTCGCGCCATCGTCCTGCTGGGGCAGGAGGCATGGGCATCGTTCGTCTCGCTGGGGCATATCCCCAAGGATGTGATGTGCTTCTGCTGCTATGTCAGTTCCAACGGCATCGTGCTCCCGCCGCCGGAGGACAGTCTCGGCATGTGGCTGCCCCCTTCGATCAATTACATGAACATGACGGACAGCCTGAACAATGTGGGCGGTATGCTCAACAAGTATGACGTCCGCCGCAATATCGAGCTGGTTCGTTCGCTTTTTCCCGAAGCCGAGAACATCGCCTTCATCTCGGATAACACCTACGGGGGTATTTCCCTCCAGGCGCTCGTACGCGAGGAGATGAAAAACTATCCCGACATGAACCTTGTGCTGGTGGACAGCCGCGAGGGGGATGATGCGATGCATGAGACCTATGCCTCGCTGTCGCACCGTTCCGCGGCGATACTCGGAACCTGGCGTGTGGGCCGCGACGGGGAGTACCTCATGCAGCGTTCGCTCAACGACCTGGTGCAGCTCAATCCGCGCATACCGGTCTTTTCGATATCCCAGATCGGCATCGGCGACGTGGCTGTGGGTGGCTATGTCCCCAAATACGAGAACGCCGCCTCGGTCATCGCATCGCAGATCAAGAAGTATTACGCCTCGGGGAAGATAGACGGGACGCATTTCCGCCTTACGGACGGCCAGTACCTCTTCGATTCGCGCAAGCTCAAGGAGTTGAAGATTGCCGAATACGCCCTGCCCAAAGGGAGTGTGGTCGAGGATACCGTAGCAGCCAAACTCTCGAAATATTCCCATTACATCGAGTTGCTCGTGGCGGGTATCGTACTGCTGGTACTGCTGCTGGTTTTCGTCGCGGCGCTTTTCCTGCGCACGCGGCGTCTCAAGCGCACGCTCGAAGAGCGCGAAGGACAGCTGGTGGTCGCCCGCGAGAAGGCCGAAGAGTCCGACATGCTCAAATCGGCGTTCCTGGCCAATATGAGCCATGAGATCCGCACGCCGCTCAACGCCATCGTGGGCTTCTCGTCGCTGATGCAGGGCGAAGAACTTTCACAGGAGGAACGTGCCGAGTACTGCGCCATCGTGGTCAACAATTCCGAGATGCTGCTCACGCTGCTGAACGACATCCTCGACATTTCGTCGCTCGAATGCGGCAAGATCAAGTTCAACTGCTCGTCCGAGGAGATCGTGCAGGTCTGCCAGCATGTGCTCATGACGACCGCCCATACGCGGCAGGAAGGTGTCGAGGGGCGTCTCGAATGTGCCGTGGGTTCCTACATGCTTGTAACCGATGTCCACCGCTTGTCGCAGATTCTGATCAACCTGCTCACCAACGCCGGTAAGTTCACTTCCCAGGGGAGTATCACACTCGGCGTGGAGATAGACGAGGCACACCGCGAAGTGCTCTTTTCGGTAGCCGATACGGGCCCCGGCATTCCGCTCGACAAACAGGAGATGGTCTTCAACCGTTTCGAGAAACTCGACGGCAACAAGAAGAAAGGCACGGGCCTCGGCCTTGCCATTTGCCGCCAGATAGCCATGATCTTCGGTGGCCGCATCTGGGTCGATCCGACCTATACCGCCGGTGCGCGTTTTGTCTTTGCCCATCCGATCGACATTCGTTTCCCCGAGGATGGAGAGAACCGTGAGGGGGGGGGGATTTGAGCCCTCTGGAAGCGCCCGGATCCTCAAGGTGACGGGGGAAGGCCGCCTCGTTTGCGATCGGAAATGAGCCCTCTGAGTGTGGAATTTCCGCTTGGTTCCAGCTTGTTCCGCAGATGTGTAGAACACCGCGTGAGGCGGGGTGTATGATGCGGTGGACAGCGTTGCCGCGATATGGCAAAAAGACCCGTACGGGTCTTTTTTTTGTGCCTTCCCGTCGGAGATGCTTCCCCCGAAGTTATGGCTTCCCGGCCGGAAATGTGCCCGTTTCGGATAATATTCCGGCCGGATTTGCTGTAACCTTCCTGGTGCATTTTTTCGCCTGCCCGGACTTGTTTTGTTACCTTTGCGCCGCGAAGCCGGGGCAGTTGCCTCCAATGCGTTCGGATGCGCCGATTACGGCTCCGGCCGTCGCAAGACCCCGGGGCAGGCGGAGTTGCCGGGGCGTTGTGGAATAATTCCACACGGATGTAGAATTATTCCACAGATTTTTGTATATATTTGATTTGGTATTTGGTAGATATTTTGCTGTCAATAAATGTTTTAAAGGGCTGCCTGCAATTCTGGCGCAAGGTTTGAACCCCATTTTGCTGCCCCCAATTATATTAGTGCTTTATGAAATTTGATAAATTGAAACCGAATTTGCAGGAGCTGAACCTGAACGGTGTGAAAAAAGCGGCCTCCCGTGTCGCCCATGTCCGGATAAGACTGAGCCGAGGCCAGTGGATCGGAGTCATTGCCGGCCTTGTGGTCGTGACGGTGTTGCTCGTCATCCTGCTCCGGCCGCGTCCCGCCGCAGTCGTCCTGCCTGTCGTGGCGGTGGAACCCGTAACGACCGAAGACGTCAATATCTATGGCGATTACGTTGGCCGCATCCGCGCCCAGCAGTTCGTTGAAATCCGCGCCCGCGTCGAGGGCTACCTCGAAAAGATGCTCTTCGCCGAAGGTACCTACATCAGGAAGGGGCAAACCCTCTTCGTGATCGACCCCCGGGTCTACCGTGCGCGCGTGGACAAGGCCAAGGCGCAGCTGAACAAGGCCCGGGCGCAGGCGCTGAAAGCCAAGCGCGACCTCGACCGTATCCGTCCGCTCTTTGAACAGAGTGCCGCCAGCCAGCTCGAACTCGACAATGCCACGGCGGCTTACGAGAGTGCCGTGGCCGATGTGGCCGTCGGCGAGGCCGACCTCACGCAGGCACAGATGACCCTGGGCTATACCTCCGTGCAGTCGCCTATTTCGGGTTATATCTCCGAACGCAACGCCGACATCGGTACGCTCGTGGGGCCGAGCGGAAAATCGCTGCTCGCCACGGTCGTGAAGAGCGATACCGTGCGTGTCGATTTCAGCATGACGGCCCTCGACTACCTGCGCAGCAAGGCGCGCAACGTCAACCTCGGGCACCGCGATTCGACCCGCAAGTGGGATCCCTACATCACCGTGACCCTGGCCGACGGCTCGGAATACCCCTACCGCGGCCTGGTAGATTTCGCCGACCCGCAGGTCGATCCGCAGACGGGTACCTTCTCCGTGCGAGCCGAGATGGCCAACCCCGACCACATCCTGCTGCCGGGGCAGTTCACCAAGGTGCGGTTGCTGCTCGACGTGCGTGAGGATGCCGTCGTCGTGCCGTCGAAGGCCATCGAGATCGAGAAGGGCGGCGCCTACATCTACGTGGTGCGCCCCGACAGCATCGTCGAGAAGCGTTTTGTCGAGACGGGTCCCGAATGGGGCAACAACATCGTCGTCGAACGCGGCCTGGTGCGGGGCGAGGATATCGTCGTCGAGGGCTACCATAAACTCCAGCACGGCATGAAAGTCGAACCGGTCGCTCCGCGCCGCGATGAGGAGGCCGAAAAACAACAGTAGCCTATGAAAGCGGACTTCTTTATCGACAGGCCCGTCTTTTCGACGGTGCTGTCCATCATCATCGTGATCGTGGGTTTCATCGGCCTGGCACTGCTGCCCGTCGACCAGTACCCCCAGATCGTACCTCCCGTGGTGCGTATCTCGGCGTCGTACCCCGGTGCCGATGCGCAGACCGTGACGCAGGCCGTGGCTACGCCCATCGAGCAGGAGTTGAACGGTACCCCCGGCATGATCTACATGGAGTCGTCGAGCTCCAACTCGGGCGGTTTCTCCGCCACGGTGACCTTCGACATTTCGACGGATCCCGACCTGGCGGCCGTGGATATCCAGAACCGGCTGAAGAAGGCCGAGGCGCGCCTTCCTGCCGAAGTGGTGCAGAACGGCATCTCGGTCGAGAAGCAGGCGGCCAGCAAACTGATGACCATAACCCTGCTTTCGTCCGACCCCAAGTTCGATGAAATCTACCTTTCGAACTATGCGACGCTCAACGTGCTGGACATGTTGCGCCGTGTTCCCGGAGTGGGCAGCGTTTCGAACGTCGGCAGCCGTTATTACGCCATGCAGATATGGGTCATGCCCGACAAGCTGGCCGACCTGGGGCTGACGGTCAAGGATTTGCAGACGGCGCTCAAAGACCAGAACCGCGAGTCTGCCGCCGGCGTGCTGGGGCAGGCCCCCATGAACGGCATCGACGTGACGATCCCCATCACGGCGCAGGGGCGTCTGTCGTCTGTCAGCGAATTCGAGGACATCGTCGTGCGTGCCAACCCCGACGGGTCGATCATCCGCCTGAAAGACGTGGCGCGTATCTCGCTCGAAGCTTCGTCCTATAATACCGAGAGCGGCATCAACGGCGGGAACGCCGCCGTGCTGAATATCAACATGCTGCCCGGAGCCAATGCCATGGAGGTGGCGGCGCTGGTCAAGGCGGCCATGGAGGAGATCAGCCACAACTTCCCCGAGGGCATCAGCTACGAGATTCCGTTCGACATGACGACCTACATCTCGGAGTCGATCCACCATGTTTACCAGACATTGTTCGAAGCGTTGCTGCTGGTGATCCTCGTGGTCTTCCTCTCGTTGCAGAGCTGGCGCGCCACGATCATCCCGATCGTTGCCGTGCCCATCTCGCTGATCGGTACCTTCGGCGTGATGCTCGTTTTCGGGTTTTCGCTCAACATGCTGACGCTGTTGGGGCTCATCCTCGCCATCGGCATCGTGGTCGACGACGCCATCGTCGTCGTGGAGAATGTCGACCGCATCATGAACGAGGAGCACCTCTCGCCCTACGAGGCTACTAAAAAGGCGATGTCCAACCTGAGCGGGGCGCTGATCGCCATGTCGCTGGTATTGTGCGCCGTGTTTGTCCCGGTGAGTTTCCTTTCGGGCATTACGGGCCAGCTTTACCGCCAGTTCACCATCACCATCGCCGTGTCGGTGGTCATCTCGACCGTCGTGGCGCTGACGCTCAGCCCTGTGATGTGTGCGCTTTTCCTGCGGCCCGAAGGCGAGGGGAAGAAAAACCGCTTTTTCCGCCGCATCAACCTCACCCTGGCGACGGGCAACAAGTTCTACGGCCGCATGATTCAGGGGGCGCTGAAGCATTCGCGCCGCATGTTCGCCGCCTTCGGCATCGTGCTGATCGGCATCTGGCTGATGAACAGGCTCGTGCCGCAGAGCTTCATGCCGCAGGAAGACCAGGGCTACTTTACCGTCGAACTGGAGTTGCCTGAGGGGGCGACGATCGAACGCACCCGTGAGGTGACCGACCGCGCGATGAAGTTCCTGATGGCCGATCCCGACGTGGAATACGTGCTCAATGTCACGGGTTCCAGTCCGCGCGTGGGTACCAACCAGGCGCGCAGCCAGCTGACCGTGATCCTCAAACCGTGGGGCGACCGCGATTCCGAAGGGCTGAGTTCCGTGATGCAGCGCGTGCGCACCGAACTCTCGCGCTACCCCGAAAGCAAGGTATACCTCTCGACGCCCGCTGTGATTCCCGGTCTGGGCAACTCGGGCGGTTTCGAGATGGTGCTCGAAGCACGGGGCAATACGACCTACCAGGATTTGCAGCATGCCGTGGATACGCTGATGTATTACGCTTCGCAGCGTCCCGAATTCACGGGGCTGGCATCGTCCATGCAGGGCGACATTCCGCAGCTCTATTTCGACGTCGACCGAGACAAGGCGCAGCTGCTGGGTGTCTCGATGTCCGACATTTTCTCGACGATGAAGGCCTTTACGGGGTCGATCTACGTCAATGACTTCAATATGTTCAACCGCATCTACCGCGTTTACATCCAGGCCGAGGCTCCCTACCGTGCGCAGCGCGACAACCTGAACCTCTTTTTCGTGCGCGGAGCGGGCGGTGTGATGATCCCGATCACTTCGCTCGGGACGACGCACTATACGACGGGCGCAGGCAACATCAAGCGTTTCAACATGTTCAACTCGGCCACCATTTCCGGTGAGGCCGCGCACGGTTACAGTTCGGGGCAGGCGATGGGTGTGCTGGAAGAGCTCGTCCGCAAGCACTTGCCCGCGTCGATCGGCGTCGAGTGGAGCGGCCTTTCCTACCAGGAAAAGCATGTCGGCGGGCAGACCGGCCTGGTGCTGGCGCTGGCCTTCCTGTTCGTCTTCCTGTTCCTTGCGGCGCAGTACGAGAGCTGGTCGGTGCCCGTGGCCGTCATCCTGTCGCTCCCCGTGGCCGGCATCGGCGCCTACCTGGGTATCTGGATCTGCGGGCTGGAGAACAATATCTATTTCCAGATCGGACTGGTGATGCTCGTGGGACTGGTGGCCAAGAACGCCATCCTGATCGTGGAATTCGCCAAGGAAGAGGTCGAGAAGGGCCGCGATGCGGTCTCCGCGGCGCTCACGGCGGCGCACCTGCGTTTCCGCCCGATCGTCATGACCTCGCTGGCCTTCATCCTCGGTCTGCTGCCGCTGGTCTTCGCTTCGGGGCCGGGCTCGGCAAGCCGTCAGGGGATCGGTACGGGCGTCTTCTTCGGCATGTTGGTCGCCATTACGGTAGGCATTGTCTTCGTGCCCTTCTTCTTCGTGTGGATTTACCGGATTAAAGAAAAACTGAAACGATGAAACGACTTGCGATATTTCTTATGATACTGGCTGCTGCCGCTGGGCTGGGCTCCTGCTCGGCCGTGCGTCACTGCAAGGCGCCCGAGGTCGATTTCCCGGCGGCTATCGCCGGGGGTGCTGCGGCCGATTCGCTCGCCATCGCCGACATGGAGTGGTGGCAGTTCTACGGCGATTCGACCCTGTGCAACATCATCCGTCATACGTTGGCCAACAACAAGGACATGCTTGCCGCCGCGGCGCGTGTCGAGCGTATGCGCCAGCTTTACCGCATCGGCAAGGCCGACCGCCTGCCGTCGGTGTCGGGAACGGTCTACGCCGATCACGAAACCAACGACTATGCGGGCGAGGAGCCGAGCCGCGACCCCGAATTCGGCGCCAAGGCTACCGTGAGCTGGGAGCTCGACCTGTGGGGAAATCTGCGCTGGGCCAAGCGCAAGGGCGGTGCCGAATACCTCGCATCGGTCGAGGACAGGCGTGCGATGCAGATGACGCTTGTGGCCGAGGTCGCCGCCGCCTATTTCCGGTTGATGGCGCTCGACAACGAGCTTTCCATCGTGCGGCGTACGCTCATCACGCGCAGCGAGGGTGCTTACCAGGCGCAGTTGCGTTTCGAGGGCGGCCTCACCTCTGAAACGGTCTTTCAGCAGGCGAAAGTGGAGTACGCCTCGACGGCGGCGCTGATCCCCGACCTCGAACGCAAGATCGAGGTCATGGAAAACAGCATTTCGCTGCTCATGGGCGAAAATCCCGACTGGCGGGTCGTGCGCAGCAAGATGAATACCGAGGCGGAGTTCGCCGAGTCGCTTCCCGTGGGGTTGCCGTCGGAATTGCTCCTGCGGCGTCCCGACGTGCGGGCTTGTGAGCAGCAGCTTCGTGCGGCGATGGCCGCCGCGGGCATGGCCTACGCCGACCGCTTCCCGCGCATCGTGTTCAACCTGACGGGCGGCTGGGAAAACGACGATGTGAGCGGGTTTTTCCGTTCGCCGTTCTCGTATGTCGCCGGTACGCTCGCCTCGCCGATCTTCGGGTTCGGCCGTAAACAGGCCCGGTACAAGGCCGCGCTGGCCGCCTACGACGAGGCCCGGCTGGGGTATGAACAGAAGGTGCTGACGGTTTTCAAGGAGGCCAACGACGCCGTGGTCAGCTACCGCAGCGTTCGTCGGACGGCCGCGCTGAAGGTTAACCTGCGCGACGCAGCCCGGAAATACGTTGAACTCGCCCAGCTGCAATACCGGGGCGGGAGCATCAATTATATCGACGTGCTGGATGCGCAACGCCGCTATTTCGACGCCCAGATCGGGGTCAGCAATGCCGTGCGCGACGAGCACCTGGCTTTGGTCGACCTTTACAAAGCCCTGGGCGGCGGCTGGGCGGAATAACCCTGCCGGCTTCTTTGGTTTATCGCTATGCCCGGATCCGCGCGGATCCGGGCTTTTTATTCCCGGGACGCCGTTTCGTGGCATCTTCCCCGAAAACTCCTTTTGTCATGCTCATACGAAACATCCTTCCCCGGGAAAGTTCTTCCTGCCGGGCCGTGATTCGGAGCCCGGGAAGCGGAATCGGAATAGTGCCGGCCTGCCGATGTCCCCTGTGCGGGTCGGATCAATCCCGGACTCTTTTCTTTCCCCATTTGGGGCGGATGTCGAGGAATATTTCGAAATTTATCCCCGGCATGGGGCGTCCCAGCACGGAAACATACTCTTCGTCGAAGAGGTTTTTGACGGCGGCCTTGACCGAAAAATCGGCCCAGCGTGCGGAAAACAGCTTCTCGAGAGTCACGTCGTTCATCAGGTAGTAGGGGACGTTGCCCGTGTAGGTGAATGCGTTGCTCGTCATGGTGAACCGCTCGCTGTAATAGCACCACTTGTATAGCAGGCGCCAGCTTTTGTAGGCCAGACGCCCCGTCACCGCGGCCGAATATACGGGCACGTAGGGGAGTTGCCTGCCCAATGACCGGTCGCCCTTGCTGAACGCTTCGCCCCGGTTGACCGAGGGCGTCCACGAGAAGTTGCCGTCCAGTCCCAGCTGCCACTCCTTCGAGAGCATACGGTCGTACCCGGCTTTCAGTTCCACGCCGTAAGCGTGTACGTCCTTCATGTTGAGCGGCGTCCAGTAGTTGGTGTTGCCGCCCAGCGGCAGCCAGAGAATCCAGTCGTCGATGTAGGAATCGAACCATGTCGCCTCGCCGTGCAGCGAATATACCCCTTCCTTCCCTACGGCAAACGATATCCCGCCGTCGTACGAGAACCCCGATTCGGGTACGAGGTCGGTGTTCCCGCCCGGTTGGAAATAGAGGTCGTTGAGCGTGGGATAACGGTAGTTGCGCGATACGGAGGCTTTTGCCCGGATCGTCCCGCGTTTCGAGATCAGGTAGTCCGCATAGAACGCCGGGATGAGCGGCGTCCACTGCGCACCGTACATCTCTTCGCGCAGCGTGACGGACAGCCCCAGCCGTTCGGTGGGCATCCATTTGGCCGTGATGCTGGTCGAAAGCTCCGTGCGCGCGTGGTTGTATCCGATGGTCTTTCGGTTCATGTCCTGCGAGATGATCCTGCGGTCGTTGTTCGTGACGAAATGCTGGTGCAGGTCGGCCTGTGCCGTGAAGAGCCATTTGCGGCCTATGTAGTACTCCCCTTCGCCCGAGACGAAGAGCGTGTGGTACCAGTTCCGGGAGGTGGTCATGTACTCCAGTTTCCCGTTGCCCACGTCGTTGGCGTAGTCGTAGGCGAACCAGCTGTAAATGTATCCGGCCTTGGCCGCGACTTTCCAGTTCCGGCGCAGGTGATCCCACGACAGCACGCTGCGCAGCGTGCGTTCGCGCTGTTCGTTGATGAATTTCTTCGGATCGCCGTAATCGGTCGTCATGCGCCCCAGCCCGCGCTTCGAGGCGATCAGCCAGGCGTTCAGGCCGAACCGGTCTCCGTTGCCCGTGTTGTAATAGGCCTCCTGCAACAGGTGGAAGTCGCGGAAAGCTCCGTCGTCGTGCTTTTCGCGGGGATAGTACGAACCGATGATGTTGTGCTCGTCGTCGTAGATGTTTTCCTTCTTGTCGTGGTTCCGGTAGGAATATTCGTTAGGGGACGACGAATATACCACGCGCGTGGAGGTCTGCCAGCGGTCGTTGCCGTAGGTGAGACGCAGGAATTCGTCCGTCGTCCAGAATGACCCGATGCCCTGGGTGTATTGCAGCCCGAAGCCCTGCGTATCGGCGGGTTTGGTCGCCAGCATGACCGCACCGCCCAGGCCGCCGCCCGTGACGTTGACCGACGAGGTGCCGTGCAGCAGTTGTGCGTCGTCGACGAAGTAGGAGGGAATCATCGAGAAATCGGTCATGCCCAGCATCGGCGAGTTGATACGCATGCCGTTCCACACCACCTGCGTGTGCGAAGGGCCCGTGCCGCGGAATGCGACCGTCGAAAGCGTCGCCCGTCCGTATTGCTTGATGAAGATCGACGAATTGAATGTCAGCACGTCGGCCATCGACAGGGCAATGTTCTCGTGCAGGACGAGCGTGTCGAGCTGCGTTTTCTGAACGCCTATTTCTTTCATGGGTTTCACGCCCGTCACCCCGACTGCGCGGATGGGCAACACCAGCGACGGATTCTCGTTCCACCACCCTCCGTCCGACGGCGCCTTGTCCTGGGCGGCGGCGCTCCACCAGAGGGCGATGCTGAACAGCGGGATTAGGAGTCTCTTCATTGCTTCGCGTGTTTGTCGGGTTATCGTTTCCAGCAGAAGGCGCCCGGGGTGACGCCCGCGTAAAATTCGTCTACCGCGTCGCCGTCGGCCGTATAGCGGTAGACGATCCCCTGCTGCTGGTAGTCGATGGCATCGGCCACGTAGACGTCGCCGTTGTCCGGGTCGACCGTCAACCCGTAATATTTCGTCTCCCGGTATTCGAGGAACGGGCGCGCCGGGAGCTGTTCGGCAGCTACGGGCATGCGCCAGACATCCTTGTTGATCCAGTACAGCGTGTCGCGCGTGCCGTTGAGCTGCACTTCCGAGGGTGCATCCCCCTCTCTGAAACGGAACTGCTTTTCCAGGCGGAACGAGGCGGCGTCGATGCGGTACAGTGCCGGAACATCATATCCGTAGGGGCTGCCTTCGTAACCGCCGTCGGTGATCGTCCACAGCTTGTCGTTGGCATCCAGTACCAGCGATGTGGGTTGTACGCCGACGACCAGTTCGTCCACCACCCTGTCGGTTCGGGTGTCGATCTTCAGCAGCCGGTTCTGGTACGACCAGCAGTTCACGTAGACGTATTGCCCGTACTGTACCATCTGCTCGGTCGATCCCGATCCGGGTGTCATGCCGGGACACTCGATGTAGCCCGTGATCTCGTACCGCCTGGGGTTGACGATGAAAATGCGGTTGTCCCAAAGCTGGGTCACATAGGCCTTTTCGTCGGAGACGAAGTGGATGTACCGCGGCGAGGTGAGGTTCGTGATGCGGCCCACCTCCTTGAATGTACGGAGGTCGATTGCGAAGACGACATGCGAATTGTTCACAACGATCCATCCCAGATCGTTGTGGATGGTCATCGACTGTGCCACGTCGCCCAGCTTCATGGCGTTGGCACGGTAGAAAACCTCGTTCTCGACCTTTTTCGTTGCCGGGTCGTAATAGGAGAGCGTGGCGTTGCCGTACTGGAAATTTCCCTCGTTGGTGATGAACAACCCCGGCCCCGTCGCGGCGAACTCTTCCATGTCTGCGTAGTCCCACTTCATGCAGCCGCCCAGTGCCGGCAGGCACAGGATCACGGGCAGGATATGTCGTAAAATCCGTTTCATGCGTCGAAAATTAAAGAAACGACCGGCCCCTCCTCTTCCCTGGTGCGGGGCTACGGCCGGCTGCATCGGACGTCCGGTGCGGCCTTCGTATTTGTCAAACTGATTTTACATCCGGGAATATGCCTTGCCGGCAGGCTCTTCATGCCGATCACGATCCATTCCCCTGGATTGTAAAATCATTGCAACGGCAGGTCTTCTGACTCGTTCCCGTCGAGACGCCTTCCCGGCCGGACTGGGGCCAGTGGCAAAAGATTGTCAGGACTTGTTGTGCCATTTCGGGTGGCAGGAACTCACAGCAGAGGGAACTGTTGCCGATTTTCACGGCATTCCCTTTTAATCGGTCAGGGGGTTGCGGAACCCCTTTGCGAACCATTGCGCAACAAAAGTATAAAAAATTCGGGTTCGCAAGGCCTTATAACGAAAAAAGGTCGCCGTATGGCGACCTTTCCGAGCCGAAACCGGGACTTGAACCCGGGACCTCTTCATTACGAGTGAAACGCTCTACCAACTGAGCTATTTCGGCTTGCCGAGAACATTAAGCTCTCTTTGGGATTGCAAATATCTGAAAAAAATATTTTTCTCGCAACAATTTTCGGAAAATTCTCGCATTTCTTGCTATATTCGCGTCAAAACTAACCGAAAACAGACCGGGTTATGATTACTTTCCTGGGGTGCCTGGGGCTCCTCGTGGCAGCATATTTCACCTACGGACGCTATCTCGAACGCCTGTGCGGCGTGGATGCTGCGCGGCCTGTGCCTTCGGCCACGTCGTTCGACGGAGTGGATTATATCCCGATGCCGATGTGGAGGACTTTCCTCATACAGCTGCTCAATATCGCGGGGCTGGGGCCGATTTTCGGTGCCGTGCTGGGGGCGGCATACGGCCCCGTGGCATTCCTGTGGATTACCTTCGGCGGTATCTTCATGGGGGCGGCGCACGACTTCATCGCCGGGATCGTCTCGCTGCGCAGCAACGGTGCGAGTTTGCCCGAGACCGTCGGCACCTACCTCGGGCCGGGGATAAAACAACTTATGCGCATCTTTTCCGTGGGGCTGATGGTGCTCGTCGGCGCTGTCTTCCTGTCGCAGCCCGCTTCGCTGATCGCCAACCGCATCGAGGCCCCGTCGCTGTCGGGTATTGCCTTCGGCGGGTTCTCGTGGTTGCTGCTCATCATTCTGGGCGTTATCCTGATCTATTATATCGTGGCGACGTTGCTGCCCGTGGACAAGATCATCGGCCGTATCTATCCGGTTTTCGGCTGCGCACTGCTTTTCATGGCGCTGGGAATCCTCGCCGTATTGCTTTTCAGCGGCAAATATACGATCCCCGAGTTTACCTCCCTGGAAAATTGCATTGCCGACCCGGAGCGGTTTCCGATCCTGCCGATGCTCTTTACGACCATCGCCTGCGGCGCTATTTCGGGCTTCCATGCGACCCAGTCGCCGCTGATGGCACGCTGCCTGCGTTCCGAACGGCAGGCCCGCCCCGTGTTTTACGGCGCCATGATCTCCGAGAGCATCATCGCGCTGATATGGGCGGCCATCGCCATGGCCTTCTGGAACGGTGCCTCCGGGCTGAATGCCGCGATTGCGGAATATGGCGGGCAGGCGGCCGTGATGGTCGATGTCATCGCCCGCACTACGCTGGGCGAAGTGCTGGCCGGACTGGTGATCTTCGGGGTTGTGGCCTGCGCCATCACCTCGGGCGATACGGCGTTCCGTTCGGCACGGCTGATCGTGGCCGATTTCATGGGGCTCGAACAGCGCAGCCTGCGCAAGCGAATCTATATCAGCATCCCGCTCTTCGCTGCGGGGCTGGTCATTATTTTCTGCCTGCCGTTCGAGGCCATG
>UMJY01015077.1_pt1 | contig 18024 bp, 16 predicted proteins | sample 1966191 | NCBI WGS metagenome assembly UMJY01 (sample SAMEA4836161, study PRJEB28245) | human gut metagenome | biome: gut microbiome; material: fecal sample | place: Denmark | collected 2008 | reverse complement strand
CCGGCAAGCAATCAGCCCCCCCCCTGCTGCCGAGCAGCAGAGATTACCTTTGATTAATACATCCACTTTTTTCATAACTTATTATTTTATTGGTCGGGAGCCACCATGAATATGGAGCTGCCTATGTAACTTGCACTATTAAGACTTACCCACAATTTGGCGTTCTTAGCCTGAACCAATTGGGATGAAACCGATACTGTCACTTCCATTTCCTTGGTAGTGCCGGCAGGAACATCAAAATCGGCTATCTTGCCAGTCTGTTCTCCGAGTATCAACGAATCGTTGAAATTCTTGTTTACAAAACGCGTCCACCAAGCATTGTTCTTGAAAGTCATTGTGCTTGAAGAACGGTTTGTCACTCTCAGAGTAACCGTGGTATTTCCAGCCGTTGACGGAAGAAGTCCGGCAAGTACGGTAATGCTGACATAAGAAGCGATAATCTCGATTGACTTGCTTGACAACAAAGGTATGGAATAGCAATTATTGGCTACATCGGCAGCATCCTGTTCAAGAATCGCCGTACAGAGGAAAGGATAAACATCCCAAGTTCCCGTAGGCATACCGTAAGTTATCATTTCCGCCATAGCGTAACCGCTTCCTATCGTACTTTTTGCGGTAACTCTTCTAGTCTGATTTCCACTACGTTGTTTCGCATATATTCCGAAATAGCAATCCTTTACGGTTGAAATATCCCCTATGTTAAGCTCATCCAGCAATTGGGAACCTTCTGAGGGCATCATAATGGTACATGAAGCAGTGAAAGAGCTACTTGTGAATTGGTTTGTAGCCTGAGTGGGAACAAGAAAATTGCCAATTGGTGCTCTGGCTTTATGATTATACCCATCAAAATCTAAGGCACGAAATGGAAACTTACCACCTGTCGGTGGGGTGTATTCCCATCCGTTCATACTTCCATTTGCCCAATTAACGGAATCCATATAACTTGAAATTCTTTTAGGCATTATACCACAGTTCCCATCCCATCCTTGCCACCATTTTTCATTCTCACCCGGTGCAAGGCTTTCGTAACGTACAGGCTTGTACCGTGCCCACGGATTTATCTTTCCATGAGCATTGGAGCATAAGTACCCCAAATCATAACTTCCCACACCCAAAACAGGTGCTATGTCAGCATCAATGCCTACGGGTGCGGTTATTTTTCCATTAGAATGTCCCATATTTAGTCTAATTTTAATGGTAAACTATATGTAAACTTATCATTAGCAGGGGGTTGGGGAGAAGACCCTTTCTTCTTTAATCTTCTTATACCAAGAAGCCCGAAATTAAGCATTCCCTTCATAAAGCGCAATTATTTCAGAATCCGAACCCCTTGCGGTAATATATCCGGTAGCGGTAAGATTACCCGTAACCTCTACATTTCCTTCAATCAATACATCTCCCTCAATGACAACATTCCCGATGATTTTACCATCCAGAGGAATCCATTTATATTCCTTAATTACTTCCGCTTTGGGAAGTTCCACGTGGAATACTTTTGCAAGCCAAATAATTATTTTTTTCATATAACGGTTTTTTATTTGTTCCAAATATAACAATATTATCCAAAAAGCGCAAAAAGCAATCCCTGTTTATGCACACAGGGATTTTTCAAGCTCCTTAACTCTCTTATTGAGTCGAGCTACTTCTTTTTTCAGTTTTGTGACTTCATCATCAACTTCCTGCAAACCTTTCCACACAACGGGGATAAGTCTTTCATAAGTAACCGTATAGTAATCATGGAACACATCCCTTACCCATTGTTCAAATCCTCCTGCTATAAGGTCTTGTGCTATCAGACCAAACTGGTCATAGTCATTATTGTACACCTCTGAATTAGCCTTGGCAATGTCATTCCAATGGTATTTTACAGACCTGAACCTGTTTATGATATTCATGGCATTGTAATTCTGAATATCCTTCTTTAGTCTAATATCAGAACCGCTAGCCTTGGCTGTTATTTCCGCCTTAGAGTGTATTCCACCAGCAAGAGATATTTCAACCACATTTTGATTAGCCGTAGCAGTACCAGTATCAAACGAAAACCAGCTAGTCGAATTCATACCGAACTGACCTCTGAAAGTTCCTCCACCATTATAAAAGGCTATGGAGCATCCTCCAGAACCACTAGTTCTTACTAACCGAATAGTTTCATAGGTGTCAGTCTGAATACGTAATATCTTAGAATTATAATTACGTATATAACTACTATCAGTCATATACCATCCACCTCCATAGGTTTCATGATACCATCCTGTATTTCCCGTACTTCTGAACCAATCGGAGCATCTTATGGAATTAGGCAGGAGCAGGGTCACATTACCTGACCCGTTCACATTCACTCCTGAACTTGCTCTGTAGGAATCATGGCTGTTCGTATAGAACGTTCTTGTTGTTCCCCAATATGATGTGGTGATATTGGCTGTTCCATCAAAAGTAGTACCGTTGATAGTACGTGCTGTGGTTAGTTTGTCCGCATACCCTGCACGACTTGTAGCAGGTCTGCTAACATTGGTGTTATAAGAATTGGCTACGGTTCTGGAAGTATATGTAGTATTGGCAAACTGTCCTGCTATCATAATGCCACCATTATTAGTTGCTGTATATTCAAAACTTATATTAGTCCAATCACTAGGTTGCCTTACCTGTACTTCCCAACTATTATTAGAATATCTGACTATTCTAATCAAATCCCAACCACAATAAATAGGAAGATATAAAGTGCTTTGATTTAACATCGAGTCTGCAGTACCACCATAAGCATACATTATTGCTTCAAATGGTATATCCACTACTTGTGCCTGATTGTGATTGCCTGTTATAAAGTAAATTGTGCCTTTGACTTTACAAGCCTGATATTGTCCTCCATTTGTATTAATATAGGTTACTATCTTCTTCCAGTTCTTATCTTGACCACCTCCCCATCTATCAAGTCTATATTTAGTTGAAGAAGTCCATCCCATATTAAATGATGTCTGATGATAACCATCCAACAAGTCCGCATTCAAATTGGTATTCAATGTAGTAGAAGAACATTGGTAAGGCTGTGTGCCTGTACCTACGGTGGATATGTGTCTTACTGACGTAACAGAACCCGGGAAAGAAGTGTTTCCACTAGCATCCAATAATGTTGCTGTCCTTTTTATAGAAGTAAACACACCTGTATACTGTCTTACATATATAGGTTCATTTCCATCATCACAAGAAGCTATCTCCATCCATCCTGCATTTTCAGCAGTAGCACCGAAAGCGATTCTGCCGTAATCGTTACTTCCGCCCTGCAATCTTATATGTTGCGTAGATGTAGCGGAAGCCTGTGCTAGATAAATCATGTGACCACCTCCCATAGTCAAATCACCTGTCATAGTATCTCCGGTTACATTGACATATCTTCCGTCAAGGTCGGACAGATGTTGCCCGTCAAGTAAATCCGCGTTAAGGTTACTTACAACCGTATTGCTTGCCACAATAAACGGAGCAACGCCACTTGCTATGGTAGATTGTAACTGAACATAGCTTATGACCCTGTTTGAAGCTATGCTGAATAAGTTCTTCAAAGCAGAGCTTGTACAAACACTCTCTACCGAGCCTGATAATACTGTTGTATAAGTCTGGAATAAATGGGCAGCAGCAATATGTCTTATTCTGTCAGGTCCCGAATTACTTGCGGTTATGGCATCTGTACCATTGCCTATATCGTTCCCTTTGAATAATACCAGCTCACCACTTTCCGTACCTCCCCAAAGTCTTTCAGCAATGAACGTATGGTTATAACCGCCTGGTCCATCTCCCGTAGTTCCGTAGAAATATATGGTATTGGGAGAAGTGGCGTTTCCTATCTTCAAGTCACCGCTCATGGTGATACTTCCCACACCTGTCATATCACCGCTTACATTAGCCGTGCCGTTGAAAGGTTGTCCCCAAAGGGTACGGGAATTAACAAGAAAATTAGCTGCATTGGAAATTCCTGCCGATAAAGCAGTAAAAACATGTCTTGTTCCCTCAGGTGTTCCTGTAGTACCATTATTTTGCGTAGTTACATACCCATAAGGATATTGCTCAACTATCTTGACTGCAATATATGGGTCATAGCCACTTTTATTACATTTCATCCATATTCTCCATGTTATACCATCATCCGATGTACAGCGTAATTCTGGAAGAGTACTACGTCCGAAGTTAGTAACATAAAAAAGAGTACTTGCTGTATTATCAGTGTTTCTTCGTAATCTAAGCACTGCACGTCCGCTAGATTCATTACCCGTTTCTGTTCTACACAAATCAAATACTACATAAGCACGTAACTGATTCTGTCCGCTAGGAATAACAAACCTCAAAAATTCTATATAGTCATATTGAGTATACTGTGAAACAAAAGTATCATACACACGGTTCTGATAGTATGCTCCATGTTTATCGTCTAACAGGTCAGCGTTCAAATTACTTACTTGTGTAGTGCTATAAACAATTAAAGGTGCTGTACCTTGGGAAGCAGATGACCTGAAAACTGGTGCTGTGGTATAATCTGGAGTAACTTGCAAGCATAACTTATTAGATTCATTTGCAATACCGAAGCCACTTGAATTTGTTCCTGCTCCTCTAAGATTACCTATATACCAATATGTGTCATACCAGTTGAACCTTAATCCGTTTCTTATTGCAAGGTTGGTATCGCTATATAGAGTACCATTATTTGTATAGATATTGGTGATATCACAGTTTTCCAACCCCTTGAATATAATGGAGCCAGTGGTAGAAGCGGATGTAAGTGTTCCAGTCATAGTATCGCCAGTCTTTTTCACCCATCTACCGTCCAATACGGAAGTAGGGATATGACTTGCGTCTATGACTTTACTTGAATCAGCCTTAGTAAGTTCAGTCCACATCTGGTTTACGTTGAATGAATCAATGGTCCCGTTTACCCATTTTTGTGAAATGGCATCATATTTCAGCGCCTGACCGTTTGTAGGATTGGTTATCTCCACATCGGTAAGGTCGGCAAGAGTTCCTGTCTGAACGCCGGACATAGAAACACCCTTGGCAGACAACCAATCAGTAGAATAGAATCCAACTGGTGTCGTACCGTCCTTTTTAATCACATAAACCGCATTATTCGTTGAATCCCATTTCAGATAAGCATCTCCAATCTGCAATGTTTCGGAAGCGGAAAGAAGTTTCGCCGTTACATTCTGGGAGAAAGTACCGTTTACGGAATATATGTTGTTCCATCTGTTTGCAGTACCTCCCAGTTCGGAATTTGCATCTGCGCTTGGAAGAACGCTTGCGGTTTTTGTAACCGCCGAGAAAGTCTTAGCCCCACTTATAGTCTGAGCCGTAGCTATGGTTACATATTTTCCGTCAGCTTCGGTTTTAGAATAAGCATCGGTAATACCGTATCCTGCCAATGTGGTAGGTTTGCCGGTTGTTATCTTAGACCAGTCAAGACTAGGTATATCCGTAGCGGAAAGACTGGTTCCCGAAGTAACTCTTCCGTAAACATCAACCATGACCTTAGTATATGTACCTGCGACAACTCCCGAAGTACCCAGTGACAGGGTTACATCAGAAGTAAGTGAACCACCGCCGGAAAGACCTGTTCCGGCAATTACTTTCCGTGCCGACGTTACATATCTCCCATCGGCAGCAGTCTGTGTAAGATACCCGTTAAGTGACAGAAATGCGGAAAGCTGGCTTTCATTAAGACCAGCATCAGCCGCTTTCCAATGAGTACCGTCAAATACCAGTGCTTTTCCGGCAGCAGCACCATCAACACCATCACCCGCATCATTAGCCAGTACGTCAACCAATTGGTACAGTGCAGAAGCCCCACCAGTACCACCGCTTCCCTTGGAAACACCCTTGGCGGAAACATAGTCAACGCCCCAAAAACCGAAATTAGCCCTTATGGCAGCTACGGTTTTTGTATTATCGGACGGGTCTATCTCGTTACCATCCGAATCAAGTGCGGAGAAAAGTTTGTTGAATGCAGACTTATCCATTTTACTCTGCAAGATAACCGCAAGGTTATCACTCTCCTTCATGCCTTGTAGGAAAACCTCAAGTTCAGACCATTTGTTTATGATATCATCCGCATCGCTGCCTGTTAAGAAATCATTGAATTTCGTATTCAGGGCGTCAAATTCCGATTTGGAAGCGAACGTATTCCCCTTGGTAAAAGTAAGGGAGCGTCCATCCGAACCTTTGGTTACATCGGTAACTGCATTACCCGAACCTGTTACTGTTACATTGGTAAGTCCTGAACTTGCAAGTTTCCAAATCTCATTTATGGTAAAGGCATTGAAAGTAGCCGTATTGTCGTTGTTATCGAATGTTCCTCCCAGTGATTCAAACCCATAGACAAGACTGATAAGACCGCCTCCGCCACCACTTCCGCCGGAAGATTTTCCCTTTGCGGAAATCCAGTCCACAGACCATAGCGCATAATTGGCACGTATGTTTGTTATAGTGCCCAGTTTTGATTCATCATTCAAGTCCACTTCATTTCCATCTGCATCCAAAGCGGAGAAAAGACGGTTTATTCCCTCTGCGGTTTTTGGTTTGTCAGCATACCATTTATCGCCGTTGAATGTAAGTACACTGCCTTTTGTAGCACCAGCCACACCTGTGATATCGGAATTTTTCTCCACATCAAGCAACTGGTACAGAGCTACCGCACCACCTCCACCGCCTCCTGTACCTCCATCAGAGATACCTTTTGCGGACAGGAATCCTACAGACCACAGGGAGTAGTTAGCTCTTATGGCATAAATCTCCGAGTTTTCATCATCCGGATTCACTTCGTTACCATCTTTATCAAGGGCTGTAAAAAGTTTACTGGAAAGACCTCCCTTGTTGGGCATACCTCTCCAGAAATTACCGTCAAATGTAAGTACGTAATCTTTTTCCGCACCAAGAACTGCATCCTTTGTATCATTGGGGCTTACGTCTATCAACTGGTACATGGCAGCAGCACCTCCGCTTCCAGCACCACCTCCACCCGGTGACATTCCGTAAGCGGACAACCATCGGGTAGTATATGCAGCACCCTCTATGACAAGCGCATCATTACTTTCATCCCAGTACAGTCTTCTTCCTGCTATTCGTATTCCCTTGCGGAAATCCTTTTCCCCATAAACTTCTTGGTCGCCTTTTATTGTCACATAGTTGTCCTCCAGATATTTCTGTAGCAAATCATCAAGAGTTACGGTAACGTCACCTCCGCCTGAACCTCCCTCACCGCCGGAAGAGAAACCCCACTGTCGCAGAAGTTTCTCGGTATATACGGCTATGTTGGTTGACAGCATATCTGTAACTTCATCAATGACCGCATCATTAGACCTGCTTGAATCAGTATCGGAAGCACGCTTTAAAAAGGTGTTCTTGAAGTCCTCTGCAAGTTCCTTCTGATAATCCTCGTATAACAATGTAACAGTTTCCATTATTTGTTTATCTCTAAGCGTTCTTGTTTAAGTTCTTCCAGTTTCAATTTGGTTTCCTGTATTTTCTGTATGGTATCCGGGAAGAACATCTGCGGACCCATCATCGTATTGGTCTTTGCCTGTAAAAGTTGGTCTAGGAGATTATCAAACAGATTCATAACCTTGAGCATTAAGTCAAAATCAGAAGATTTTGCACCCTTGACAGGATAGAATCCTATAATAAGCGGACGGGAAAAAGAATCCCTCTCATAAGAAACAAGGGCGATGAAGTTGTCTTTGTTCTCCATCAGCCATTTCTGCGTAGGTACGGAAGTGGACGTACCCACATTAATCATGGGTGCGTACATTTCCTCACCTGTACGGGCTTTTACCTGTATTCTGTCCCCGTCACTTTTTCCTGTAAGTTTGTAAAATTCAATCATCGTATAAATTCTAATTCGGTACTGGTTCCACTGGAATCCCACACATGGCGCAAGGCTCTTAAGAAATAACGGTCGGTATGATTTGTCGTATCATACCTAAGTATTCCACGTATCGGATAAGACCTTTGGGAGCGTATATCCAAATCCTGATTGACTGTCGCCTCCACAGTTATTCCGAAGAAAGCACGGTCAAAAACAGCAGTTTCCGCATCCACGATTTTGGTCTGCTTGTAATAGTAACGTGCGTATTCGGGAGATTCCTGTTCAATAGGAACACCACTGCTCCACTTCATATCGGTAACGCCTGAATTTCGTATCTTTTCAGCCAGTTCGGGGTCGGTCCTGTTTATGTATTCAACCTTGGCTTCATCAAGTTCATACATGTAGATAACCTTCCTACCGTTTTCCTCACCGATTTCACTTACCTGCATTTTAACGTCACCAGTTTCCATATCCACATCATAGGATGAACGAACCACCGCATTGGCTTGGTCTATATCCTCAGTAACGGAAACACCTCTCATTATACGTGGACGGTTCCATCTTGTATCGGAAAATCTCTGCGTTTCGGAAGCGTTTATGCTTTCAATTTTCAGTTTGTCGCCCTGTAAAGGGTAAACAAATGAAATCTCGTCATTGATTGTGTTTGCAGCCCTGTTTATATCCACGAAATAGAAATACTCCGTACCGTCACGAACCTCCGTCCATATTGTGCATCCATAGGACTTTGCCAAAGATAGCAAGAATTTCCAATCGGAGAGGTTTTTTTGGTATCTAATATGCGTAGAGGTGAATGTTTCCCCTGCTTTTGAAGAGGGCAGCGATATTTCTCCTACTACCATACCGCATTCTTCCACGATTCCGCGTATAAGATGTTCCAGTGTTATGGTTGTTCTTCCCTTGGCAAAAGGACGTTTGCTATTCGGGTCCGGATAAGTGAAGTTATTAAAGGTATCCTTTCCCATCTGATTAAAGGAATACCCCATACATTCCACACGGAAACGTATCTTACCGTTATCCGGGCAATCAAGGTAAATACGTGTAACGGTTCCGGAGAAAACTTTCCGAATCCCTTTACCGTCACCGTCATAGTAACCTCCGAAAAGAACCACCCACATTCCTAGAAACATCCGGTAAATAAGAACATCTGCGTGTTTGTCAACCGTGAATGTAAGTTTGTTTATCAAATCCGCAGTTTCCTCATACACCACGGGATATGCGACACATTCCTCTATGTCCATATATGATGCGAACTTATCGGCATTATATCTCAATCCCTTGGAAGAGAATTTGTCATTACCCTGCGGTCGGCTATCCCGTGGGTAAAGCCGGATTTTAAACTGAGGTTGTATCGGTTGGAACATTGCTGTACTTTGTAGTTAGAACATCACTATCTCTTATTATCACTCTGGGAAGCCGGATAATATCACCCGTTTTCCAATCATCGGGCATACGTGGCGGATTATTGTCCGCGATATACGTCCACATGTATTCAAGACCGTCACCGAAAATCCTTGCGGCTATGGTATATAGATTTTCATGAGCCTTTATTACATAGTCGTACCATTCGTATGTTATGCTTTTGTCCTTTACAGGATAATGCAAAACCTTGCCCCCCAAAAACTGGGAAACAAGGTTTTTAGTATTATAAAAATTAGGGCTTATCATTTTTCGGGTATCATTATATGGGTTAAACTCTGGTATTCAAACACTCCGATTTCTACATCCACTGTCGCCCTTATGGGCGTAAGGTCCGAATCAAACAATGTATAGTTTACAGGAGCACTTTTTAAAACTCCCTCCAGATAAATCGGACCCAGTGCGAATACAAGTGTCGCCGGTGGTCTGAACTGATTCATAGAAACAACTCCTCCTTGTGCGAACTTGGGCGTTTCCTCATTATCCACTGGTGCAGGGTAAAGAAAGGACTGTAACAATTCCACTTTGTCAAGCACCCCTCTTTCATGCGCACGGGTACGGGAATACGCTCCCGAACTTGTCCACTGGAAAGCATTCTTGTTGGTACTCGTCTTGTCAATCTGGTCGGCAAGCACATCCGGACGGAAAGAAGCTATGTGACTTTGCGGAGTATCATCCAAGAATAATTGGAAACTGATTATTCGTTCACCCCCGTTACTCCAGTTATAATCATTATACGGTAATCCGGCATAAGGACGAACCTCGTATGCGGTAGCCTTGTTGTCGGATATGGTCTGTGGGTTGAACTGGAAGAAATAACCTTTTTCCCAAAGACTTTTTTTCAAATCCTCGGAACTGATTATTATTCCACGTGTAAGCGTGTAACCTCTGTGATTTCTTCCGGCATCACCCGAAAAAGCGTTTGACGTTCCACTACGGAAAAGCGAGTAGAACGGTCTGAACATCGTAGATGAAATTATTTCCGGCATTATACACCTCCTCTTATTCTGTTATCACGTTGAATGTCACCAAGAATACGCCTTACTTCCTGTGCAAGTCGTCTTTCATCAATATTCTCCCCTTTCTGGACAATAATTTGCACAGCACCATTTCCCAGCACCACACTTTGATTCTCGGTGGTATTCTGAGATACGGAGGGAGTTCCCGAAATAATCGGATTGGCAGTTGGTACGGAATCTGTAGGATTTGCGTTATTTCCACCCCAAGTGTAATCACCAAAACCGTGTTCACTGGCTAAATCACGGGCAGCTCCGGCAATATTCCTGTTAGTATCACGTAGCAAGTTACCCACATTTCTGCTACTGAGAAAATCTACAGTACCGATAAAAGGGTTAAGTGTTCCTGCCGCAAATTTTATCATGGGCATGATGAACTTCTTTATCTTGTCAATCGGACCCACGATATTTTCCCTCAACCATCTTACGACAGTATTATCCTTGAATGCGTTCCACATTCCCTTTATATCCGGAATAAGACTTTTAACCGCCTCGGAAATTGGATTTATTACGTAATTCACAAAACCGTCCTTCAATCCTTGCCAGCCGATTCTCACTTGTGTGAACAACCATACAAAGGAGTTCCATACAATCTGTATTGATTCCTTTATACTGGAGAAAATACGGTCTATGAAGTTTCTGAACTTCTCGCATTTTACGTACAAAACGGTAAATGCAGATACAGCCAACAATATCCAGCCTACAGGATTGGTAGCATTTAAAGCGGTCCATACGGCTGTTATTATGGATGGGAGATTTCTCAGTATTGAAACAACAAAGAGAAGAGAACGTCCTATTCCACTGGCAAATTTTCCCGTAGCGGTAATTTTCATTATGCTGAACAACGTATCAAGTGCAGCCTTGAATCCTGTCTGCGTAAGAATACGGGAGATAAGTTTCAGTCTGCTCCAGAATGTTGTAAGGTATTTGCCCAGTGTCAATGTGACACCACGTTTTCCACCAAATAACGGAATCGCCATCAGTGCAGCACTAAAAGCCTTTGCGGAAGCGATTGCCGCACTACTTATGACAAATACGCTCTTCAAAGCCTGATATGCGATAAGCAGCTTAAGGACTGTCTTTATTTCATCCTTGTATGTCTTGAAGAATGAAACGACACGCAATTTCCAGAACTCCAGAACAACCACAAGCGTCCTCATTCTTTCAACAAAGGTTTCACTCGTACCGAAAATAAAATTTACCGCCTGTTTAGCCTGCCTGCCCAACCACACCATTATGTGACCGATTTGGCGGACGACCCAACCGAGAACTATGCCCACACCTTTTCCGTATTGTACGATACTTTGGTAATTTCGTGCGAAAGCATCAGCCACGGATTTAAGTGCACCCACTGTCTGACCGTAAAGGCTGTTAGGGTCATTCGGTTTTCCCACAATACCAGTAAGGAAGCCTTTCATATTGGCATTCAACCTTTTCATTTGGTCTTGTATTGTGAGAAAGTCGTTTTTGATTAACTCCTGTAATCCTTTATGTTGTTTCACGAAATTAAGTACCGCTTGTTGCCGTTGTATGGTATTGGCACGGTATTTTTCAAAATACCTTGTTGACCTTTGTGTCATTAGCCCCATATCGACTAGAGCCTGCATGTTTCCTTGTATTCCCTGTGATATGGCATTTGCGAACTGTGCATAGGATTTTCCCGTAGCATGTGCCGCCTTGTTTATGAACTCGAAGTTCTCACCTACTTTCACGCCCACAGCCATAAGGGAGTTCATTCCACGTAACTGGTCGTCCACAGAGAAAAAGGATTGTCCTTTTATAAGTCTGTTCTGAGCAGCCTCCATAGCTTTCATGGTGGAGAGGATGCCACCGAAGCGGAGAGAATTTTCCCGTAATGTGTCAACGTACTTTTCAGCATTGGTCCTTAAAGCATAAAAGGCCGATGCCAGCGTAAGCGTAGCACCAGTCAGCCTTACCAATTTATTTACTGTACTTTGGGCTATGGTAATTCCGAAGTCATAAGTGAATTGGGAATTGTTGCCCGATGTTGCTCTAGGTATTGCCATAACTATTTTTCTTCATTTTGTTTTTGTTCCTTTCTGATAAGTTCCATTTCCATACGGAATATTTTGTCCCTTTCCTCAGAATCCATACACATTATACGGGAATAGTCCTGACCCAGACGTTTCATAAGAATATATGCCTTTGACGTTAAATCATACTGATTATCCTGTTCCTCCGCAGTTTCTCTAGGTAAAAAAAGAGCACCCTTTTGAATAGCCCATTGGGTAAACTGTGGGTACTCTTTATGCCAAAAGTGATAATCAGACGGAGAAAACGTCATTCCGAGAAAAAATTGCTCACATCCATCACCATAGGAATCTCACGGGCTTCCGAGCAACCGCAAGGCTCATAGTAGGCAAATGGCAGAGTAGGAAGATATTCCATCAATTCATTCCGGATAGCTCTCAAGTCAATCCCATCCAGATACTCATTAAATATCTTGAGTCCGTAATAGGTATGAAATTCAGAGGGGAGCACGTCAGTTACCTTTCCCTTTTTGTCCACACATTCGATTCTTTCAAGACAACTCATTGCAATACGTCGCCAGAAACCTATGCTATCAGTAAAATATTTCTCGTGGTTTATGGCATCTTCAAGCAATGGAGGTCTGAACACGAAACGATTATATGTACGCTCAGTTATGCCTGCATACTCTTCCTTTGTTGTAATCTTCGATAGAACGGGAGGACGGAAACCTCGTTTCAAGTTGACTGGAATCTCTTCGTAGTTGGTCATGGTTTCCATTCTTTCCTTCACTTCCGGCAGATAATCAATTTTGTCCAAATCAATATCCGCAAGCAGACGTTTACCGCAATACTTGCAGATTATTTCCTGTTTGGGAAAGAAAGATACCCACACCCTTCTGTGAATCTCTACCATAAGAGTATTGATTTCGGACATGGGTAACTTTCTAACGGCATTCGGAATAGTAACAGAGCCTTCTTCAAGATATTTCTTGCGTACTTCGGCTCCAATCTGAATATTCCCTATACTTTTAACGGCTGCGGAAACGACATTTCCCTGCCAAGTATAGGGTTTTTCAGATAATCTTTTTAAAAATATCTTCTCAGCAACACCATTAGTCGATAACAGTTCTACGTTTGTATGAATCTCACCGTTGATTCTCAATCCTACGGGTAGTTCAAAGAATAAATTTTCCATATTACGATTAGTGTTTTTAAGTTAGTTACTATTTATGCACCTACAGGAATGATATCCCAACCGTCACAGGTAGCCCCGTAAGAAACTGTGAATTTCTCTTCGCTTGCGATATCGAACGTAGGATAATTTGCGGACAGGAATCTGAATCCCTCGAATACGATAGTGAACACTTCCTTTCCGTTGTGCATCTTGACAGCCTGAACGGGCAACTTAAGTCCGTTCTCAATCATCTGGTTTACCAATACTTCCAGTGCACGGTCTGTAGCATTACCTTGATATGAACGGGTAAGTGTCATTTCCCCGTAGTCAGTCAACTGCGTGGAGAACTTGTATTTACGGTTTGTTCCTGCATCTACGGTTTCTACCGTACCCGACTGTTTTTGCATACCTTCCAAGGTTTCAAAGATGGCATCACTCATAATGCCGGGAACGGGAATGTTCAAGTACCACCCGTTGGCTACATATATGTCTTGTGGTTTCTGCGGTTTCATATTATTCCTCCGTTTCCGTTGTTGTTAATACACTGTCATTTCTTAACAATGAGATATGGACGCTTTCCGTACATTCGGTAGGTATCCACAAAATATCAATGTTAAGCAATTTTCTATCCTGTGTGCTAGGATTGTTGCTCTTGTCACAGATACCTTGGTATGCAGTGTCAAAGTCAACGCTTCTTTCCAGAGCACCGTTATCATATTCAGTCTTGAAGAAGTTTCTGGCTTCCACAAGAGCTTCACGTTTAAGTTCGGGAGTATTCGGTTTCTGTTCCAAGAAACGCATCTTGGAATTAAGAGAGCGCACATAGTAGGAAGTCTGCAATCTGACATGAATACTCTTGTACAGGTCATTCGTAGAATAAGTACGTGAACTTCCGATGTAATATCCCGTATTCTCAACGTACTGGATAATGTTACATGAGAATTGTTGAACCAGCTTGTTTATCACTGTCTGTGACAATCTCTGTGGAATCATTTCCATAACATTGTTGAACAGGGAATCAATACCTGCCGGTGGAATATGGATAAAGTCACCCTGCAAATAAGGAGTACGGATAAATCCTGCACCCAGAACAGGACCCATTACAGGAATCATAACAGGATTTCCACTATCATCCGGAACTGTACACCATCCCATGTAACTGCACAGGTAACTGATTCCCGAAGTCTGGAACTCCATAGCGTACAATTCAGCAGTACCTTCATCAGCATTCAACGGAAGATTACAGATACCTATAGCGTTTTTCTGGTCTTTGCAATAAGTATGCAGAACTTTAGCCATAGAAAGTGAATGATATTCGGTTACTCCGATAATCTGAACGTCAAATCCGTCAAATGCAGCAAGACCTGTAGGACTGTCGGTAGTACCTCCCGGCTTATAGTCGTTCTCTGAAATCTCACCGTCAACACCGCTAGCAAGTGTAGCTACGAATGTACTGTCCTCACGCACTTTTACAGAAGCCCCTTCCACAGCAGTAATGGCACGGCTGGTAAGTGTGAGTTTGGTTGCAGAGGATATCGCCGCAATGGTTCCTACGAGTTTTCCATTGGAATCATACAGAACATTTCCGGCTTTAAGTGAAGTGAATGTAGTTCCTGAACCTGTAACCTCATTGCTTGAGGTATTGGCAGTTACAGTGCCGGTCACATCCTTGAACTTCATCTTCTCAATCTCACCATTGAAAGTAACTGTAACGTATTTACTTACTTTGTTTACCGCATCCTGAATTTCAGCCAATGTTCCATAATTGTACTGTTCGGGAGTATTGGTCTTGTATTGTACGATAAGAGAGAACATATCTCTTACCAGTGACCCGTAGGAATACAGGGTAACAGTGATTCCGTTAGCCCAAGCTCCTGGGTCCGGAGTACCCTTGTAGGCAGCATTTACCACCATAGTTACCGAAGAACTTGAATCCAGATTCACAGTAGCCGTAGCAGCTTTTGCGGTTACAGCCACCATTCTGGCAAGGTAAAGGGTAACAGGTGCGTCCCCTGCTTCATCAAAGATACTCTTAACAATACGAGGTCCATAAAAAGCGTCATTCTGTCCTCCGAAAATCACATTGAAATCTTCCATAGAAGTAATCTTGGTAGCCTTGAAAGCACCACCACGGTTAAACTGTCCGGCAAGACCAATGTTTCTTTTGGAAGCATCTCTAAAAGGGGAAACACCATTGTTTACACCCTCGGTAATTGTTAAACCTACGTTTGCCATTTTTCTTGTTTTTAAAATTAGTTTTCTATTTAAAAATCACTCCTAGGACAACTCCCAAAAGTGTTGCACCAACTCCCACTTTATACAGGTTTCTCTTGTACCGTTTTTTATTATAGGCGATTTGTTTCTGTAAATCATCTGATAATGCGGTGGTTTCCATGTACTTTCTTTCAGTAGTGGATATGATAGAGTCCTGTTTTTCAATAATACTGTTCTGAAAATAAGAGAGGGAATCAGAAATAGCTAAATCCATCTGGAGAATTTTGTTAGTTTTCTCCAAATGGATAGCCTTATTTATTGTATGGTTAATATTAATGAGCTGTTGACGGGTTATCGCCAGTAGTGTGTCGGGTCCGAGATGAATCAATCTCGGATAAGTATTCTGAGAGAAACCTAATATTGTACTCCCAATCACCATTAGCAATAGCAGAATCACTTTTCTCATATTCCTTCAAGATTAGTTCGATTTGTTGTTCCAAGACTTTACGCTGTTCCTTCAAGAGCAACATTTCAGCCTCAAATTTAGCTACATCACCTTTAAGTTCTTGAATAGTGTCATTCAGAACCTTTATTTTCTCCAGATATTCCTCATAGGTTATTTGTGGAGAACTGGGGGTAACGCTACTCTTTGGCACAAATATAATAAATATAAATGCACAAACAGCTAATGCAGCCAAAAATAATATCACAACTTTCTTATTTTTCATCTTTTCCGAAATAGCCGTTTATTGATTCGATAGCTTCTACGAGTGAATCTTCAAACCTCTTGTTAGTACAATAGGATTGAAGTTCTTTGACATCCTCTTTATTGTCTTGAAACAACCATTCAATTAATACACCCATATAGCCGTTCCCCATAAGAACGGTGAAATTTTCCTCGAAATCCTTTTCAAGATTTACAGCCCTGTACATTCTGATTTTAAATTCGGGAAAGTCCTTCTTGAATTGTTCAATAATAAAATCAGCACATACATCAGATTTTGTAACTCCCTTGCTTGTATATACAGCGATTCCGCGTGCGTTCATCCATGCGGAACCATTTCCAGCCGCATTATTATGCAGGGATAACAGCAGCTTTGGTTTGTCAGATTTCAGACTGGAAGCGAAATTTTTCCGTTTGGAAAGACCCGGCTCGTTTTCAGAATCGGTAGTCTTATAAACTTCATAACCCATAGCCTCCAGTATGACTTTCAACTCCCTTACTCTCTCACGGCTCCATCGGTATTCCCTGTGAACACCATCGGGAGAGCGTTTACCCGGAACATCCTCACCATGAGCAGGGTCCAGAATAATCGTGATATTCTTTTTCATTATCATACGCCAAATACTAATTTTAATATACTGATAACGCTTGAACCGAATAATCCCGACAGCAAGGAAATGATGCCCAAGAAAAGAAACAATGACAGCCTAGGATTCTTAATAAGGAATTTTACTTTGTCAAACAATTCCTTATTACCGTAAACAGGACAATTGTCCATGTCTTTTTTGTACTTGGTTATAGCCTCAAGTACACTGTCCAGTTTCTTGTTTGTTTCAGTAAGGCTTCCCTGCAACTCCTGTTGGCGTTCTGCAAGACCCTTTACAGAATCCTGTACCAAATGGGCGAGCAAAAGAAGTTTCCTATCCTGCGGATTATCTTTTTCACACATCACTTCCAAACTGTCGATAATCTTGTTCATTGCTCTACATGGAGATTATTAAGGTCCGTGGGAATTACCATATCTCTAGGCACAATAGTAGTCTTACCCGGAAGAAACACATAAATTTTTCCATTATGTGACAACTCCATGCGGAAATTACCACGATTATGAACTGTTTTATTTTTCTTCTCCTGTACTGATTGAACCTCGTTAGTATCCTTTTTTCCCATAATAGTTGCTTTTTATTTTCAAATATACTACATTATTTCTTCATAGCAAATTCCTAAAAGATAAAAATATCCGGATTGTTTAAAACAAACTCGTTATATTCGGTTTTGATATTTTCTATCTCTTCATCACTAAGCCCTCCCAATCTAAGGTAAGGAACAAAAGAGTACCAGTTAGGAGCCTCACCAATAGAAGCCTCAACACCTCTTGTGTTGTCCGATGGTACGAAACAGCATTGCCATTGTTCCGTCGGGGTTGAATCCGGCATTTCCGAAGAAAGGGATTTTGTAGGTTCTGCAATCTTTTGCTGATTGAAGTTCAATCTCCATTTTCCGGTGCTTCCGTTTGTACGCAGCAGCACTAGCGTGGGCTGTTTTTGCCCACTGTAATCTGTCAAAAAAGTCTGGATAGGCATCTTTCCAATAATTTATTAAGTTAGACATATTAATGTTCTTGAAGC
>UMJY01050617.1_pt1 | contig 18292 bp, 17 predicted proteins | sample 1966191 | NCBI WGS metagenome assembly UMJY01 (sample SAMEA4836161, study PRJEB28245) | human gut metagenome | biome: gut microbiome; material: fecal sample | place: Denmark | collected 2008 | reverse complement strand
TATTGAAAATGAAAAGTAACTATCAGAAGCGAGCAGAACAAGCTGATACGATCCATGCTGAGATAGAACGCTCACCTTATCCGGTGCTGGTTTGTGGGGACTTTAATGATACACCGGCTTCTTATACATATCATCGAACGCGCGAGGGTTTGGTTGACGGTTTTCGTGATTGTGGAAGTGGTTATCAATATACCTTTCGGCAGTTATACAAGCTCTGGCGGATTGATTATGTTTTTTATTCGGGGGCGTTAAAGGGTTATGAATGCTATTCTCCGGAGACATCTTATAGCGATCATAATATGGTGGTTTGGAGAGGAATAATAAATTAAATCTATTTTATAATGAAAATTGCAGTAGCAGGAACAGGTTATGTCGGTCTTAGTATAGCCACACTTTTGGCACAACATCATCAAGTGGTGGCTGTCGATGTCATTCCTGAGAAAGTGGAGATGCTGAATCGTAAACAGTCACCTATTCAAGATGAATACATCGAGAAATATTTGGCAGAAAAGCCGTTGGATTTAACTGCTACACTTGATGGAGCAAAAGCTTATCGTGATGCAGACTTTGTCGTAATCGCAGCTCCAACCAACTACGATCCGATAAAAAACTATTTTGATACGCATCATATAGAGGATGTAATTGATCTTGTTTTGAGCGTTAATCCGAATGCGGTAATGATTATAAAGTCTACTATTCCGGTTGGTTATTGCCGTAGTTTGTATGTTAAGTATGCACGTAAAGGCATAAAGAAGTTCAATCTGCTGTTCTCTCCGGAGTTTCTTCGTGAAAGTAAAGCACTCTATGATAATCTTTATCCAAGTCGTATCATTGTAGGCTATCCAAAAATAATTAGCAATGAACAATTTGGAGAAGAAAATGAAGCGATCAAAGCTATTGCCGATATCCCTGCACTGGAAAAGGCAGCCCATACATTTGCTTCTCTTTTGCAAGAAGGAGCTATCAAAGAAGATATCCCTATACTTTTTATGGGAATGAAAGAAGCCGAAGCGGTAAAACTTTTTGCCAATACTTACCTCGCCCTGCGCGTAAGCTATTTCAATGAATTAGATACATACGCAGAGGTGAAAGGTTTGGACTCACAAGCCATTATTCAGGGTGTAGGCTTAGATCCCCGTATCGGTACGCACTACAACAATCCGAGTTTTGGGTATGGTGGATATTGTCTGCCGAAAGATACGAAGCAGTTGTTAGCCAATTACCAAGACATCCCTCAAAATATGATGAGCGCGATTGTCGAGAGCAACCGGACACGAAAGGATTTCATTGCCGACCAAGTGTTGCATAAGGCTGGGTATTATAGTTATAGTGACCGAAATGGTTTTAATCAAGCGAATGAGAAAGAATGTGTCATTGGTATTTATCGTCTAACGATGAAATCGAATTCCGACAATTTCCGCCAGAGTGCTATTCAGGGGATCATGAAACGCATTAAGGCCAAAGGTGCAACAGTTATTATTTATGAACCTACATTAGAAGATGGAACGACATTTTTTGGAAGCAAAGTGGTAAATAATTTGAAAGCTTTCAAACAACAAAGCCATGCCATCATTGCGAATCGTTATGATGAGTGTTTGGATGATGTTCAGGAGAGGGTTTATACGAGAGATATTTTTGGAAGAGATTAAAAGACTTTTGTTTTGAGGAAGTAATAAAATATGACTATAGTTTTTGTTTCAAACTGCTTTAATCATCATGAGCGATTTTTGTGTGATGAACTTTACAAACATGATGATGTAGAGTTTTATTTTATACAAACTATCCCTCTTTCCGAGGAAAGAAGAAAACTGGGTTGGTCAATAGACTTGAATGAATTCCCCTATTGTCTTTGTTTATATGAAGACAAACAGAAGTGCGAGGATTTAATAAATAATTGTGACGCATTAATCATTGGAAGTGCGCCATTTGAAACCTACAAAAAAAGAATCACGGAAAACAAACTTTCATTTTACTATTGTGAGAGTTTCTTCAAACAGGGTTTTTGGCATATTTTGAATCCCAAGACGTTCATAACTGTTTTGAGATCCTATATAATTCCAAGCAGAAATAAAAATGTAAACATGCTATGTGCAAGTGCATTTACAGCCTTAGATTGCGCCAGAATATTTTCGTTTAAGGACAGATGTTTTCGTTGGGGACACTTTATAGAGGTTGACTTAGAGAGGACACCAGAACAATTGATGCAACAAAAAAAGAAATGTAAGGATTTAAGATGCGTTGTAAAAATCCTTTGGGTAGGTCGACTTCTGCGACTAAAGCACCCAGAAATGGCGCTACTCGTTGCTAACAAACTTAAAAAATCATCTATACCGTTTGAAATGGAGATAATAGGAACTGGACCAATGGAAGGTGAGATACACTCTATGATTAGCAATTTAAGATTATCTAATAGTGTGAGTATGTCGGGAACAATGTCACCTACAGAAGTACGCCAACGGATGGAAGAGTCCGACATATTTCTTTTTACATCAGATCACAACGAAGGATGGGGTGCCGTACTGGGGGAGGCTATGTCTTCAGGCTGCGCAGTTGTTGCTGGTAGTACTATTGGGGCAACTCCATTCCTTGTCCAACATAATGTTAATGGGTGTATCTATAATGGTATAGATTACAAACAATTTGAAGAACTTGTACTGTCGCTAATAATGAATGATTCTTTGCGAGAGTACATTGGATTGAATGCGGTAAAAACGATGCAAGAAGAATGGTCTCCTTTGATTGCAGCAGACCGCTTTTATATAATAACGAAGAATTTAATTGAAGGACAAATGAATTTATCTTATGAGAATGGTCCAATGAGTAAGGCTACTTCGATAACAAGAAGATGGTTTAAATAGCAGATTTTGACATGTATATTTTCATAGTTTTTTGGTTAATGCTATGCTGGAAGTTTTGCAATAGAGAAAAAGTAATGCATTTAATTGTTGCAATAATTCCAATCTTTGTAATGATTGCATTTCGAGCAGAAACAGTTGGTACAGACACTGCAGGATATCTATATACATTTTCTATTATAGATAGAAATGAATCATTAAGACAATTGTTAAGTAATTGGGATACAGAAAAGGGATATCTTGTCTTATGTTATATCTTGAAATATTGTGGTTTTGGTAATCAGTCCTTGCTGATAGCTGAAGCATTTATATTCTGTGGATCAATAGTTTATTTTTGTAAGCACAATGCAAATGATAGACTGTTTATGCTAATGGCTACAGTTCTTACACTATCAGAGTTTGCATTATCAGGCATCAGACAAACAATAGCATTGTCTGTATTTCTTATTGCGTATAGGTTCGCGAGAGAACATAAATGGAAGGTCTATATTATACTTGCAATTCTAGCTTTATCATTTCATACATCGGCTTTACTCGTATTTCCATTTGCAATACTGATTAACAGACAGTTTAATGGCAATACAATCATTATTTATATTGCAATCCTTTTGCTCTCTTTTGCCTCTATGAGTACAATTTTTAGCACAGTAACGAGTTTGCTAAAGGGCTATGAGGAGTATCAATTAATGAGCCTAGATGGTGGTTATGTATCATTTGTAACCTCTGTGTTGTTCTGCTTAGTTATTTTAAGTTGCTACAAGAAAGAGAAAACTAATATTCTTTTTCAACAAACGTCACATTATGCAATTTTGAATATGGTGATGTCTGCTATACGGTTCGTGAATGTAATGATTATGCGGGTACTGTTGTACTTATCTGTATTTCCATACTTGATGGTTGATTCTTTGAAAGAAACTACAAATGCAAATCGCTATAAATTTGTTGCAGCCTTTTATGCTGCCGCATATTTTATATATCGTTTAGGTTCATTAAATAATTATATATTTTACTGGCAATAACAATGTTTTCATATTTATACAACAAATATAACGAATGTCTGAAGCGCGATTCGAAGAATGGACTGGTCAGGTTCTTGGATGATGCCTATGCTATACTTTTTTTTTATTTATGTAATACGGTATTAATTCAATACTATAAAATAACAAAAAGATACTATCGTCTTAAAGTTGCATCAAATAAACCGAATGTTATAGTTTCTCTTACAAGTTACCCAAAACGTATTAATACCATCTGGATTACAATTGAGTCCTTAATCAGACAAGCACAAAAACCTGATATGATTATTTTGTGGCTTGCAGATGAGCAGTTTCCGAATCGAGTACTACCAGAAACGCTTTTAGAACAACAGAAAAGAGGATTAACTATTAGGTGGTGTGAAAATTTAATGTCTCATAAAAAGTATTTTTATGTATGCCAAGAATATTTTGATGCCCATATAATTACCGCAGATGACGACTTGATTTATCCTCCATTTTACGTTAAGAGGCTTTGGAACATGCACACGGAGTATCCAAACGATGTTGTATCTTTGACATCTCAAACAATATATCCAACATATTGCACACCACCCTCTAAATGGACAGGAGTATCTCGCCAAAGAGTTATTTCATCATATCATATTAGTTTGAACTCTGGGGCGGGAGCTTTATTTCCTCCTAAAAGTTTACCAGCACAGGCTTTTGACAAAGAAGCAATACAAAGGCTATGCCCGTACGCTGATGATTTATGGCTTACTGCAATGACTCACATGAATGGTGTTAAAACAACAAAATATACCTTTAACCCATTTCCTGTAGTTATTAAATCAACTCTCAGCGATAGTTTGTGCACTAATTATAACTCGGCGACCAACGAACATCCAATAAATAATGATACTCAGTGGTCAGCAATCACTACAGAGTATAAACAATATTTAAAAAATATCATCGGAGAATTTTTTGAATAAATGGTAAGTTCTATAAGAAAGGGGGCCTTAATAGGCTATCTAACTATTTTCATAAATATTGTAACAGGGCTGTTGTACACTCCCTGGATGATTCACCAGATAGGTGTTTCAGACTACGGATTATATACATTGATCAGTTCCTTTATATCCTATTTTTTGCTCGATTTTGGTCTTGGTACAGCTGTTTCTAGATATGTATCCAAATATAGAGAAGAAGGAAAATTTGAGGAGATTGGAAAAGTTCTTAGTATAATCGTAAAAGTATTTGCAATCATTGACTTTGTAATATTCGCACTTCTTTTTGTTTGCTTCTTTTATATCTCAGAAATCTTCACAGGACTGACATCTGATGAAATCGAAAAATTTAAGGTAATTTACTGTATTGCTGGTTTTTTTAGCCTTCTTACATTCCCCTTTTCATACTTAAATGGTATACTTATTGCTTTTGAGAAATTTGTTACTCTCAAGGGGTGTGATCTGGTACATCGGATATTTGTGGTAACTTTAGTCGTGTTGTGCCTAATAAAAGGATGGGGACTTTATGCGCTTGTTGTTGTTAATAGTGGCATGACTTTTTTAATTGTGTTATATAAAATTGCTTATCTTGCAAAAACAAAACATATATCTATAGACTTAAAATATTTTGATAAAGGCTTGCTGATTCAGTTGCTGAAGTTCTCTTCCTGGGTATTTGTTATTGGAGTAAGTAGTAGACTCATGTATAATATAATTCCTACCATATTGGGCAGATACTGCAATTCAACTGAGGTAGCAAAGTTTTCTATTGCTATGATGATTGAGGGATATGTCTATACATTTGCAAGTGCTCTTAATGGTCTTTTTCTCCCACGTGTAATGCGCATAGCCGTAAATGGAAACAATGGTAGTGAACTTACAAAATTAATGATAAAGGTAGGTCGATTGCAACTGTTGGTTGTTGGTGCCATAATTACAGGATTTGTTGTGATTGGAAAAGACTTTGTTTCCTTGTGGCTAGGTAAAGATTTCGAGATGAGCTATTGGGTAACTTTATGTTTGATAACCCCAGGGATTATATCTTTAATCGAAGAGATAGGAAATACAGCGCTTATTGCGACTAATGAATTAAAATATCGTGCATTCTTATTTATAGGAGCCAGTATAATCAGTATTGTTGGTGGATATTTCTTAACGCCATCATTAGGTGCTATTGGGGCAGGAATCTCTGTTTGTATATCGCTTGTTTTCTGCCATATTATTGGAATGAATATCTTGTATAAGAAAAAATTGGATATAGACATAATGATATTTTTTAAGGAGTCTATATTTCGATTTATTCCAGTTATGATTGTAGTACTTGTCGTAATGTTCATTGTAAAACAGTTTATTACCTTTACTGGTTGGATAGGACTCATTGTAGAGGCTACTTTTTTTGGACTTATATTCGTACTTTCACTATGGTTATTATACATGAACGAAGAGGAGAAGGCAATGATCATACAAACATTCAAAAAGCAACTGTAATATGACAAATAGCTCTATTTTGACAAACCTTGTATCAATTATAATTCCTGTTTATAATGTAGAAAATTATTTGTATGCGTGCTTGAATTCTGTTATTGCCCAAGATTATCAGAAGTTGGAGATAATTCTAATCAATGATGGTAGTAAAGACGGAAGCCTAACAATATGTAAGGAATATGCTGCAAAGGATAACCGGATTCATCTAATAGACAAGCCTAATGAAGGTCAGTCCTCTGCTCGTAATGCTGCTTTGGATGTAATGACAGGCGATTGGGTTATGTTCGTTGATAGTGATGATCAAATCGAACCGAATATGGTTTCCACGATGCTCAATTATGCACTGGATAACAACTGTGAGATCGTTCGTTGCAATTGCATGACTAGAGGAATGAACCGAGACGAAGTTAGGAAACTCCCCATCTCTGCAGGATTATATGAACGCGAACGAATAAATGAATTTGTAATAAAGGATCTTCTTGGTAGTCAGCCTTGGTTCGGCTTGTACAAATCTAGACTTTGGAAAAATGTTAGATTTCCCATAGGGCGTATATATGAAGATTTAGCAGTTTTGTTTAGAGTGTATGTTGCGGGTAAAGGATATGTCGGTATAATAGATGAACCTCTTTATATATACAACCTTCATGATGATAGCACAAGTTTTAAGATTTCACCTAATAAAAATTATGATCGATTTTTGGCATTCAAAGAACATTCCGATTATGCAGCACAAGCTAAACTTCCATACGAAGATTACTGTTTTCATAATACAGCAATTACTGCTATTGGTACTCTTAATTACTATATCCGGTTCAAGCAATCAAGATTAGAAATCAGTAAATTGAATGAGGTTATAGATTTTCTTAACTCAAACAGAAAGAGGGTACTTCATGATAAATTCAACTCAAAGTATCACAGGTTGATGTTTGCATTGTTTTACTTGAATCACCAACTGTATCAGTTGGTGATGTCTTTGTTATATTCAATAAAAAAATGAAAGACAGATTATCAAATATGGAGCTACTAAGAATAGTTGCAATGTTTTTGGTATTGTTGTTACATTGTAACTATTCAGTTATTGGCCCTGTGAGTCAATCAGAGGTTATTTCCGACTCAATGGGGTCGTTTACAAGAATCTTAACTGAACAATTATGCCTTTGCTGTGTGAATATTTTCGTTCTTATATCTGGCTGGTTCGGTATTAAATTCACTTTTAAGGGGGTCTGTTCTCTGCTTTTTCAGGTACTTGTATTAGTCGTAGTTGTATGTGTTGCTTTCATTCCTTTTAGCCTCAATATACCTTACAAAGACCTTTTCAAGGTGTTTTATATAGGATCCTACTACTGGTTTATACCTTCCTATTTGATATTATTTGTATTTAGTCCTGTACTAAATGCTTTTGTAGAGAACACGGATCGAGCATTAATTAAAAAAGTGCTTTGGGGATTTTTTGTGTTGGAGTTTGCTCTTGGCTGGCTATTCGATTGGGAACACTTTGGTCTAGGGTATTCAGGAATTTCTTTTATGGGGCTTTATCTTATGGCGCGTTTCTTAAATAAGTTTAGAGATAAACTCTTTATTACAACAAGATGTAAAAGTTGGTATTTGGGGGTATATCTATTGTGTTCCATAATTCCCGCAACAATCACGTTTTATACTATTAGATACATGAATTACGGTTTCAACCAATTGTCATATGCATCTCCATTTGTGATAGGGGCTTCTGTATCAATGTTATTATTGTTTTCAAAATTTGAATTTGAATCTAAGTTTGTAAATTGGATAGCTGCATCCGCGTTTTCCATGTACCTTATTCAGCTTCATCCTATGATATGGCCCATTTGGACATCTAATATGAATGATTTATATAAATTTATAGGGGGGGTAAATATATGATATTTAGTGTGTTATCATGTATTGTTTTCGGGGTTACTTGTGTGCTTATTGACCAAATTCGCATTGGAATGTGGAATATTATAAAAATTAAGATATAGGCATGTATTATTTGAGATTATTATTTTGTATATTACGCACTTGGCCATTAGGTGTCGTTTATATTTGGAAAACAAAAATTGTAAAAGATAGCTATGCGATGCGGTGGTTTAAAGATGTTGAAGCGTCCAATCATCATGGTTCTTTTTTTGCAATCATAACCAAGCGTCCATATTATAGAGATCTATTTTATCACAGGTTTCATTTGCCAGTTGCCTTATGTTTACCCCTCTTTGGTGGTTGTGACGTTGCCATCCCTAGAATCAATATAGGAGAAGGTTTATTTTTAGAACATCCCCACGGGTCGCATCTGAATGCTGTAATGATAGGGAAAAACTTCACTTGTCTTCATAATGTAACAATAGGTAAGAATCACGGAGGTTTGCCTACTATTGGCGATAATGTTTTTTGTGGTTGTGGTTCCTGTATTTTGGGCCCCATAACTGTTGGTAACAACGTTAAGATAGGAGCAAATGCTGTGGTTGTAAAAGATATCCCTGATAATTGTGTTGTAGTAGGCAATCCAAGTGTTATCGTGAAACGCGATGGTAAACGAGTAATGAGTGAATAATATGAAAGTCGTTCAAATTAATGCTGTCTATGAATATAGCAGTACAGGACGTACTACGAAGGAAATGCATGAGTATTTTTTATCTGTAGGAATTGAGTCTCATGTGTTCTGTGTCAACAAAAATATTCCCGATAAGTTCATATATAAGGTTGGCTCAAAACAAGATCAACGATTGCATTCTTTAGCTTCTCATCTTTTTGATGTACAGGGCTTGTGCTCAAAAAAAAGTACAAAGGCGATGATATCAAATATAGATGTCATTATGCCAGATGTGGTAATTCTTAGAAACCTCCATTCAAATTATGTGAATTATCCTTTGTTGTTAGAGTATTTTGCAAAGAATGATATACCAACTATTGTAGTACTTCATGACGTGTGGACATTTACAGGACACTGCTGTTACTATACGGAAGATCATTGTAACAAGTGGCTTTCAGGATGCGGTAATTGTCCTGCAAAAAAGAAATATAATAGCAGCTTATGGTTAGATCGTTCAGCATCCAACTACAAAAAGAAGTTGAATTTGTTCAATGCCATTCCTCGATTAGTTGTAGTAGGAGTATCAGATTGGGTAACAAATGAGGCTAAACAGAGTCCAATATTTTCTAAGGCAAAGGAAATTCTTCGAATTTATAATTGGATAGATCTGAATAAATTTAAACCAGTAAACAGTTTTCCTATTAAAGTGAAGTATGATCTAGATAACAGATTTACTATTCTAAGTGTTGCCCAGGGGTGGAACGAAGTAAAGGGATTATTCAAGATTTTTGAGGTGGCCAATAAAATGCCGGAGAAAAGATTTATACTGATTGGTAGAATGGCATACGAAGGGGTATTTCCAAAAAATGTAATATCTGTAGGGGTCACATCAAGTACAGATGAATTGGCTCAATACTACTCAGCAGCAGATGCACTTTTGGTTTGTTCTGTACAGGAGACATTCGGAAAAGTATCTGCTGAGGCTCTTGCTTGTGGAACACCAGTCATTGCCAACAACTCTACAGCTAACCCCGAGATTGCGGGGATGGATTGTGGTCTGTCCTTTAATAATAACAATGTAGATGAAATTGTTGCTGCCATTCAGCAACTTGAACGAAATGGAGGTAAATACCAATATATCCATAAATGTAATAAACGAGCAAGCGAATTATTTGATTTCAATAAACAGATGCTGGCATATCAGAAGCTTTTTGATAGACTTTTAAAGAAGTAAATTCATGAAGATTTTATTAATAACTTCAGAAGAATGGAATGACTATGTTTTTGGAAATGGAGTGTTGACAAACTGGTTTACTGGTTATGATGCTGAGTTTGCTCAAATATATACATCTCCAGGTCTTCCAATAAATAGCTGCTGCGAACAGTATTTCCAGATCACTGATAGTCAGATGGTGAAATCTATCTTTGGTGGTGGTAAAGCTGGGCACCAAGTTTCAAGAGTGGAAAAGTCTACAGAAATTGCAGAAGCCAAACAGAACGCTCAACGCAAAGGTGTATATGGAGTTATGAAAAAGGTTTCAATGACTTTCAATACTCCTGTACAGTTGATACGCGATTTCATTTGGACGAACGGAAGGTATGACACCGATGCTTTGAGACAGTTCGTGCAGGTTTTTAATCCTGATGTTGTTTTCTGTCCAAGATATATTACTCCCAAAATGATGCGTTTGGAGAAATTAGTTTCAACGATGACGGAAGCTCCATTTGTAGCTTTTACGGCTGATGATGAAGCTTCAATACCTTCATATGGTAGTTGGCTTAGCAAGCTGAGAAAACGCTTGATACATAATAGTTTTAAGAAGCATATTTCTCTTTATCGATATTATTATATGTTCAGCCAAGATCAAGCAGATGAATATCACGCTGAGTATAGGATTAAAACTTCAACCTTGCTAAAGTGTGGGGATTTTCAAGACACGTTTGAGAAAAAGCTCGTAGGTGATCCTATACGACTCGTTTATGCTGGTCGCTTGTACTGCAATAGATGGAAGTCGCTAGCGGAAATTGGTAAAGCTCTACAAGCAATCAACAAAACAGGTACAAGAATGGTGCTTGATATATATACATTAGATAGTTTGACGAGTGAGCAGGCTGTGGCTCTTTCTGAAAATAAATATATCTATCTAAAAGGTGGTGTAAGTCCCACAAAATTAAAGACTATATATGAAAATGCTGATATTGCTCTACATGTAGAATCTATGGATGAATATTATCGAATGGTTACACGTGTATCATTCTCTACCAAGATTATCGATCTGATGGCATCTACCTGTGCAATTATGGCTATATGTTGGAATCAACATGCTGGATATCAATACTTAAAGGGGTGTAATGCAGCATTTTGTGTTGATAAATACGAAGATGTGCTCCCATTGTTACAGCAGATTGTAGATAATCCAGCTCTCATACAAGAGTATGCTAAGAGGGCATATGAGTGTGGTAAAAAGAATCATTCACGTGAAATAATTCATTTGCAAATATCAAATCTATTTGAAGAGGTAATAAAAAACTCACATGTGAAATGAAGGTTTCTGTAATTATTCCAACATACAAGCCACAAAAGTATTTGTGGGATTGTCTTTGTTCAATGAATGAACAAACTATGAGAAAAGAAGACTTTGAGGTGATACTCGTCTTGAATGGCTGTAACCAACCTTATTATTCACAAATTTTGGATTGGAAGGCTGCACATGAGGATTTGAACTTGAATGTTATCCAAACAGATCAGGGAGGGGTAAGCAATGCGAGAAATATTGCTTTAGACACAGCGAAAGGAGAATATATTACATTTGTAGATGATGATGACTACTTTTCGACTACCTGTCTTCAAGAAATGCTTGATATAGCAACACCTGATACTATTGTTTTGTGCAATACAATTGGATTTTTCGATGATGGAAGAGAAAAGATTATTCCACAAACTCTTGTTTTTCGCGAATCCTCTTCAAATGGCAAAGCTCCTTATCACAAGATAAGGGCATATTATTCCATCCCTTGGGCTAAATTGATTCATAGGTCTGTTATTGGGGATAGAAGGTATAATACACTGTTTAAGAATGGTGAAGACTGTCTATATATGTTCCTCTTGTCCAATAGGTTCAAATATGTCAATTTTACATCAAAAGAAGCAATGTATTATCACAGATATAGAGAAAATAGTGCTATTGCGGCTTTGAAGTTTAATAAAGAAATAGTTATTAATACATTAAAGCTTATAGGTGCATATTCAAAGATTTATTTTAGAGGTCCAAATTACTCGTTTAAAGTGTATTTTACTCGAGTCTTAGGTGCTTTACATACATTGTTAAACGCATTACTGAAATAAAGAATGAAGAATAAAGTAGCAATAGTGAATCGCACTAACTTGAAGAATTTCGGTTCGGTACTTCAGGTATATGCCTTATGTGATGCAGTCAAGAAGCTCGGATATGATTCTGAGGTGGTGTGGCAGAGTGGAAACATGTCACAAAATTATGATCTCAGACCCAACAAGGCAATAAAGATTGCTTTGAAGCTTTTGCTGCATCCAACTCTTCTGTGGTCAACCATCAAGACTATCAGAGAGGTGAAGGCAAATGTGATTGACGAAGGAAAGATCAAAAAATTTAATGATTTTGTAGCCAAGAACTTTAAGCAAACTTTCTATGCACCTGACGAAATAGAGAAGGTGGCAGCATCGGATAAGTATTTTAAGTTTATCTGTGGAAGCGATCAGATATGGTGTACTACAACCTTGTATCCTGATCCTATGATGTATTTGCGTTTTGCTCCAAAGGAGAAGCGTGTGGCATATGCTCCAAGTCTTGGTCGTAATTATATTCCAAATTACAATAAGCGTATACTGAAGAAGTATATCAGCGATGTGCCTTGCGTGTCGGTTCGTGAGGATGAAGGACATTATCTGATAAAGGAATTGACAGGACGCGATGCAACGGTTGTAGTAGATCCTACTTTGCTGATGCGGAGCAACGAGTGGGATAAACTGAAAGCTGAAGTTGATTTACCGGATAAGTATGTGCTTTGCTATTTTTTGGATGATCCTTCTATTGATGTGAAGACTGCTATTTGTAAGTTTGCCAAGGGAAACGATTTGAATATTGTGATCCTCGGTAAGTTGGGAGCGATGGGTTATCCTGCCGATCGTATTTATAAACCAACTGCAGGTCCTGGTGAGTTCTTGACCATTTCTAGTAAGGCTCAGATGATAATTACAGACTCTTATCACGGAATGCTCTTTGCTATCAACTACCACAAAAAATTTTGGTCAATAGAGCGTTCTTACTCTCAATTTGACCAGTCATCTCGTCAGTTGACCATATTATCTCGCCTCGGTATAGAGAATCGCTATGTGAAGAAGAACTTCAATTTTACCGATATGGAAATTGACTATGATGCTGTACAGACAAAGATTGATGTCTTTGTAGCATACTCAATGAATTATCTTAAAAACTCATTAGAAAAGTAACATGACGCATATACAGAATGTATGGGCCAATAATACTTTGACAAACAAGCAGAATAGAAGTCAGTGCTGTGGTTGTTCTGCATGTGAAAGTGTTTGTAAAAAAGAAGCCATTAGTATGAAGGCTGACAAAGAGGGTTTTCTATATCCTATAGTAGATGCAGGTAAGTGTGTTGATTGTGGTTTGTGCACTAAAGTTTGTCCTGTTGTAAATGAATGTAATAATAATAACCATTATCTCAAAATTTATGCTGGTTATACAAAGGATGATGTGCTCTTAAACCAATGTGCGACAGGTGGAATTGGAACAGCTTTAGCTTTGTATATAGTTAAAAAAGGTGGAGTCGTGTTTGGTGTACAGTATTCTCCAGACTATAAAAACGTAGAGTATGGAGTAGCTACCACTGAAGAGGAGGTTCGTAGGTTCTGTGGTTCAAAATACGTTCAAGCTTCTAAAACAGGTATCTTCGAAAAAGTGAAGAAATGTCTGAATGCAGGGCGCTTCGTGTTGTTTACGGGCTGTCCTTGTGACGTTTCAGGTCTTAAGAATTACCTTCGCATAGATTATAAAAACTTGATAACTTGTGAGTTGATTTGTGCTGGAATAACATCTCATAAAGTTTTGAATGATTATAGAGTTTGGAGTGAATCGAAGAATGGGAAGCATATAGAAAAGATTAATATGCGACACAAATTGAGAGGTTGGTTTGTTACAAGTCTTGAAGAGACATTTGATGATAACAGCAAGAAATATAAAAATTTTTATGCAACATATCTTGGTCACGCTTTTTTGACATTTCCTCGTCCCTCATGTTTGAAGTGCCAGTATCGTGGAACTGTAAGTCAAGCAGATATAAAGATTGGTGACTTTTGGGGGATCAAGGATTCTGATGAGTTTTGGAATCCAAACGGAGTATCCGTAATATTTGTGAATACACAGAAGGGCTTAGATATATTGAAAATGTTAGATGATTTTGCCTTATTTGAAACTACATACGAATATGCAACCAAAGGTAATCATTCAGCTGTTGAGAACCACGGTGAGTATTATGTTCGATTACGTGATAAATTTGAAGAGTTATATATCATAGAAGGCAAAGGTCTAATTCCTTCTTGTAAGGCCACGGCTTCTAATGGTTTTTGGGTGAAGCATTTTGTTCCTGATAATTTTCATACAATTATGAAGAAATTGTATCATGCAATAATTGATAAAAAGAGGTAAGGTATACATCAATAATGAATTTTAATTTATCAATATCTACTTAATTGTAAATGAAAAAACTTATATATGTAACAACGGTAGCCCAGTCTATGGGCTTTTTTAAGGGACAACTAAAATATCTATCTGATTATTACGATATTACATTTGTTAGTTCTAATGAAGATAATCCTCGGGAGTTGCAAGAACGGGCTGAATCTTATGGAGTCCCTTATTATGAACTTCCAATGGCTCGTGAAATATCTTTAGGGACAGATATCAAGTCGCTTTATTTATTTTTGCGTTATTTCAAAAAGGTAAAACCAGATGCTGTACATGGTAATACTCCTAAAGGGGCTTTGCTTTCTATGGTTGCAGCTAAATTGACGGGGGTGAATACTCGTATCTATATGTGTCATGGCCTACGTTATCAAGGTTGTACAGGATTGAAACGCAAGATTTTAATTACTATGGAAAAAATTACAACTAAATGTGCTACTCATATACTTTGTGTGAGTGAGGGAGTTCGTGATACGTTGAATGCTGATGGCATTTGTAGTAAAAAGAAGGCTTGTGTTATAGGTTGTGGTAGCTGCAATGGTATTGATATATCTCAGTTTAATCCTGAAATTTATTCAGATGAACAAAAGCTTGAGCTTCGTGCCAAGTATGGAATAACTTCGGATGAGTTTGTTTTTATCTCTATGGGACGAGTGGTAAAGGATAAAGGAGTCAATGAAATGATCCGTGCTTTTGTTCGTTATCGTAAAGAGAACCCAAAAGCTCGTTTAATGATGTTAGGCTCTTTTGAAGATGCACTGAATCCTGTAGATGCTGACGTTGCTTCTATTATTAAAGGCAATCAGGAAGGGGTGGTATATTGTGGTAAACAAAATGATATAAAACCTTTTTTGGCAGTTTCGCAATGTTTGTTATTTCCTTCTTATCGCGAAGGCTTTGGATTAGTTTTGATGGAAGCCGGAGCAATGGGACTACCTGTCATTAGTTCTGATATTATTGGTTGTAATAATGTGGTGACAAAAGAAAATGGTTTATTAGTTCCGCCTCGTGATGTAGAGGGCCTCTATCAAGCAATGAAGACAATGGTAGCAGATAAAAAACTTTATCATTATTTCTCAGTTTCTACTCGCCAGTCTATTATTGATCGTTTTGAACAGAAGAAACTTTGGAAAAAATTTCTTGATTTTTATCAAACAATTATTTGAAATATCACATTCGTTATGTATAAATATTTTCTCAAACGAATAATTGATTTTGTTCTTGTATTTGGTGTATTGACTGTAATCTGGCCCATCTTGCTGGTTATGGCTATTTGGCTACACTTTGCCAATAAGGGAGCCGGTGCGTTCTTTACACAGGAACGGCCCGGTAAAGGGGGAAAGGTGTTTAAGGTGATCAAGTTCAAGACTATGACGGATGAACGGGATGCTGACGGTAATTTACTTCCTGATGCGGATCGGTTGACGAACGTTGGGCGTTTTGTCCGTTCTACTTCAATCGATGAGTTGCCCCAATTGATAAATGTCTTGAAAGGGGATATGGCATTGATTGGACCTCGTCCTTTATTGGTTCAATATCTGCCATTATATAGTAAGGAGCAGGCGCGTCGTCATGACGTGCGACCGGGTATTACCGGATGGGCACAGGTGAACGGACGTAATGCGATCAGTTGGACGAAGAAGTTCGAACTGGATGTTTGGTATGTGGACCATTGTTCGTTTTGGCTGGATGTGAAGATCATCTTTTTGACGATAAAGAAAGTGTTTGTCCGAGAAGGCATTTCACAAGAGGGACAGGCTACGATGGAATTTTTTACGGGTAGTAATTAAACGGATATGTATTTATACGGTGCAAGCGGTCATGCTAAAGTGATCATAGATATATTAAAGGCGAATCATATAGAGATAGAAGGTCTTGTCGATGATAATCCTGAGATAAATGAACTTTTGGGTTATCCGGTTTCTCATGGGAAGGAAGATATTTCACCTCTGATAATAAGTATAGGTGATAATAAAATACGTCGGATGATCGCTCATAAATTGAATGTTGAGTTTGGAACGGCGATACATCCGTCTGCGGTAGTCTCTCCATATGCTACCGTACAGGAAGGAGCAGTTATCATGCAGGGAGCAGTTGTTCAGTCTTGTGCCTGTATAGGGAAACATTGCATTGTTAACACTGGAACATCTGTTGATCACGAATGTGTGATAGGAGATTATGTGCATATCTCTCCGCATAGTACGCTTTGTGGAAACGTTCATGTCGGTGAAGGAAGTTGGATCGGTGCAGGTACGACGGTTTTACCGGGTGTCAAGATTGGAAAATGGTCTGTGATTGGTGCTGGCTCAGTAGTTGCCAAAGATATTCCGGATGGGGTTTTGGCTGTAGGAAATAGGTGTAAAATATTAAAACATTTGTAATAGATAATGAACAAACGAATTTACCTTTGCCTTGCCCACATGAGTGGCAAAGAACAGGCTTTTATTCAGGAAGCCTTTGATACCAATTGGGTTGTGCCTTTAGGACCGAATGTGAACGGGTTTGAAGAGGATCTGAAACATTTTGTAGGCAATCATAAAGAAGTCGTTGCCCTTTCCGCCGGTACGGCAGCCGTTCATCTTGCCCTGTTGGCCTGTGGTGTGGGACCGGGGGATGAAGTGATCGTGCAGAGCTTTACTTTCTGTGCTTCTTCGCATCCGGTGACTTACTTAGGGGCCACTCCGGTGTTTGTCGATTCGGAGGCGGATACTTGGAATATGGACCCGGTATTGTTGGAAGAGGCTATTAAAGACCGGATCGCCAAGACGGGCAAGAAGCCAAAGGCGATCGTTCCGGTTTATCTGTACGGGATGCCGGCGAAGATTGAGGAGATCATGGCGATTGCCGACAGATATGATATTCCGGTTATCGAAGATGCTGCCGAAGGGCTGGGAAGCCGGTATGATGGACAGGTTTGCGGTACGTTCGGACAATACGGGGTGCTTTCGTTCAACGGGAACAAGATGATCACTACTTCAGGTGGTGGGGCTTTGATTTGTCCGGACGAAGAAACGAAAAAGAAGATCATGTTCTATGCTACGCAGGCCCGTGAGTCTTATCCTTATTATCAGCATGAGGAGATCGGCTACAACTATCGGATGTCGAATATCTGTGCTGGTATCGGACGCGGACAGATGACGGTGTTGGATGAACATGTTGCCCATCATCGGCATACCAGCCGGCTCTATAAGGAACTGCTTGCTGGAGTGGAAGGGATCGTATTGCATGAGAATCCTTCTTCCCGTTTCAATAGTAACTATTGGCTGAATACGATCCTGCTCGATCCGTCCTTGCATGTGAAAGGCGAGGAACGTGCCTACAAAACGGCTGTTCAGGGAGCAGTAGGAGGTGCAGCCGGTGTGACACACGTCGCTTCTTCCTTGCATACCGGCTCGGAACCGAACCGGAATGTGGAAGCCATGCGTATGGCATTGGATGCTGTCGGCATCGAATCTCGTCCGTTATGGAAACCGATGCATTTGCAACCTGTATATAAGAACAATCCCTGTTATGTGAACGGGGTGAGCGAATCTTTGTTCAAACAAGGGCTTTGCTTACCGAGTGGTCCATGTGTGACGGACGAGGATGTGGCTTATATTGTTAATGCGATAAAGACTTGCATTGAAAAATAATAAAAATAGATAGTATGTCAGTATTCAAAGACAAAGTCCTCCTAATCACCGGAGGC
>UMJY01029519.1_pt1 | contig 18520 bp, 14 predicted proteins | sample 1966191 | NCBI WGS metagenome assembly UMJY01 (sample SAMEA4836161, study PRJEB28245) | human gut metagenome | biome: gut microbiome; material: fecal sample | place: Denmark | collected 2008 | reverse complement strand
CGCTCCTCCAAGTGTCGACGCAACATGTCGAGCGCTTCGCCGGCACTGCGTGCATCAATCAGATCGAGCCGTCCCAACGTGTACGACCACTGCGTGAAATGCGTGTGGCAGTCCCACAATCCGGGAATCACCCATATCTTCGAAGCAGCATCCGTTGGCCTTTCCGAAGGTCGCACCGAAGCTATTCGCCCGTGACCGACAGCAATGTCGACCGGCTTATCCGAACCTACGAAACACACGTTTTCAATCACACACGGCTCGCCCATACATCCTCATTTCAACGTGATGTTCTACCCGTGCCATGGTATCCCGCAGCAGCGCAGCAGCGCACGTTCGTCTCAATCAGGTCTGCCGGCGGCCGACTGTTTATCCACATTTTTTTGCGCATAACCTCGGTTATCCACTTATCCACTGTTTTTCGAATGCGAATAGACAACGTCCCATCCGAGGAATCAGAAAAATGCAACATGCGTTACAGTTCATGCGCGAAGGCACGGATTCCTCGCAGGAAAGCCGTTGCAGGATCGCTCTGATTCGCAATGGGCTACCATGTCCGAAAGTCAACTGGAAGGTTCGACTGAACAATGGGAAAATCGCGCTTTTGGATATGGCCTATCCAGATATAAAAGTGGCCATCGAATACGACGGAAGACATCACGCCGGCCAATGGCTCGCCGACAGCAAGAGACGTGAAGCCTTAGAAGATGACGGTTGGGCATACATTCAAGTGACCGCCGAAAACCTTATGAACGACTTCGAGGAACGGGCACTCGCGCAACGAGTGGCCGACCGGATGAGCCAACGATTAAGCAAGCCCATCATGCTCTGTCAAAGAATGTCCTCGGGAAGGATACACATCCGCATAACGTCTCTCGCCAATGGAAGCAGAAAGATTCTCATCTGAAAGCCACTATATGTGGCAGATTTGCCATCCCCAGACAAACCAAAACCGCTATATGTGGCAGACCAGACCGGTTTCAAGCCTCAAAAGACCCCAATCAGTACCCCCTAGACGAGATTTTCCTTGGGAGACTGCCACATATAACGGAAATCATTTTTCTGAAATGCCAAAAACTGCCACATATAGGACATTTCAAACTGAAAACACGGCATAGGCATATCACCTTTTTCGTCAGATCGAAGACAGCATTTCGAAAACGTCATCATCATCGACGACGAGGCTATCGATTTTGCGGCGGCCGAGTTCGCGCAGCCATTCGTCGGGTTCCGTATCAGCGAGCGCACGGATGTCGAGATGCAACGGCTTGTGCCTTCCGACCACCACCTCGTTAGCATCCACAGCTTGGACCGGCCCGTCGAAATGGGCAAAAGCACCATCCGAAACATCCAGCCGATCCGTCCGACCCGGAAGGCGTGCGGCACTTCCCACCGATCCTTCCGTACCGTTCGAATTACCCGGGGCACCCGCACGGCCACCAGTCGGACATATGCCCAACACCGCCGCATACGTGTCATATAGCCCGCGTCGACGTACAGCGTATTCGGCATCAGATTCCTCCGCATGTTTTCTGCCGTCCACAATGTACGGCATTCCTGTGGTGATGTAGCGGAAGAAATGGCGATTGATGGCGTCGCATTCCGCCCGCATCACGTCATATACCACTTCCACACCGTTTTCCTCAAGAATGCGAAGTCCTTTGCCGGCCACGATGGGATTCGGATCGATCGAACCGACCACGACGCGCGTTATGCCGTGCGAAAGAATTAGATCGGTGCATGCCGGCTGCGATCCGACATGGCAGCAAGGTTCGAGAGTGTCGATGACCGTGGCTCCATGCATGTCGATACCATGCTTGTCGGCGTAGTCGAAGGCCATGCGTTCCGCATGCGGTCCGCGGTAGCGGTCGTGGTATCCGGCTGCGAGAATCTCGCCGTCGCGGACCACCACCGTGCCGACCAACGGATTCGGATTCACCCAACCGGCTCCCTTATGGGCCAGTTCCAGCGCCTGCGTCATGTATTTCCGATATTGAGGCATGTCATCCATGGTTCCAAGCATATTGCATCGATTGCGGTCCCACATTTCAAAATCGCCATGAGACATTTCGTAAATGGATAGGCGCGAACCGGTCATCCGTCCCATCGCCGTACGGCGTCGCACAATGACGCCATACAATGTTGGCAGACCAGCAAAAGAACCAGCGAGAGGAAGCACCACATGCAGCGCGAAATCATGACGTCCATTCCGTTCTTGAGCCAGCCGTCGACGGAGGCGCTCAATACGCCCGAGGATCTTGCCGTCGCACAGGATCTCAAAGACACGCTTGACGCACATCGCAATGGCTGCGTCGGCATGGCCGCAAACATGATCGGCGTCTCGAAGAGCATCATTGCATTCGTGGACGAGGATTTCGGCGGTCGCATCTTCGTAATGTTCAACCCGACGATCACTGCGAAAGACGGCGCCTACGACGCCTCCGAAGGCTGCCTGTCTCTCAAAGGCGAGCGCCGCACGGTTCGCTTCCAGCGCATTGAGGTCTCGTATGCGGATCGCAAGTTCCGCGAGCGCCATGCCACATTCACTGGTTTCACCGCGCAGATCATCCAGCACGAGATCGATCATTGCGAAGGCATTATCATTTAACGACTTTTTCAGGCATGGCACCTAGCGGCTTTTCGGGCGCTCCATCTAGCGACAGGCTTAGGAAAAATCGTTTGATGTAACAATCGTACGTAACCGCCTTACGTTACAGTTTCCGTAATGCACCGTAGGGCAGTGTCAAAGGAGATCTCATGGGTGCCATCGATATGTTCAACGATTTCGTCAAACTCATTGAAAGCGAGTCCCTGCCCGTCGAAGCCGTTGCGATTGCGGATGACGACGCCATTATCGCGGAACGTCATTTCGTTCCCGACCAGGATCGCAATATTTATTCCCATACGAAAAGTTATGTTTCGACGGCTATTGGCATTGCGATTGAAGATGGCTTGCTGTCGCTCGATTCGCGATTGGTCGACTCGTTCCCCGAGTATGTTCCCTCCGATGCGCAACTGGAGTTGGGCCAGATCACGCTGAGGCACTTGCTGACTATGTCGAGCGGTTTCAATCATGCGTATTTGATGAACCCTGACCGGCGCAGTGGTGTTGGTGCGCCTGATTATTTACGGTACATGTTCTCTCGCAGGGTTGAGGTGGAGCCCGGCAGCACGTTCTGCTATTCGTCTGCGGATTCTGATTTGGCGGGCCGCATGTTGGAGCAGGCTGCCGGCATGCGTCTTGGCGAGTATTTGTATGGCACGATTTTTTCCAAGTTGGATCAGGGTTGGCCTGTTTGGGAATGTGATCCGCAAGGTCATCCGATTGCAGGCGGCGGGATCTACATGTCGCTTGCGAATATGTTGAAACTTGGCCAGGTCTATTTGAATGATGGCACTTGGCATGGCACGCGCATTGTCAGCGAATCGTGGGTCAAGCAGGCTTCCGGTAAGCAGATCGACACTCCGTATAGCAATATTTGGACGTGCGGTTATGGCTATCAGTTCTGGATGTCGCCTTATGAGGGGGCATATCGTGCGGATGGTGCGTACGGTCAGATTACTACGGTTTTGCCGAAGCAGGGTTTGGTTGTTGCGATTCAATGCCCGGAATCTGGTGATTTCGACAATATCGTTCGTCCTGCTTTGCATGAGCATCTGCTACTTCCGCTTACTGCCTGAGCGCACGACTTTCGCCCATACCGTCGTGTAGATGGGGTATGGGATAATTATGCACGGTATTGTGCGTGGGTTGCGTTCCGGAATCCTTGATTGAGTTTCCGTTGACCGCTCATGCAACACGCTGGAATTCCAACGTTTCTTAAGGATGGAACACAACATTGGCTGAATTCATTTACCAGATGATCAAGGCCCGCAAGGCTTACGGCGACCGTGTGATTCTCGATGACGTGACTTTGAGCTTCCTGCCAGGCGCGAAGATTGGCGTTGTTGGCCCGAACGGCATGGGTAAGTCCACGCTGCTGAAGATCATGGCCGGACTCGACACCGTGTCTAATGGCGAGGCTTCTTTGACTCCGGGTTATACCGTCGGCATTCTGCAGCAGGAACCACCGCTGGATGACACCAAGACTGTTGGCGAGAACATCAAGATGGCGTTCGGCGAGATCGCTGAAAAGGTGGCTCGTTTCAATCAGATTGGCGAAGAGATGGCCAATCCGGATGCCGATTTCGATGCTTTGATGGATGAGATGGGCAAGCTGCAGAACGATATCGATGCCGCAAACGGTTGGGATCTTGATTCTCAACTTGAGCAGGCTATGGATGCTCTGCAGTGCCCGGATCCGGATACTCCGGTGACGGTGTGCTCCGGTGGCGAACGCCGTCGTGTGGCATTGTGCAAGCTGCTGCTGGAAGCTCCTGATCTGCTGCTGCTTGACGAGCCTACCAACCATCTTGATGCCGAGTCGATTCTGTGGTTGGAGCAGTTCCTGCACCAGTACAAGGGTGCCGTCATCGCCGTTACCCACGATCGTTACTTCATGGATAACGTGGCCGAGTGGATCTGCGAGGTCGACCGTGGTCAGCTGTACCCGTATAAGGGCAACTACACCACGTATTTGGAGACCAAGGCCAAGCGTATGGAGATCCAAGGCGCCAAGGACGCCAAACTCGCCAAGCGTTTGAAGAGCGAACTTGATTGGGTGCGTTCTTCGCCGAAGGCCCGTCAGGCCAAGAACAAGGCTCGTCTGGAGCGTTACGACCAGATGGAGCAGGAGGCACGCAACAACAAGAAGCTTGACTTCTCCGAGATTCAGATTCCGGCTGGTCCGCGTCTGGGCTCTACTGTGCTGGAAGCCGAGCATATTCACAAGGCGTTCGGCGACCGCGTGCTCATCGACGATTTGAGCTTCACGCTGCCGCGTAACGGCATTGTCGGCGTGATCGGCCCGAACGGCGTGGGTAAGTCCACCCTGTTCAAGACCATTGTCGGCCTTGAACCGTTGACGTCTGGCTCACTGAAGATCGGTGAGACCGTGCAGATCAGCTATGTCGATCAGAATCGTGCTGGTCTTGACCCGAATAAAAACCTGTGGGAGGCCGTGTCTGACGGTCTTGACTTCATCGAGGTTGCCGGCGTTGAAGTGCCGACCCGCGCGTATGTGGCGTCCTTCGGTTTCAAGGGTTCCGACCAGCAGAAGCTCACCGGCGTGCTGTCCGGTGGTGAACGCAATCGTCTGAATCTTGCGTTGACCCTGAAGCAGGGCGGCAACCTGCTGCTGCTCGACGAACCGACCAACGATCTTGATGTTGAAACCCTTGAATCGCTTGAAAACGCACTGCTCGGCTTCCCGGGCTGCGCTGTGGTGATCTCTCACGACCGTTGGTTCCTCGACCGTGTGGCCACGCATATTCTCGCATGGGAAGGCGATGATGAGAATCCGGCCAAGTGGTACTGGTTCGAAGGCAACTTCCAGGCCTATCAGGAGAACCGTATCGCCCGTCTCGGCGAAGACGCGGCTCGCCCCCACCGTCTCCATCGCAAGCTAACGCGCTAAGCCGTTAAGCAGACAGTCCTGTGGACTGTCTGTAGGCTTGGCCTGAGTGAGGCGACAGCCGAACGAAGGCAACAATGAGCCTTGCGAAGCAAGACCATAATTGCGAACGTTACTCGCAAATTTCAGCAAAGCGCCGTGCTTCGTTACGAAGTGCGGCGCTTTGCCGTATGTGAATCGTTTGACGATTACCTGCCGTTCACGCTTCTCACGCATTCGTTACAAAACAATCCGGCGAAATTTACCGCCCTTGCGTAGACTCGTTTCCAGAACGAAGCGTTTATCGTATGCGACTCAAAGAATCGAGGCCCGTTATGACACAGACAGCGCAGACAGCAATAACTCCGTTACAACGGTTGGCGAAGGTGCTTCAGCTGGGCACGCCTTCCACGTACCGCAGCCACACATATGTGAATGGCGAAAGCCTGTATTTCCCCACTGGCCGCGTGTACGGCGGTCAGGTGATCGCGCAGGCCATGATGGCCGCATCCAAAACGGTTCCGCCATCTCGTCTGCCGAATTCGATTCATGGCTATTTCATTTCCGCCGGCGATATTCGTCAGGATTTGCTGTTTGATGTGGAGAATCTGCGTGATGGCCGCTCGTTTTCCGCTCGTCGCGTGAATGTCACGCAGGCTCAGGGTTCGATTCTGACGGCCATCGCCAGCTTCCAGGAGCAGGGTCAGGATGGCATTGAGTTCGCCGATCCCATGCCGGAAGGCGTGCCGGAGCCGGAAACGTTGACCAGTGCGAAGCAGCTGATGGAGCCGTTTGCCGAAAAGTCTTCGTATGCCAAATACTATGCGGAAAAGTCGCCGTTCGACATTCGTCATGTGACGCGCACGATCATGCTGGGTGCCGATAAGAAGAGCGCCAGTAACGATTCCGGCAAGCAGATGGTGTGGATGAAGGCCGACGGCACGGTTGACGTTCCGCAGGTCATGCATCGTGCGATGTTGGCTATGGGTTGCGATCAGGTGATGCTGGAGCCGGTGTTGCGTCGTGCCGGGTTAAGTATTGCCACGCCTGGCATTTCGTTCGCTTCGATCGATCATTCGATGTGGTGGTATCGCGATATCGACATCAATCAGTGGCATTTGTATGTGCAGGATACGCCTACCGCGGCTCACGGCCGTGGCTTGGGGCAGGCGAAGGTATACACGCAGGATGGCGAGCTTGTTGCCTGCATGACTCAGGAGGCGATGATCCGTGTTCCTGAGGAGGATTTGAAGAAGTAAGGACAATCAGGCTTTCGTTTGGGTTGCCGATTTGGTTGCCGCGGCCGCGTAACGGTTTCGTTGCGTGGCCGTTTTCATTTTCGGGCTTTCCGGACCGTCGATTGGTGGGATTTGACACAACCACTCCCCCACAATGCCGATGATCATGTCAGCGATGCATACGATTGCCGCGATCGCGCATTCGAGGATGGCCTGACTGTAGAACGTCGCCTCACCATGCGGCAGGCTCATGATGAGCTGTCCACCATACCAGCCGGCCAACGCCGCTCCTGCCACGCCCAACGCTTTGCATGACACCAGTGTGGCGAACGCCTTCTGCGGGTCCAAAGGTTTCAGCTGCGCGCGTTTTTCGGGATCCGTGGTGGTGTATTTGTGGATCTGCAATGCCATATACAGCACGACGAATCCCAGAATCGCCAACACCACGGGCACGATCCATGGAGCGCCGACCAATGGCAAACCTGAAATCTCGCCATATTTCGCCAATCCCATACCGGCCAGCAATCCTAATGCGGCAGCGAGAACATAGCACCACCAAGGGGTTCTGCGCGCTTTCATAGCGTACCTCCGATGATCCAATTGTCGGTCAGCAGTCCCACTTGCGCGGTATCGGGGGCCATGGCCAGCAGGAATGATACCGGATCCTTGCCCAGTCGCGCATCGGGATCCATGTCGAGCCATGGCGCAAGCACTGCGGCATGGTTGCGTGCGGTGGGCCACGGCACCTTGCAGTCAGGTTCATCGCATGTCACGCCTTCCATGTCGATCAGGTCGAGATCGAAGTCTTCGCCGATGGAGGCTTCCACATTGCTTAATACTTCGATCAGATCATGGGCGCCCATGCGCGTGGAAATCTGGATTACCGCGGCCATTTTGTCGGGGAGTCCGTCGAGTTGGCTCACATGGTAGAGGGGTGAGATGCCCTCGACTTGGTTGCCGGGAATGCCGTCCAATGTGACGATGGCCATGCGGAACTGCTGTTCGGCATCGGTTGCTGGGCTGTCCAGTGAGATCACCGCACGTTTCGATGCGGGTTCTAGCTGTGCAGAAGCGAGTGCGGCCACTTTGGCTGCGGCGGTTCCTTCCGGCAAATCGCTGGAATCGATCGCATCATACGCTTCGCCCATATCATCCGCATCGCCCGCATTATTGGCATCGCAGGCAAGGTCGTCGGTACCGTAGCCGGTCGGGCTTTCCACCATCCAATCATCTGCGATTTCGTCGATATGGTCGCGATCGGTCGATTCATGGAGGAGTTGAGCCACGGAACCGGCATGTTCGCCCGGCAGTTCGGCATCGGGTTCGAGTGCCAGCCACGGCCCCAGCACGAACGCACGCTGCCATGCACGGGGGTGAGGCAGCGTCAGGTCCGGATCGTCGCTGCTCTGACCGTCAAAATCGATGATGTCCAGATCAAGTGTGCGCGAAGTCCAATGGTCGGTACGCACTCGACCATGTTCGGCTTCGATGCGCTGCAATCCTCGCAACAGCTCCATTGCCGATAGCTTGGTGGTCACGGAAACAACCGCATTGTAAAAGTCGGGGGTACCATCGGGCATGCCCCACGCATCGGTACGGTACAGCGGCGAAATGCCCGTAACCTGAGTGGACGCCAGTCCGTCGATCGAACGCACCGCGTCACGCAAGGTGGCCACTACATCGCCCTGATTACCACCCATGGCAATGATGGCATGATGCACTTGCGATGCAGCCGAAGTTGTTTCACGAGAACGTTCCACGGTTACGCTCACATCGTCGAATGGTACGACGATTGGCGCACTCGGCTTATGCACGGTCACTTGCGTTCGCGCCACGGCAGGATATTCAAGAATCATGCTGGCAATGCGATCGGCCAGTTTTTCGATGAGATCGACATGATCGCCTTCGATAATGGCGACTATTCCTTTGGCGATGGCACCGTAATCGACGGTGTCGTGCAGATCGTCGGAATGCCCGGCTGGCGCAAGATCCAGAAACAGCGTGGCGTCGACGACGAACGTCTGCGCACGCTCATGTTCGAAATCAAGCACACCGTGTTTGCCGACCGCGCGAACGCCAGTCAATCGAATCTGATCCATGCCAGCCTTTCTTTGCATATCTCAAGGTTTTAGTGATGTGAGGCGTTGCCGTGCCTACGCAGTCAAGAGCATACGAACGTATGCACCCACCGCGCGTATCAGACGTTGGCGAAAGCACGCCACGCATTGCCGATCGCCACCGCGTCACGGCTTTTCTCCACGTCATGCACACGCACGGCCCACGCTCCATATTCGGCGCACAGGGCGCTGATGGCGGCGGTCGCATTGTCTTTGCTGCCCATGCTTGGCTCGTCGATACCGGCATCGGCAAGCGCCGCGCCGACGAATCGTTTGCGCGAGGCTCCGATCAGCACCGGATACCCGGTGGCGTTGAACCGCTCCAACGCCACCATCAGCGGGAAGTTATGTTCGACGCTCGGTTTGGAGAATCCAAGACCCGGATCGATGATGATCTGTGACGGCGAGACGCCTGCCTGAAGCACGTCGTCGACCTGCTTCATGAGTTCGTCATACACGTCGTTCACCACGCCATTGGCGTACACGGACGTATTAGCGTCAGGCACGTCGCCTGCAGAGCCGGCAAGCCAACCGCGCCAATGCTGCACAATGTAAAGGCTTTCCGCGTGTTCGGCCACCACATGGGGCACTTCGCGGTCCAGCTGACCGCCGGACACGTCGTTGATGATCTGCGCACCATGCTCCAACGCCATGCGAGCCACCGATGCGCGCGTAGTGTCGATGGACAGCACCGCGCCTTCCGGAATCAGCGCATCCACAGCACCCAGCACGCGGTTTTGCTCGTCTTCCTCACTGACACGTTTGGCTCCGGGGCGAGTGGATTCGGCACCGATATCGATGATGTCAGCCCCATCTTTCATCATCGCTTCGCCGTGCGCTTTCGCATTCGCAGGATCGAGCCATAACCCTCCATCGGAGAACGAATCCTCCGTAATGTTGAGCACGCCCATCACCAGCGTACGGTCACTATCATGAATCGATTTCATATCAATGGTCATCCGGTTTCCCCTCCTATATCCGGTTATTGGTATTTACGATTCGACTTGCTGCAGTCACGCCGATCACGCATGCTGCGACAGGATCAGGCTCATGGCTTCGGCTCGCGTCGTCGCGTCTCGCATGCAGCCGCGCACCGCCGATGTAACCGTACGCGATTGCGCCTTCTTTACGCCACGCATGGCCATGCACATGTGATCGCATTCGGTGACTACGATCACGCCACGTGCTTCGATACCTTCCATCAACGCGTCGGCCACCTGTTGGGTGAGGCGCTCCTGCACTTGCGGACGTCGGGCATACAGTTCCACCAGTCGTGCAAGCTTGCTTAAGCCCGCCACTTGGCCGTTCGACGGAATATAGCCGACGTGGGCCACGCCATGGAACGGCAGCAGGTGGTGTTCGCATACCGAGAAGAGTTCAATATCGCGTACCAGCACCATTTCGTCGGTATCGACTTTGAACTTGGTTTTGAGCACTTCCTCGGGGCCGTGTCCAAGGCCTGCGAACAGCTCCTTGCAGGCACGCCCAATACGGTCGGGGGTGTCGAGCAGGCCTTCACGGTCCGGGTCTTCGCCAATGGATTTCAGAAACAGGCGTACTGCCTGGCGCACGCCTTCCTCGTCATAGCCGACAGGCCCGGCCGCATGGGCGGCACGGGCCTTGTCGTCGAAGAGGGTATCGAATGCTTCGGTATCGCTCATCAGTTGGTCACTCCTGCGCTTTTCTTCAGGGATTCGGGAATCGGAACCGGCGGAATGTCGGAATCCGGGCGCTTGCTGTCGCTCAGCCACACTTCACGCTTCGGCGCCTTCTTGACATTAGCGAAGATTTCCGCAAGTTCCTTTTCGTTGAGTGTTTCCTTGACGAGCAGCTGACGTACGAGCTCGTCAAGAATCTCACGATTCTCGTTGATGACGTTCCACGCTTCGGTATGCGCGGTTTCCACCAGTTTGAGCACTTCCTCGTCGATGATTTCGGCGGTGCGTGCGGAATACTTGTGGTTCAGCGATCCAAGGTCGCTCTGTTCGTCATCGGACCACTTGATGGCACCCAGCTTGTCGGAGAAGCCGTAGTCGAGCACCATCTGACGTGCGATGTTCGTCGCCTTTTCGATGTCGTTGGAAGCGCCGGTGGTCGGATCGTGGAACACGACTTCCTCCGCGGTGCGACCACCCATGGCGTACGCCATCTGGTCGAGCAGCTGGTTGCGAGACATGGAATAGCGATCTTCAGTCGGCATCACCGCAGTGTAGCCAAGTGCGCGGCCACGCGGCAGAATGGTGACCTTGGTGACCGGATCGGTATCGTTCATGGCAGCCGCCACCAGCGCGTGACCACCCTCGTGGTATGCGGTGTTGCGCAGTTCGTCGAGCGCCATGCCCTTGGAACGGCGCTTCGGGCCCGCCTGCACGCGGTCGATGGCCTCGTCGATGGCGCGGTTGTCGATCAGCTGCGCACCGGCGCGGGCGCACAACAATGCGGCTTCGTTCAACACATTGGCCAGATCAGCGCCGGTAAAGCCCGGCGTACGCACGGCGATCATACGCAGATCGACATCAGGCACGAACGGCTTGCCCTTGGCATGCACCTTCAAAATAGCCTCGCGGCCTTCCAAATCAGGCGCTTCGACGGCTACCTGACGGTCGAAACGGCCCGGGCGAAGCAGTGCCGGATCAAGCACGTCGGGGCGGTTGGTCGCGGCGATGATGATCAGATTGGTGTCGTTATTGAAGCCGTCCATCTCAACGAGCAGCTGGTTCAGCGTCTGCTCACGTTCGTCGTGGCCGCCGCTCATACCGGAACCGCCACGCTTACGACCGACGGCATCGATCTCATCGATGAAGATGATGGCCGGAGCGTTCTTCTTGGCCTCATCGAACAGATCGCGCACACGGGAGGCGCCAAGACCCACGAACATTTCCACGAAGTCGGAGCCTGCCATGGAGTAGAAAGGCACACCGGCTTCGCCTGCGATGGCTCGTGCCAGCAACGTCTTACCGGTACCTGGAGGGCCGTAGAGCAATACGCCACGCGGAATGCGGGCACCCAAAGCCTTGTAACGAGACGGATCCTTCAGGAAGTCCTTGATTTCCTCGACTTCCTGCACGGCAGCCTCTTCGCCGGCCACGTCGGCGAACTTGGTGGTCGGGGTCTGGCCTTCGAGCAGCTTGCCGCTGTTCTTCTTGCCGCCCATACCGAACATGCCGCCAGCACCGCCCATACGGCTCATCATGAACCAGAACAGACCAAAGATAATGAGGAACGGCAGCAGCGAGGTCAGCAGATACGTCCAAATGCTGCTCTGCTGCATGGTCGCCGTCCAGCCCTTGACCGGATCAGCCTTCTGTACGGCCTTGACCACGGTTGCGGACTGCGCGTACGTGTAGTAGAACTGCACGTTTTTGCCGTAGTTCTTCATACGCCCGGTATCAGGGTCTGTAGCGGAGTAGTCGCTCTTAAGCTTGAGCTTGACCTGCTGGGTGTTGTCTACGATCTGTGCGTATTCAACATTGTTGCCGTTGAGAATCTGCAGACCGTCCTTGGTGTCGATGGTCTGGGAACCGGTTCCGGCGAAAATCTGGAACATGGTCACGGCAAGCAATGCCACAACCACAACCCACAGCCATGGGGACTGCCAGAACGGACGCGGACCGCCATTGGATCCGTTGCCGTTGGACTTGTCACCCTTGCCGTTGGAATCGTTGCCATTGCCGGCGTTATTATTGCGTCCAAACGGATTGGTGAACGGGTTATTGCCGCCGCCGTTGTTATTCGGCGACTGGCCCGGACCAGGAAAACTCATGCCTGACCTCCTTCATGCACTTCCGGCTTCAGCACCGCGATCGAATCAAGATTGCGGTATCGCTCGTCATAATCCAAGCCGAAACCGACCACGAATTCATCGGGAATCTCACGTCCCTTATATTTCACAGGAACATCCACCTTACGGCGCGCCGGCTTTTCCAACAGCGCAAAAATCTCCACGGAAGCGGCACCACGGCTTTTGAGCTCATCGACGAGCCACGCCAACGTGACGCCCGAATCGATGATGTCTTCCACAATAAGCACGTGACGACCGCGAACATCGGTGGACAGATCCTGCCGCACGGTGATCTTGCCGCTCGATTGAGTGCCGGAACCGTAGCTCGACAAGCTCATGAAATCCATCTCCGCGTGGATGCTCATGGCCTGCGAGAACGCCGCAAGCGTGTTCACCGCACCCTTGAGCACGCAAACCAGCAGCGGGTTCTTGCCACGGTAGTCTTCACTGGCCTGGGCTGCAGCATGGTTGATGATGTCGGCAATCTCTTCTTTACTGATCAGCTCGTGATCAATATCTTCTTGTACGTCAGCGATTCGCATGCCCGCCATCTTGGCACACGCGAATGACATGTTTCTGGCGATATGCTGAATATCCGCTGGGAAGATTCACACCTTTCTGGCCGTGCCAGTCGCAGATCAGCCTGTCGATCCCTTCAACCTGCCGTGCCATGCACGAAATGCCTGCTTCTGCAAGCGAGCGCACAATCACCCGTCTTCTGATGGCAATGTCTTGCGATTGCAACGCACGCACGTCGATGATTATCTCGCCGTTGTTCACGGTTACGCCTTGCTCGCACACGCGTTGCGCCACATCGTCAAGATATGCGCGATCGTCTTCGGCAAGCCTCGCTCCAAGCGCAAGTTTCGACACGACGTCGCTTCCCGCGAATGATGCAAGATATGGCATGAGATCGTGCCGGATTCGGGATCGCAGCGGATAGTTCGCGGGAAGAGGCTCATTTCCACCCGAATCTCCCACATCCGGCCCATTTGTGGGATCGTCCCACCAGGCAAGCCGCAGATCCTCGCAGATGCCGGTGGTTTCTTCGCGGGTCACATTCAGCCATGGGCGTAGAAAACGCACCCCGTCTCGTATGAAGGAACCGTTCATACCGCAAACCGCATCGAGGCCCGCGGAACGCAACAAACCGATGATCACGGTTTCCGCCTGATCGTTTTTCGTATGAGCCAGAAGCACGGCCGAAGCGTCGGAGCATGCGTCGACAATCGCATGATAGCGCGCTTCACGCGCCGCTGCCTCAACACCGATGCCGCGGGAGTCGGGTACGTCAATCGCACGAACACGAACTGGGTCAAGACCCAACGCAACGCAACGATCGGCGGTTGCCCGCGCAACACCGGCAGAGCCTTGCTGCAACTGGTGGTCGATGATAATCGCCCCGCATCGCAATCCCAATGAAGCGCACGTTTTCGCAGCAACCGCAGCCAACGCCATCGAATCGCGCCCACCGGAACAGGACACCATAATCAGCGGAGCGTCCACATCGGGCGCGTGCTCGCCATGACGGGCGAAACGGGCATCCTGCAATCCCAAACCGGCCGATTCCAACGCGGCGCGCAGTTCGCCGATTCCCTTGCGCAAACGTGACGAATACACCATGGCGTCACAACTTCGGTAGTGCTGCCACAAATGTGTCGATAGCGGATTTCGCGGCTTCGGAATCATCAGGATCGTTGACGATCACGGCAAAACTCAACGCACCGCCATTATGGCGCGACACATTGCCGGTCATGGAAGTCACATCTCCCAAACTGCCGGTTTTGGCACGGATAAGACCAGCTTCGTCAGCATCGTTCAAACGATTCGCAGCAGTGCCCACAAATCCTACAATCGACAGCCCCTCAGCGGCGGCGGAACCGGACCCGCTCGTCAGATTACGCTGCTGCACGTCAAGCAGGGTATGCGCGGTGAGTTTGGAATCCTCAGCCAGTCCCGAGCAGTTAACCATGGTGAGGCCTTCGGTGGAAATCCCTCGCTGAGCCAGTACCTGTTCAACCGACTGCACCGCTCCGGCCGGTGAATTGCCGGCGTTAAGGTGCAAAGCCAGCAGTCTGCCGAATTCCTCGGCCAGCGAATTGTCGGAATGCCGAAGCATGAACGCCATGATCTCGTTCAGCGATGCGGAGCTCACCGTCGCAATGGGGCTGGTCCCGTCGGGAACGGCTCCCTGTTCCACGGAACCGTTCACTGCAATGCCCCGCTCAGTCAGGCGTTGCGCGAACACCAGCGCGGCCTCGCGAGCCGGCTGCGTGCTCAAAACGGGATATGTGCTGAACGTATCGGGATCCGTAGGATTAGCACCGTTCCAGTTTCGCCCGCCATCCACGGCCATGGATGCGGTCGGCGCGTAGTACACGTGGTCCGGATCGAGTTCGGCGATGCCGTTGGGCCAACGGTCGTTGCCGAACAGGGAATCATCGTAGACGAGCGTCACGGAAGTGATGCCCCGCTGCCGCAACGCTTGGGCCGTGTTTGCCGCAAGCGTTCCCAGCCCGGCACGCCCATTGATGTGCGCCGAATCAGATTCGCCGACGCCGAGCAGCATGTCGCCGTTGCCTTTGAGCACCAATCGCGAAGTGCCATCTTCGCGCTGCTCCAAATAGGTCTGCGTCTCCAACGTCGACCCCATGTCGAGCGTGGCCGCAGCCGCATACGCCGTCAGCGTTTTCATGGTGGACGCCGGCGTATACGGCGTGTCGAGATTCTGCTCGGCCACCACATTGCCAGCCGCGTCGGCGATGGCGATGGCGTATTCACCGCCAAAATCGGAGGCAGCCGTCTCAAACTGGCTGATCAGAGCCTTTGCCGCAACGGCATCCACGGTTTTCGAAGCGTCAAGCCCTCCGACCATCGTCGCGGCCGCAATGGCATTGCCCGGCGTTTTGGCCGTGGCATGCTCGACTTCCTGCAATGTGAGAACACCCGGCAACTTGTCGAAAATGTCGGCCACGACATAGCCGACGCACAACACTGTGGTGAGCGACACGGAAAGCGCCACCGTGATGTATCGACGGCGTTTCACATGCCGGTATTCAGCCGAATCATCCATGGAACAACAACACTCCAGTCATAAGAGGAAATCGAAATGAAAACGAAAAGGCAGGAACGCGCAAGCCAGCGAACGAACGTCATCCCTTATGCTCGATCGGCTTCCATTCGGACTTGGCGAACATCGCCTGGAACGAGATCGGCACATAACTGAACATGTAGATCGGGAAGCTCAGCACATACGCGAACAGCTCCTTGTTGGTGGCGCCAATCTGATCGCGTTCCACAATAATCGTCAACGCGGCCAACGCCATCATGCCGATCACCGACGTCACAATGCCGGACGTCCAACCGGTCAACGAGCTCAACTGGCTCTGCCATGTCACGAATCCGCAGGTCGCGAACAACAGTCCCAGCAGAACGCGCGCAATACCGATCACCGTGAACGGACACAACAGCAGCGTGAAATCAACGGCGGAAAAATCGCGTTCCCTGATGGCGCGTTTGACCAAAGCCGGCCCGTAATAACGGAACACTTGCAGGAAGCCCTTGCTCCAACGCAAACGCTGACGCCAGCTCTGCGCGAAGGTGACAGGCTGCTCGTCATACAGAATCGCGGTACCGCAGTAGCCGATGCGGTCGCCGTGCAGCAAGGAATCCATGGTGAATTCCAAATCCTCGGTCAAAAGGTGGAATTTCCAACCATTATTACGACGCATGATCTCCTGCGAGAACATGAAGCCAGTACCCCCTACATGACAGCTGTTGCCGAGCCACATGCGCGAGGCCGACAGGAATCGAGATTCACGGATGAACCACAATGCAGAACCGGAAGAGACCCAATTGTCAGACAAATTCACGGAATTGCGGTAGCTGGTGAGAATCTTGAATCCCGACTGGAACGCCTTGTTCATCTCTTCGACATAATGCTTGTCGAGCTTGTTGTCGGCGTCGAACACGAAGAACGCATCGTACGGGTCGGATGCACCGGAATCGTTCATCTGATCGAGCAGATACGTCAGCGCGTAGCCTTTGCCCACAAGCTCCTTGTTGAAGCGTTCGATCACATGGCAGCCCATATTGCGCGCCACTTCGGCGGTATTGTCGGTGCAATTGTCGGCGACAAGCCAAATGTCGACCAGTTCGGTCGGGTAGGTCTGCGTTTGGATGCAGGTAATGAGGTTGCCGATGACGTTCGCCTCGTTTCGTGCGGAAATCAGCACCGCGTAACGCTTGTCCATCGGCGCGTCGGGAAATTTGATCGGCTTGGTGAACAGGGAGATGAGAATGCACACCGCCTGATAGACCACCCCTGCGCCACCGACGATGACCAGCAGAATGTCAAGTACGCTCAGCAGTACCATTAACGCCACCTACTTCTTGGATTGTCATCCGCGTTTTTCGTACTTCCTTCAGCTTCCCGCGACTCGCCGTTCTTCCGTTCATTGCCGGATTCCGGATTTTCGTTGGATTCCTGAGATGTGTTTTCACTCTCAAGACCCTGCAATGGCTTGCGTTCCGTTTTGTTCAACACGTGCTTCGGAATGGCGACGGTTTCGTCCGATTCCAGCGATTCCTCGGAACGGGTGATATTGTACGCCTGCTCCTGCAACTGCCGCACTTCGTCGGGAATAGGCACATGCGCACTGGATCCCTGCACCGCGCGAGGCATATTGTGCAGATGCTCGCTGAGTACTTCGGCACCTTCCACCAGCTTCGACTTCTTTTCAGGCACCGGATCGTCCATCAGCGGGGAATCGACCAGCTCGTACCGCTTTGTATAGGTGCGGAAGATCGTCTGCACGGACGCGACCACCGGCAATGCGAGGAACGCGCCCAACGCGCCGAACAGCGAGGTGAACGCCAGCACCGCGAGGAACGCCACGGCATCGTTCACATCCATGGTGCGCTGGGAGATCTTCGGCGCGAAAATCAGATTCTCGATCTGCTGATACACGCAGATAAACACCAGCACCGCCACGGCCTGCCACAATCCGCAGCTACCCCATGCGAACAGCACTGGCAACGCGCCGCCGATATACGTACCCAACATAGGAATGAACTGCGAAACCACACCGCAGAACAGCGCCAACGGTAGCCAATAGGGCACGTGCAGCAGCATCAGACAGATTCCTGTGAAGAACGCGTTCAGCAACGCGAGAATGGCGCGGGAGAACAGGAACGACGAGATCTGGCTCTGGCTCACCGTCCATACGAACAGGAATCGCCGCTGAGCCGCCGGAGCCATCCACTGGCATGCGGCACGACGCAGTTTCGGACCAGCCGCTGAAATGTAATACGTGGTCATGATTATCGTCATGAGGTTAATCAGGAACGAAAACAATCCCGACACCGTATTCAGCGCGGTACCCGCGAAATCAGTGACCCACGACGTTTGAATGTTCTTCAGAATCTCATTGCCGAGATTATTGATCTCAGGAAGCTGGAAATTCGCGTATTGACTGGCGAACTGGCACATCTGCTCATACAGGTCGGGCAGACCGTTCACCAAGGCGATCATCTGCTGCACGAACAGGTTGCCGAACAGTGTGAACAGCACGCCGAGCATCACGGCCAGCATCAGCAGCGAGAACAGCGACGCGAACGAACGTTTCCAGCCATGCTTGACCAGCGGCACCACCACCGGCTCCACCGCGAGCGCGATGAACAGCGAGACGATGATGTCGATCACCAGATATTCGATTTTGCCCCAGCTGCGCCAGCAGAAAGTAAACCCCACAATGGCTATGGCGATGTATAGCAGCGCACGCCCCAGCCATTCCGGTGGTTTTCGGGGATCTCCTTTGGCTGGAAACAGGGTGCCGAGGTCCCATCGCTGTTCGCTGGTGTTCGCACCGTTTTCGCTCTGCGTATTGTTCATTC
>UMJY01063815.1_pt1 | contig 18850 bp, 23 predicted proteins | sample 1966191 | NCBI WGS metagenome assembly UMJY01 (sample SAMEA4836161, study PRJEB28245) | human gut metagenome | biome: gut microbiome; material: fecal sample | place: Denmark | collected 2008 | reverse complement strand
CGCCAGCCGTTCCCGGGTCCGGGCCTTGCCATCCGCGTCATCGGCGAGGTGACCAAGGAGAAGCTGGACATCCTGCGCGAGGCTGATTTCATCTTCCGCGACGAGATTGCCAAAGCTGGCCTGGACAAATCGATCCACCAGTACTTTGCGGTGCTGACCGACATGCGCTCGGTGGGTGTTATGGGCGACTTCCGCACCTACGACTACACCCTGGCGCTGCGCGGCGTCACCACCTCCGACTTCATGACTGCCGACTGGGCCCGCATCCCGTACGAGGTGCTGGACAAGATTTCGGTCCGCATCGTCAACGAGGTTGACCACATCAACCGCATCTGCTACGACATCACTTCGAAGCCACCGGCAACGATTGAGTGGGAATAAAACGAAGTGCCGTAAAAACCCAGTATTTATGCGGGCTTGCGGCGTTTCAAGAAGTCTTTTGATAACAATTTGATAACAGCCATACAAGAGCCATTATTCTTGTAATCCAGTGGTTTATGGGTTACAGAATGATAAAAGGCGGCTTGTATGGCGAAAGAAATCCATATTAGAAAGCCCTTAGCTGTGGGTAGTAACTCATAGCTAAGGGCTTTTTGTCGTTCTTATTCATCTTTTTTGAGCTTGTCCTGAAATGCCTCCACCAGCGTATCGCTTAACTCTTGCGAGGGCACTTTCGCCCAGAGCTGTGTGCTATCGTATTTCGGATAATAGTAACGCCAGCGGTCATAATCGTCCTTGCTGATTTCACAGGCAGAGAGCTTGTCCGCCTGCTCTTTCCAAGCATAGAGCATTTGCAGCAACTCGTAAGCCTCTTTGCCCTTATCCTTGTTGACTTTTAGACAAACTTCTCCGTCTGCTTCGCTGGCGGTCAGCCCATAAACATCTTCAAGGGTAAATAAGGTGTGCATGAGACCGATCTGGCTGTCAATGTCAGGGACATCAAGAGCCTGCGGGGAAACATCAAGTATCTGCGCCAGTGCAGCCGTTAAATCCGCTTTTGGTTTGCGGGAGCCGGTTTCATATTGCGCCAAGCGTACATCGGCGCTCCTTTCGGGAAAACCGACAGCCGTACCAAGATATTTTTGCGTCATACCACGCAGAAGCCTGAAAAAATGGATTCTCTCACCAATCGCCATAGTGTTTACACTCCTTGCTTATGTATCTGCACATAGTATAGCAGATATGTTTAGTGAAAGTCAAGAGAAAATAAAACAAAAAAGTTTAATATTTTCTCGTAAACCGCTTGACAAAAGCGAATATGCTTAGTATAATGAAATAGCATTAAGCAAATAAGTTTAATGTCTGTCGTGCGTCACGGTAATGGCGTACCCGCCCGGGCAAATCGGAAGGCGGCAAGAAAGTATTCCGACACGAAATAAATGAAACTAAAAACAGAAGGGAAGGTGATGTATATGGAAAACAGGTTTATCCGTGCCGACGATGTGGCGCAGGAACTGAATGTATCCAAGCCCTATGCCTATAAGCTCATCAGGAAGCTGAACGAGGAGCTGAAAGCGAAGGGATTTATTACGATTGCGGGGCGTGTCAACCGCCAGTATTTTTATGAAAGGCTCTACGGAGCCGGAAAGGAGAAGGAATAATGCCGGTATTCAAAAATGAGGACAACGGTACTTGGTATGTGATGGCAAGGTATGTGAACTGGAAAGGCGAGCGCAAGCAGAAATGCAAGCGTGGCTTTACCACAAAGAAAGAAGCGCAGGAATGGGAGCGGATGTTCCAGCTACAGAATTCCTCTGATCTTGATATGAGCTTTGAGGCTTTCACGGAGCTGTATATCAGAGATGTAAAAAACCGCCTGAAGGAAAACACATGGCTGACGAAGGAGCATATTATCCGCACGAAAATACTGCCCTTTTTCGGTAAGCTGAAAATCAGCGAGATTTCCACAAAGGAGATCATCACTTGGCAGAATGAAATGCTTGCCTATCGTGACGAGAAGAAAAAGCCGTACTCACAGACCTATCTGAAAACACTGCACAACCAGCTTTCAGCCATATTCAACCATGCTGTGCGCTATTATGAGCTGCGCTCTAATCCAGCCGCAAAGGTGGGAAATATGGGCAGCGAGGAACACAGGGAAATGCTGTTCTGGACGAAAGAGGAATATAAGAAGTTTTCCTTTGAGATGATGGACAAGCCCGTTTCCTTTTACGCATTTGAAATGCTCTACTGGTGCGGTATCCGTGAGGGCGAGCTGCTGGCGCTTACGCCTGCGGACTTCGACTTTGACAAGGAAACGGTCACGATCAACAAGTCCTATCAGCGTCTGCACGGAGAAGATGTGATTACTACGCCGAAAACAAAGAAAAGCAACCGCACCATTAAAATGCCGCATTTTCTCTGTGAGGAAATGCAGGAATATCTCAGTATGCTCTACGGCCTCAAAAAGAAAGACCGTATCTTTACAGTAACGAAAAGCTATCTTCATCACGAGATGGACAGAGGGGCGAAAGCCGCAGGCGTGAAGCGAATCCGCATTCATGACCTTCGTCACAGCCATATCAGTTTACTGATTGATATGGGATTTTCGGCGGTGGCGATTGCAGACCGTGTAGGACATGAAAGTATTGAAATCACTTATCAGTACGCCCACCTGTTCCCGTCCAAACAGACGGAAATGGCAGAGCGATTAGACGATTTAGGGAAAGGAGATTTTGAAAATGTCAGCTAAGAACAGAGACAACAAAAACCGTTGGAGAAATATCACGGTGGGATTTCGGGTATCGCCCGAAGAAAATGAACGCATTAACAAGGTGGTCGCCTTATCGGGACTGCCGAAGCAGGAATACTGTTACCGCCGCTGTCTTAACCGTGATGTAGTGGTGCAGGGCAATCCGAGGGTGTATAAGGCTCTGAAACAGGAGCTTGCCGCCGTCCTTGCGGAATTGCAAAGGATTGAAGCTGGAAACGGTGTAGACGAAGAACTGCTCAATGTCATTGAACTGATTTCCGTCATTCTCGGCGGCTTGAAAGGAGAGGAACAAAATGAATAAGCAAAAAGAAATGACCGCCCGTAACACATCTGTTGGCGCAGATGATAGGCAGTCACTCCATGTAACTAATTACAGTATAACCAATCAAAACGGAAATATCAATGCTTTTCTTTTGAAAGGCGGTGGCAGAAATGGCTGAACTGAAAATTATCAGTATGGATGAAGTCCCTGTGGAAGAAGTGGAATGGCTCTGGTATCCGTATATCCCATTTGGAAAACTGAGCATTATTCACGGTGACGGCGGCGAGGGAAAAACCACTTTAATCCTTCAGTTGGCGGCTCTGTTGTCGAGGGGAGAAAAGCTCCCCTGCGACAGCACCGAGAGAGAGCCGATTAAAGTTATTTATCAGACCGCAGAGGACGGACTCGGAGATACAATCAAACCACGGCTGCTTGCCGGTAATGCGGACTGTTCGCAAATTAAAGTCATAGATGAGTCGGAAGCGACGCTTACTATGCTGGACGAACGCATTGAAAAAGCAATTGTGGAAACAGGCGCAAGAGCGCTCATCTTAGACCCGGTACAGGCATATATCGGTGCAAAAGTTGATATGAACCGGGCAAATGAAGTGAGAGCTGTCCTTTCTCAATTAGGGCGAATCGCTGGGCAATATCGATGCGCCATTATTTTGGTCGGGCACTTAAATAAAGCGCAGGGAAACAAGTCCAATTATAGAGGGCTTGGCTCCATAGATTTTCAGGCAGCCGCACGGAGCGTTCTGATTGTCGGCAGGTTGAAAGATAACCCGCAGGTCAGAGTGATGGTGCAGGACAAGTCCTCCCTTGCTCCAGAGGGTGAGCCGATTGCTTTTGAGCTGGGCAAGGAAAATGGATTTCGATGGCTCGGTCATTATGATATATCGGTGGACGATCTGTTAAGTGGCATTCCAAAAGAAAAGAAGTCTGAACAGGCTGAAAACTTAATACTCGAATATCTTTCCAAGGGCAAATATCCGCAGCAGGCATTGCTGAAAAAAGCACAGGCGGTGGGTATCTCCAAGCGTGTGCTGGACGAGGCGAAGAAAGCGCTGAATGTTCAATCGGTTAAGGAAGGCAGTCAGTGGTACTGGCAGCTTCCCGAAAAAACAGAATGAGGTTTTTCAAGGTTGCAACATTGCAAAAGCTGGCACACCTGCAACCTTGCAATGTTCCTTTTTCGGGAAGTGATAAAGTTTGGACGGGGTTGCAAGGGTGTCCTTTTCAAAGGACAGCCCTTGCCCCTCGGAGAGCCCACGACATCTTTGCAACCGTCAGGTTGAAAGTGTCATAGTGGGTTACGCACTTTGAAAAAGGTGCGTAACTGCGCTGCCCCACAATATCGCAAAACGAAAGGAGTGATACGAATGCCGAAGGGAGATTTCAGCGTCGCCCGTGTGGGAAAACGAACGAGAGAAAGCGTTGGAAAGTTTGAAAGGCACATTGAGCGAAAAAATGAAAGCTATGAAAATATGAATGTTGATCTGTCCCGCACGCCGATGAATGTTCACTTTCAAAGCTGCGGCGAGCTGACCTACAACGAACATCTGGACAGGCTGATTGCGGATGGGACGGTATCCTTAAAGGGGCTGAAAGCGGACGCAACGGTCTTTAACGAGATGATATTGGATGTGAATACCGACTACTTCGAGAGAAACGGCGGCTATGATTTCGCTTGCCGCTTCTATGAAGAAGCGTTCCATTTTACAGAGAAGTTATACGGGAAAGACAATATCATTTCCGCAGTCATGCACGCTGATGAGCTGAATATCGCTATGACCGAAAAGTACGGAAAGCCGGTTTATCACTACCATCTACACATTATGGCGCTGCCTGTAGTGGACAAAGAAGTGCGCTGGTCGAAACGGTGTAAAGATTCGGCGCTGGTGGGAACTGTGAAAGAGGTGATTCATCAAGTCAGTCATTCAAAGAAATGGAAATCGGAAAAAGCGTTGGACGAAAACGGAAATCCCGTACTAAATAGTAAGGGAAAACCCGTCTACCGTGCTTCATATAGTATTTTACAGGATAAGTTTTACGAATATATGAAAGACGCAGGATTTGAGGGATTTGATCGTGGCGAGCAAGGAAGTACAGCAGAAAACTTGATTTCGCTTGAGTACAAAATCCAGCAGGACGAAAAAAGGCTGGCGGATATTGAACAGAGAATTGCCGCTGAGCAAGTTCGATATAACGACAATCACAAGGCGTTTATGACCTTGGCAGAGATTGACAGCTCCGGAAAAAGGTCATTCACAGGCAAATATACGGTATCCGCCGAGGACTACGAAAAGCTGACAACGCTGGCAAAGCGCAGCTATTCGGCAGTGTCCGAGGCACAGCGTTTGAGAGAGGAAAACAAAAATCTGTCCCGTCAAATATGGTCGCTGCAAAGCGAGGTTTCAAAGTTGAGAACTGCGCTGCGGGAATTGACCGAAAAGTGCAGACCGTACCTTGAGGCGTTAAAGATTGCGCCGCAAAAGGTCAAGGAGTTTATCAGCGGTATTCTTGAAAAATTCAAAAAGCAGGAAAAAAGCATTTATTATGAGCCGATTTCGGCTCGTGAGCAACAGTCATATGAGCGTGGAAAACGCTCTAAAAATAAAGATTACGAAAGGTAGGAAAAGACAATGGCAAAAACGATTTTTGAAGAAATGGGCGGCACTTATGTACGGCAGGGAGATTATGATCTCCCTTGCCTGTCCTTACCCACCGAAAAAGAAGACAAGTCCATTGGTGTATGGGGACAGCGGAACCTGCGCTATCTCAAACAGCACCGCAAAGTGTTTTATACCAACCTGCTCACAAGCGGCAAGTTAAACAGTTATCTTGCAGATATTGACAAGCAGGCGGAAGATATGTTTCTTCGGCTGGTAAAACAGATGGCAGAGCGTGAGGGCGTGACCGAACAACTAAAGGCAGAAAATCAAATGGAATGGGTTGGTAGAATGAATAACATCCGAAATAGGGCAACAGAAATTGTAAATGCAGACTTAATTTGTATATAGGAGAGGTGGCAGGGATTCATTCCCTGCCACTTGTATCTCAAAATTCATGATGAAAAATATTTGTGACTTTTTGAGGTTTGGTATTGCTATTATTCGAGATTTCGAATATAATGTTATTGTTGAAATAGGAGGTGCACTATGGAATACATATCCGCAAGAGAAGCTGCTGATAAATGGGGTATTTCACAAAGGCGTGTTGCCATTCTTTGTTCGGAGAGCAGAATAGACAATGCCACAATGGTGGGTAATATATGGCTTATACCCGCTACAGCAGAAAAGCCAGTTGATGCGAGGACTACTCGATATTCGCAAAAGGATAGTAAAAAAGTCAAACCGTTCTTGAAATGGGCGGGAGGTAAAGGACAACTTCTGCCTGAAATTGAAAAGTATTATCCCTTCGCAGATAAAAAAATCACCAAATATGCTGAGCCATTTGTAGGCGGCGGCGCTGTGCTTTTTGATGTTTTAAGCAAGTATGAGTTGAAAGAAGTGTATATCAGCGACATTAACGCTGAACTAATTAACACCTATCAAATTATTCGTGACAATATATATGAGCTTATTTCTATGCTTGCAACCATGCAAAGCGAATTTGTTCCAATGGATACGGAGCATCGCAAGGTATATTACCTATCAAAGCGTGAGCGTTTTAATGATTTGAAAGTCAATGGAAACGAGAGTGTAAATATTGAAAAAGCAGCGTTAATGATTTTTCTTAATAAGACCTGTTTTAACGGCTTATATCGGGTCAATAAAAAAGGCTTGTTTAATGTACCCATGGGGTCTTACAAAAATCCTTTGATTTGCGATGAGGAAAATCTTAGAGCGGCATCAGTAAAGCTACAAAATGTAACGATTATGTGCGGAGACTACAGAGAATCAGCTGCTTTTATTGATGCCAATACTTTCGTTTATTTTGACCCTCCATATCGCCCTATAACAGATACGGCAAGTTTTACTGCATATACGGAAAATCTGTTTAACGATGAAGAACAGATTGAGCTTGCAAGGTTTGTTGATGATATGCACAGGAAAGGCGCTAAAATTGTGATAAGCAATTCCGATCCCAAGAACTCCAACACAGAAGATGAATTTTTCGATAACATTTATTCTTCTCATAAAATAAAGCGTGTTGAGGCTACTCGCATGATTAACTGTAATAGCGAAGCAAGAGGGAAAATCAAGGAGTTGCTTATATCAAATTTTTAAGGGGTTTATATATGGAAATCAAAAGAGGAAGTCAGTTTATTGAGAATGGTACTAAGCAAGCCATTATAGAATTCATTTTTACAGATTATATTATCTATGTTTTTCAGGGAAATTTGTCGCAGTTCGATATTGTAATTAAGTACAAAAAAGACGGCACACGCATCCGTACCCCTAAACATATTCATTGGGTAGTAGATGTTTTGATGAAAATGCAGGGGAATGAAATTCTTGCGAAGAGATATTTGCTGGCTATTCAAAATTGCTGGAAATCTTGTGTGCCGCTTACCAACAATGATTATGACACGCTAAAGGCACTAATTGAAAACGGCGAAAACGATATTGATATTGCTCAGTTTTTCAGCCTGAATGCTTTTGGAGAGTATGATGTTGAATTTCTTTATGTTTTGATGGAATTGTTAGCTGTACAGGAAAAGACTAACCGTGCCGATGCCTATATGTTTGGAAACATTATCGAGGAGCTGCTAGATACAGACCGTGATATATTTAAAATCATATCCACGGCAGGCTTTGGGGGAAGAAGGGGATAATATGGCGAGAAATTTTAGCGCTTGGCTATCTGGTTTCCGTGATAGCATAGCCGACTATCGTTATTACATAGATTTCGAAAAAGTTCACCGCAATGTCGATAGTATAAAAGTTGAATTAAATATTCTAAATTCACTTATCGGTTCTAAGAACATCAAAGAAGATTTCAAGACTTTAATCAAGAAGTATCCTGAAGTTTTAAAATGTATTCCTCTACTTTTGGCGGTTAGAGCGAATGAAATATATTGTCAGGATGAAAATGGTGGGTATCTGTACCAATTCAACTTTGGGAAATACCCTCCCAATAGCTATGCGCATTATGATCGTTATGCCTATTTTATGGAGCATACAGGGCTATTTGATTTACTGGAAAATCACATCATCAATAATCTTGTTGACTATGTTACAGGTGTAGAGACAGGATTGGATTCTAATGGTCGTAAAAATCGTGGCGGACATCTGATGGAAAATTTGGTTGAAAGCTTTATCAAGAAAGCGGGTTTTGTAAAAGACGCAACCTATTTCAAGGAAATGTACATACACCAAATCACCGCAAAATGGGATATCGATCTCTCCGCCATATCCAATCAAGGTAAAATGGAAAAGCGGTTTGACTTTGTTGTAAAGACTTCCAACATGATTTATGGCATCGAAACCAACTTTTATGGCAGTGGCGGCAGTAAACTTAACGAAACAGCTCGAAGCTATAAGACTCTTGCTCTTGAAACGGATACTATTGATGGCTTTACCTTTGTATGGTTTACGGATGGTAAAGGGTGGACAAGCGCTCGAAACAACCTTGAAGAAACTTTTGATGTGATGGAACATATTTACAACATCAAGGACTTGGAGAATGGAATTATTAACGAGGTTTTCAGATAATGGCAAAGAAAATAACTAAATGGGAACCGGAAGATTTTGAACTGGAAATGACTACACACTGGTCTTTTCCCAAGCGTGGCGACTGGGCGACCCACGATGCAAAGTGGCGTGGAAATTGGTCACCCTATATTCCAAGAAATATATTACTTCGCTATTCGAAAGAGGGAGACTTGGCACTTGATCAGTTTGCTGGCGGCGGTACTACGCTTGTTGAGGCAAAGCTTTTGAATCGTGATATCATCGGTGTTGATGTGAACGATACAGCTCTTGACAGGTGCAGAGATAAAATTGATTTTGAACACGAAGGTGCAAATGGTAAGGTTTATATTCGCAAAGGCGATGCAAGGAACTTAGATTTTATTCAGAACAGTAGTATTGACCTTATCTGCACCCACCCCCCTTATGCCGATATTATCAAATACAGCGAGGACATCGCAGAAGATTTGTCTCATTTGAAAGTCAAAGATTTTCTTGAGGAAATGAAAAAGGTAGCCGCTGAGAGCTATCGTGTACTGAAAAAGGACAAGTTTTGTGCTATTCTAATGGGAGATACCCGTCAAAAAGGCTGTATGATTCCGATGTCTTTTGAAGTTATGCGAATTTTCGAAAATACTGGATTTAAGCTGAAAGAGCTGATTATCAAAGAACAGCACAATTGTAAGGCAACAGGATATTGGAAAACAAATAGTGTCAAATACAATTTCTTGCTGATTGCACACGAATATTTATTTGTGTTTAGAAAGTAAAAAGTAATAATAAATATGGGAGGAAAAAATCATATGTCTAAAACAAAGGTCTTTGTAATAATGCCGTTTACTGACGAATTTTTTGAATCATATGAGATGATAAAGGAGCATTTTAGCGATAATTTCGAATTTTCACACGCAGGAGATGAAGATAATCAGCAAAACATTCTGGCGGATATTATTCCTCCAATTTATACAGCAGACATAGTTTTAGCTGATTTAACCGGTCTAAATCCCAATGTAATGTATGAATTAGGGATTGCTCATAGCTTTAACAAAAAAACTATTATGATAACTCGTGATGATCTCAGCAACCTTCCTTTTGATCTGAAACAATATAGGGCAAAGGACTATTCTACTCACTTTAAAAAGTTTTATGATTTAATTGCATATTTGGAGAAGAACTTGCAGGGAGCGAGAGATGGTAGCGTTATTTTTAATAATCCTGTTGGAGATTTTATGGATCGTAGCGAGATTGCTCCCGAAGAACTTTTTAGAAAAGAAGTTATCAAAGTTGACATTCCAGAAGGAGAAAAAGGATTTTTAGACTTCTTGGCGGAAATTGAAGAAGATACTGAAGTTATGACTAAAGATATTCAGAGTATGTCTTCAGAAATGCAGATAATGAGCGGTGGGATGAATGAATGCACAGCAGAAATCAAAAGAGTAAATAAAATGGGTGGTAGTGGCACGGCTTCTTTTGTAAGAAAACAATCCCGAAAAGCTGCCGAGTATATCGAAACTTTTAGCAAACAATTAAAAGCTCATAATGTAACAATTTTTTCTTACTGGACAAAAATCGAAAAAAATACTTTGGGATTGCTTGAAAATAGTATAGCAGCACGACCTGAAAATAAAGAGTCTCTTGTTAACTACATAAAAGCTTTATATAATATGAAAGGATCAATTATTTTATCAAACGAATCTATTCAGAGCCTTAAAGAAACATCGCTAAAGAATTTAGGAATAGAAAGAAGTATGAACCAAGCAATCCGCTTTTTGGATCAGGATCTTTCGGCCTATATTGATATGACGGAGCAAATGATAAATTCAATAGAAAGAATAATTGGGAAAAGTCGATTTATCATTGGTGATATTTCTTTAGATGAGGTTACTGTAAAAAGCTAAGAATTTTTATCTATCTTGGATGTAACGTAAAATAAATAATATATAGCAGATGCTTTACAGATACATGCGCAAAATCTTAGATAATTCAAGTCGAAATGAATTGCTATTATCCACAGTTACAGAGCAAGTGTTATCACCCCCGATAACAAACTGATAACATTAGCCCATATAGGCAGAATAATATGGATACATCAAATAATCAAAAGCACCACGAATACGACAGAGAATAATATCTAAACAAAATTGATTAGGATTTGTCGAGTGGGAATAAGCAAAAAGTGGATATGAGGGCCCGCAAACCCGCATAAACACTGACTTTTTGATTTTCAAATTTCCCATTTGATAGCAGATTGATAGCACCCATCAAAAACCGATTTGTTTTGGAATTTTGGGTGGCTTGCGAATACGCAGGATTTTTATTCTAAGAGAAAAGGTCTAACTGATTTTTGCTGATCAGTTAGACCTTTTTTATTTTGCTCTCATTTATCTGAATTTTCTAATTTTGCGCAACAAACGGCCTCTCCCGTGGCCTACAAGTGAGAGGGTCAGATCAGGCCCTCCGGCGGCACCTTAGCGCGAATCTGGCTGCTGTCGTACTCCGGATAGTGGTAACGCCAGCGGTCATAGTCCTCCTGGGAGATCTCTCCGGCCTCCAGTTTGGCCGCCTGTTCCCGCCAGGTCCAAAGCATTTCGTGCAGCCGGGCAGCATCCTTGTTTTTGCGGAAATCCACCTGCAAGGCAAGCTCACCATCCTGCTCCGTGATCTTCAGACCGTAGTTGTCCTCCAGGGTAAACAGGGTGTGCATGAGCCCCACATAGGAGTCTATGTCCGGGACGGAAAGTGCATGGGGCGAGACATCTAGTACCTGCGCCAGGGCAGCAGTCAGGTCCGCCTTAGGGGTTCTTGATCCTGTTTCATATTGAGCAAGGCGCACATCAGCGGACTTCTCCGGGAAGCCCAGCGCCATACCAAGGTATTTCTGTGTCATCCCCCGCAGGAGACGAAAAAAGTGAATCCGTTCGCCAATCGCCATACATCCAGCTCCCATCTATGGTTGTTCTTATCTGAAACATAGCATATTTGTTTAGGCTTGTCAAGATAATCTAAGCAAATTTATTTAATAATATTTCTTTTAAAAGGCTTGAACTAAGCTTATATGTATAGTATTATAAGGATACTAAGCTAATAAGCTTAGATAACATAGCGCATCAAATGAGCCGCCAGATTTTTGGTTGCGAAACGGAGAAAAAGTGGCGGACATAAGTAAGGAGGCATTTATGAAACACAACACTTTTAAGCAGCAGTCACTAACGACTAAGAAAGGAAGGCATTTATCATGGCAAACCAGATTTTCATGCGCGTCAATGAAGTGGCCGAGGAGCTGGGGGTATCCGTGCCCTACGCCTACAAGCTCATCCGGCAGATGAACGAGGAACTGGCGAAAACCGGCTGCATCACGATTTCCGGGCGGATTGACCGCAAGTTCTTCCATGAGAAGTTCTATGGCACGAGAACCGAGACAGCGAGAAAGGGGGAGTAATTATGGCAGCGTTTAAAAACAAGGACAACGGCACCTGGTATGTGCAGTTCCGCTACACTGACTGGAAGGGTGAGCGCCAGCAGAAGCTCAAAAGGGGCTTTGCCACCAAGCGGGAGGCGCTGGAATGGGAACGGGAGTTCCTGACGGAAAAGCAGGCCGATGTGAACATGACCTTTGAGAGCTTCGTCGCCCTCTATGAGAGGGACATTAAGCCCAAGTTGAAGCTCAACACCTGGCTCACCAAGGAGAGCATCATCAAAAAGAAGATCCTGCCCTATTTTGCCAAGCGGAAGTTGTCGGAAATCACGGCCAAGGATATTATGCGCTGGCAGAACGAGATCCGGGAAATGCGGGACTGCCACGGCAAACCTCTGTCCAAAACCTACATGAAAACCGTTCACAATCAGCTCAGCGCTATTTTCAACCACGCTGCCCGGTTTTACGGTCTGAATCTCAACCCGGCCCGGCAGGCGGGCAACATGGGGGCAGAAGAACGGAAGGAGATGCTGTTCTGGACCCGGGAAGAGTACACTAAATTTTCCGAGGCCATGATGGATAAGCCGCTGTCCTTCTACGCCTTTGAGGTGCTTTACTGGTGCGGCATCCGGGAGGGAGAGCTGCTGGCCCTGACCCCGGCAGACTTCGACTTTGAGAAGCGCACTCTCACCATCAACAAGTCGTACCAGCGGCTCAACAAGCAGGATGTCATTACCACGCCCAAAACGCCCAAGAGCAACCGGGTGATCCAGATGCCCCAATTCCTGTGTGACGAGTTGCAGGACTACCTCAAGCAGCTCTACGGCGTGGAGTCGGACAGCCGGATGTTCCCCATCAGCAAAAGCTATCTCCACCGAGAAATGGATCGTGGCTGCAAGCAAACTGGGGTGAAAAGGATTCGCATACACGATTTGAGACATAGCCACATCAGTTTGTTGATCGACATGGGCTTTACTGCCCTGGCTATTGCGGAGCGCGTAGGACACGAGAGCATCGACATCACCTACCGCTACGCTCATTTGTTCCCCACCCGTCAGGTGGAAATGGCCGATAAGCTGGATTCACTGAAAAATGAGAAGGGAGTGTAAGAAAATGTCCAAGAAGAACTACGATAACCACAACCGCTGGAGGAACAAGACGGTGGCTTTCCGGGTGTCGGCGGAGGAAGACCTCCATCTGGAAGCCCTGGTGAAGCTCACAGGCCTGACCAAGCAGGACTACATCATCCGGCGGCTGCTGGAACGGGATGTGGTGGTCCAGGGCAACCCCAGGGTCTACAAGGCCCTGCGGGACCAGCTGGCCGCCGTGCTGGACGAACTCCGCCGGATCGAAGCTGGGCAGGGCGTAAACGGCGAGCTGCTGGACACCATCCAGATGATCGCCACCATTATGAACGGGATGCAGGAGGATTTCGCCTATGATCAATGAAAAAAAGAAAATGACCGCCCAGGGCTCATCTGTTGGCGCAGATGATGGGCAGTCAATCTCTCAAAATTCCAAGACCACTATACCAGACCCGGACGAAAAAAGCAATTCCCCAGGAAGAGATTTGGAGGAACTTTACCGAAAGATGCGCCGCATGAGCGACCCAGCTTACCTGCATACTGTGACCCTGGACGAGCTGATGGACAATGTGTTCGAGGGCAAGTCCGCGGTGATTGAGAACCTGCTCTATACAGGAGCGTACATCCTTGCCGGAGCGCCCAAAATCGGCAAGTCCTTCCTGGTGGCGCAGCTTGCTCACCATGTCAGCACCGGGCAAGACCTGTGGGGCTACAAAGTCCATCAGGGAACCGTGCTCTATCTTGCCCTAGAAGATGATGAGAGCCGGTTGCAGCGCCGGATGTTCCGAATGTTCGGGGTGGAGGGGACAAGCTCCCTCCACTTCGCCACCAACGCTAAAATGATCGGCGGTGGCCTGGATGAACAGCTGGAAAAGTTCGTTCGGGAACACAGTGAAACCAAGCTGATTATCGTAGATACCCTACAAAAAGTCCGTGAGGTGGTGAATGATAGTTACAGCTACTCCAGCGACTATGAGGTAATCGGCAAGCTGAAGCAATTTGCTGATCGGTATGGCGTCTGCGTCCTGATTGTCCACCACACCAGAAAGCAGCCTGCGGGAGATAGCTTTGAGATGATCTCGGGGACCACGGGCTTGCTGGGTTGTGCGGATGGTGCGCTGCTGATGCAGAAGGAGAAGCGAACAGATAGCAAGGCCACCCTGGAGGTGGTAGGCAGAGACCAGCCGGATCAGCGGCTGTATATCAGCAAAGACCAGGAAAGCCTGGTGTGGGACCTTGACCATGCAGAGAATGAGCTTTGGAAGCAACCTCCAGACCCGGTGCTGGAAGCTGTGGCAAAGATCGTATCCTCCGAGAACCGTGAATGGGAAGGCAGTCCCACCGAGCTGGCACAGGCGATTCAAACGGATATGGCGGTAAATCGGCTCACCAAACATCTGAATGTGAATGCCAGCCGCTTGCTGGAAGAACATCAGGTGAAATATGAGTACAAAATTAAACACGCAGGGCGGCGTATCCGGCTGATTTACATGGTGGTGGAAGCACATGCGTTTGAAGTAATCGAGTAAAGCGCGACGCTCGCAACGGTCGCGACGGTGTTTTGAGGGGTACTCCCAGCACCGTTGCGACCGTCGCCACCGTCGCGGGAAGGAAAAACTGGGGTGGTATTTTGCTACCTCATCTTCCAGGAGGGTGCCCCATTTTACGGTACCCTAAAAGTACCAGAGGATATCGCGTTTTACGACACCCTATGCCCCGAAACAGGGCACCGGGTATAGGGGCAAAAAGCGTTCGGAGAACGCGCAGCCACAGAATGAAATTCTGTGTTCAAAAGGGGCTTGGGGGCGCTGCCCTCAACAAGCAGACGGCAGGAAATGTGAGTGTGTATTAACACTCGCATTGCTTGCCGGATTTGTGTGTGGCTATCCACACGCATTGCTTGCCTGTATCTAAAACAACCGAAACGGCCCTTGTGCCGCTGCGGAAAATCAACTGAAATTCAAGTATTGGGAGGTAACGAGTATGAGAAAGATTTTGTCCTGTGAGTTCAACCCGGACACTGCCTGCGTGGAGCTGTGCATGGAAGATGGAACCCTGTTGTCCATCGACTGTACCGCCGTGGAGAACGAGGTAGCGAACAGTATGTACCAGCGGTCAGAACTGGACTGGCTGATCTATAATGATCCGCTGTCCTATGCCGAACTGATTTTGAATGGGGACCCTGAATTGTATCTAAAAGCAGTAACAAAGAAAACTCCGTTAGATTGATGGCAAAGAAAATCCGCCAGAAGCAGCACTCTAAAGGGTGCGCCTCTGACGGATTTTTTACATCTTATCAATCAAAGCAAATACAACAGCCTGCTGTTCTTCACTTAGTCTTGACCAGCGTTCCAGAAGCTTTTTCTGCACCTCAGTTAAGGAAACCGGTGCATCTTCTTCGGCAAACAGTTGAGATAGCGTAATGCCAAAGGCTGTGCAGATTTTCTCCAGGGATGGAATGGTCGGAACCATATTCTTGCGATACCATGAGGAGATCGTGGATTGCGGCAAACCGGAGCGTTCTGCAAGCTGATACTCTGTCCAGCCCCGCTCCTCTCGATACGCGGTTATAACCGAGAGAATATCCTTCACCTGCATCACTCCTTTGCTTGTGTTCTTCGTAAATTATACTTTGATAAATCGTTGTGATTTAATCATTTATATCGTATAATTTTAACGATAAACACAACCATAAAGGAGGGAGAAATTTGGGCGGAAAAAGCTGTTTCTTTATCGGACACCGAGAGGCATCAGAAGAGATTTATCCGGCATTGTATGCGGTTGTGGAGCAGCACATTTTGGAATATGGCGTTACAGAATTTATCGTTGGCCACTACGGCGGATTTGACCGTCTTGCAGCGTCAGCAGTCAAAGAAGCAAAGCGTTTCTACCCAGAAGTGAAGCTCACTTTGCTATTGTCATATCATCCGGCAGAGCGGCCCATCCCAACACCCGATGGATTTGACGGAACATTCTATCCACCAGGGATGGAAAGCGTTCCGCGCAAGATCGCAATCGTGAGAGCAAACCGCTATGTTGTGGATCATGTAGACTACCTCATTGCCTATGCGTGGCACCCTGCCAGTAATGCACGGGAGCTGGTGGAGTATGCAAAAAGGCGAGTAAAGAAAGGCTCTCTTTTCATAACAGTGATAAAGCATAATGATTCGACATAAAGTTGAGTTTTTCACGAAAGTGTGATAAAATAAATCCAAGCATTTCTTGCTTTGGAGGGACTAAAATGGCGATTTGTTATGACCGCTTATTCCACCTGATGATTGATAAAAAGATAAGCAATGCACAGCTAAAAGAGAAGGCCGGTTTTAGTGCCAATATTATCACCCGCCTAAAGCGCAACGAGTATGTTTCCATCGAAAGCATCGAGAAGATTTGTCGCGTGATGGAGTGTGGCGTGGACGATATTCTGGAGTTTGTTCCGGAAGAAAAATAAGCATGAATTTTGACAAAGTGGTTTGATATTTGAAGGTAACTTTCGGGACACAAGACCTTTGCAGCTGAAAAGCTGCGAAAGATTGGATAGGAGTGTGGCTGTGATGGCAGCAGCAAACAAAACAGTTTGGGGAATTCATACGATGGACGATCCCCTTTTTTTGCATCAGAATCTAATTGCAATTGGCTGGGAAGAGATGGGCGACTTGTCGGTCATAAGTGCATCTCGTGATGCCTACAAAGAAAAATATATTGCGACCTATCCGGACGCTAAAAAAGGTTCGATTGCCACAAGTGCTGGAATGCTGTACCGGTTTGTTCATGAAGTGCGAGAAGGCGATTATGTCGTGTTCCCATCTAAGATCGACCGTAAAATCAATATTGGAATCGTTGAGAGCGCCTATTTTTATGATAGTACAGCTGCACAGTATCACAATCGTCGGAAAGTAAAGTGGCTCAAACATCTGCCTCGTACGGCTTTTTCGCAAGGGGCTCTGCATGAAGTAGGATCGGCATTGACTTTTTTCTTGGTGAAGAACTACGCGGATGAGTATTTGAAGGCGCTAGATAAAGACTTCAAAGGTAATATCATGGAGCCGGATACCGATGAGACAGTGGCACAAACGGCGGATGAAATTATCGAGGCTACCCGAGATTTTATTTTAAAAGAGCTGAGCAAAAATCTGAAAGGCTATGATCTGGAGCCGTTTGTCGCAAATCTTTTGCAGGCCATGGGCTACCGCACGATCCTGTCTCCGCATGGTGGGGACAGCGGTATCGACATTACCGCCTATAAAGATGAGCTACCGCCCCGCATTGTTGTCCAGGTCAAAAGCCAGGATGGAGATATTAAAGAGACTACCATCCAGTCTCTGAAAGGTGCTATGCGTGAAGGAGATTATGGCCTGTTTGTGACACTGTCCAACTATACCAAAAATGCGCAGAAATACCTGGATAACACCCCCATCATCCGTGGCATTAACGGTACAGAACTTGTGGATCTGGTCTTGAAATATTACGACCAGCTCAGCACCAAATACCGTAAAATGATCCCACTGAAAATGGTGTACATCCCCGTTCCGCCAGAGGAGTAAAACTGGCATTTAACGAAACGACGAGTGCATATACTGACAATTTTACTTATTACATGAAAATGTGCAGAACTTGCAAGGGTGGTGAGCCGTGATGAAAAGTAATTTTGAATTTCTTGATAAAGAGTTTCCGGTGTTATCCCAGTTCGGGAAAAAAGCAGAAGCATATCTTTATTTAGATTCAAACTCCTGCCTGATGAAGTTAGGAATGATCGGCGAAACAGTTGTGAACTTGATGTTTACTTATGATCGGATTGTGCCTCCTTCCGAAAATACAGCGGTCAATCGGATCGGCGTACTGTTCCGAGAGGGCCTCCTTACGCAGGATCTTGTGGATATTCTTCATGCGCTACGTAAGGTGCGCAATAAGGCGGTACATGAGAACTACTCCTCTGTTGAAGAGGGAAAAGTGCTGCTTCAAATGGCGCACAGCTTATGCGAATGGTTCATGCAGACCTACGGTGACTGGAACTATCAAACTGTTCCTTTTGTGATGCCAACTAACTCGCAGGAGAAAGATATTGCAGATACTGACGATGCACAGGAGGAAAGTCTGGTCAAAGAAGCGGAAGAAAAGGCTGCCGCTTCGAGTTCGGTCACAAAAGAAAAGCGTCGCCAGCAGGCAGCAAAGGCAGCCAGTCAGCGGCAAAAGACGGAAGCGGAAACGCGCTACATCATTGACCAGCAACTCCGTCAAGTGGGCTGGGAGGCTGATACTGAGAATCTGTGCTTTTCTAACGGAACTCGCCCAACCAAAGGTCGGAATCTTGCCATAGCTGAGTGGCCCACTGACTCAACTGTGGGAAATCACGGCCGCGCTGATTATGCCCTTTTTATTGGTCTGCAATTTGTCGGTATCATTGAGGCAAAAGCAGAACACAAAGACATTCCCTCCGTAATCGACTATCAGGGGAAAGACTATCCCAGGAATATTCGTGTTGACGATGCCCAATACCAGGTGGGAAGCTGGGGCAGCTATAAAGTGCCGTTCACTTTCGCAACCAATGGCAGGCCGTATCTGGAGCAGTACAAAACAAAGTCCGGTATTTGGTTTCTAGATCTTCGTAAACCCTCTAATGTGCCAAAGGCTCTGCGGGGGTGGATGAGCCCAGAAAATCTTCTGGACCTGTTGGGGAAGGACATCGACGCCGGCAATCGGGCGCTGGAGCAGATGCCCTTCGATCTGCTGCGGGATAAG
>UMJY01066332.1_pt1 | contig 18998 bp, 40 predicted proteins | sample 1966191 | NCBI WGS metagenome assembly UMJY01 (sample SAMEA4836161, study PRJEB28245) | human gut metagenome | biome: gut microbiome; material: fecal sample | place: Denmark | collected 2008 | reverse complement strand
TTGCTGCTCTGGAAGCGGCTATGCTCGACCTGCTGGCCGCACAGTAAAGGAGGATGTTATGGTTTTGTTCTATGTGACCCAAATCAAACTGCACCGCTTTGACGGCGCTTTTACCATCGACAACGTGCCTGCCCGCTGGCGTGATGCCGTGCTGGCAAAGCTGACGGAGGAGGGATTTTATGAGGTGGAAAGTGATGCTTGACTTCCTGCGGGATATCTTTTCTGCGCTTTCCCACGCTGCCGGTGACAGCGCCGACAAGGAAAAGCCTGCTCCTGCACCGGATGTGCCCACAGTGGACACCGTGACCGGGTGGGCAGGAGAGCCGCCTTACCGGTACATTGACGTGAGCCGTTGGCAAGGAAAAATCAAAATGGAGGGCTGGGCGCAGGTAAAAGCGGCAGGCTACAAAGGCGTGATGCTGCGGGCCGTAGGGAACCGCAACGGTGTGCCCTACATCGACCCCACCTTCGAGGACAATTATGCCAACGCAAAAGCGGCAGGGCTGGACGTGGGCGTGTACTACTACACCAACGCCTCCTGCGAGAAGCTGGCAGACCGGGAGCTTGCCGTGCTGCGGAAGGCCCTGGTCGGGAAAGAGATGACCATGCCGGTGGCAGTGGATCTGGAATCGCCGAGTCTTGCCGGGATGCCCTATGGAGACCTGTCAAATCTGGCGGCCTATCATCTGGAACAGATTGAGAAGATGGGGTTCTACGCCCAGCTCTACACCTACACGAGCTACGCCAACGTCCATCTGGACATGGCAAGGCTTGCAGGGCGGTGGGACGTATGGCTGGCGGACTACACCGGCAAGACCCCAAAGGTGGATTTCAAGTACACTGCCCACCAGCACACCAGCGAGGGCCGCGTGCCTGGCATCTCCGGCAACGTTGACCTCAACGTGACCACACTCAACTACCCCCGTATCATCCGCAAGAAGGGTCTGACCCGTCTTCGGGAGGGCAAATGACCGAAAAAGAAGCTTTGCTGTGGGTGCTGGGCATCCTGGGCAGCCTGTGCGCCGCTGCCATCACCATCGACAAGGTGCTGGAAATCATTCACAAGTACATCAAGAAGGCGCAGGAGCCGGACAACGTGCAAAACAAGCGGCTGGATGAGCTGGACAAGCGCATCGGCACCTTAGAGCAGGGCCAGCTTCAGCACACGCAAGCCCTCGCTCGCGACCTGCGCCGCTTTGAAGAAATCGACGAGGTGAGCCGTCTTACCCTCAACGGGGTGCGCAACCTTTTGGACGCGCAGCTGTCCGGCAACAACCGCGAAGGGATGCAGAAGAGCCGCACCGACATCGACAACTATCTTTTGAAAGGAGTCACCAATCATGGAAGCGATTCGTAACCTTTTGACCGCACTTCCCACCCCTGTGGCCCTTGTGCTCATGCTGGGCGGCTTTGTGTTTTACGCCCTGGGCTGCATCCGGCTGGGCTATGGCGCGGCGGTCAAGGGCACCGTGCTTGACCTGATCGAGCAGGCAGAGCACGAGATTCAGGGCACCAAGCGCGGCGCAGAGCGCAAGGCGTGGGTGGCGCAGATGCTCCGCACAGCCCTCAGCGCCAGCAAGTGGGGGAGATTTATCTCGTGGGCCATCACCGATGAGACCATCGGCACGGTGATTCAGTTTTTCTTTGACCGCATGAAAGCGGCGCTGCAAAAGCAGTAAGGAGGATATCATGGCAAGCACTACATACGCACACGGACGTTTTCGTGACCTCACGAAAACATACCATCTCGGAAATGCCAACAAAATGGTGACAAAATGTCACCGGTTTACCGTGCTTGGCAATATGGTGCGCAACGCCGGAGAGTTGCCGCAGCCTTTCTGGCTCGGTGCTGCCTGTGGCGGCGGCTCGCGTAGTGCTGCCCGCTGCGCTGCAAGGACTTGACCGACAGCAGATAACCGCCGCCATCAAAAGCGCACCGCTTGGGAGGGTTGACCGGAAGATAGCTCTTTTGCGGTACGTTGAGCGGCTTCCGCTGCCGGACATTGCAGCACAGACGCATTACAGCCGGACGGCGGTAAGCTATCGGCTGAAAAGCATTGAAAAAATGCTGGATGTGTGATATCATAATCTTAATTGGATGCGATTTCTCACGAAACGCATTGAAGCGGCAGGCTTTCGGGTCTGCCGCTTTTCTTTTTGCACGGATTGTGGTATAATTATATCAACAAATCCACCCGGCCTCTCGAAGAAGCGCATTAGGGTGGATATCTGAACCCGCTAAGCCTCTCAACGATGCGTATCATGGCGGGTCTTTTAAGATGATACAGTCTCCTGCACGCCTACTTATAGTGCGTACCATGCGGGAGACGATTTTATATGAATTATGGCAAATAAAATATATCACTTTTTGTCCCGTGTTTTGTTTGCTCTGATTATTTTTGGGGCGACATCAAGTGTTCTAAAAGCCGTCCTTCCGTTTTGGCATAGTGCATTTATAGGCGTAGTTTTATCGGTATATGCGTCTTTGTATTATACGCCATACGATTTATGATTTGAAAGGCTACGGCCTTTGTAGAGAGCGTCATTGCCTGCGGGCGGTTCCGCTCTTGATTTTACAAAAAAATCCCCTGCTTTTCCGAAGCCCTGCGTTCCACGCGGGGTACGTTGTAGGCAAAGTGGGGGATTTTGTTTTATTTGCACTTGTTTTGTCGAAACTCTTGTCTTGCAAGTCAAAATGTGATACTTTATTTTCGCTTCCAATGTGAGGCCCTTAATAGTTAAGCGCTCATGCGGATTTTTCCGTGTGGGCGCTTTTCTTTTTTGTCCTTCGTTTGGCGTTCGTTGTCTTTCGTTTTCTGCCAATGCAGTACACTGGATGCACAAGGAGGGATGTTTTATGAGCTATTATCCGACACCCGGAACGCCTTACGTTCCGCAGCAGCCTGTTAATCCTTACGGCGGCATGGGAACGGTAGGCCTTACCACTCCCCTACCGAACACGCAGATGCAACAGGCACAGCCGCAGCGTCCGCAGCCGATGAATGGGCAGCAGCCTGTTCAGCAGTCGGCACAAGATGGCGGTTGGTTGCTTGGAAGGCCTGTTTCCAGCAGGGAAGAATTTTTGGCGATTCCATCTGATTTGTACGGAAGATGGACGTATTGCCCGGATTTGCGTAGTGGTGTCATCTACTGCAAACGTCTGAATCCAAGCACTTGTGAATCTGACGTGTTAGAGTTTTACAGCCCGGAAGCGTGGCGGCAGATGCAGGCACAGCAGACCGCTGCACCGACACAGCAATATGTGCCTATTGAGCAGTACAATGCCCTCGTGCACCGGCTGGATGAACTGGAAAAGTGGCAGAAGAGCTTTTCTAAGCCCGCTGCCACCGCAAAGAAAGGAGAATAAGCGATGCCCTCTCCGTTTGATATGATTACTCACAGCCCTATCATGCAGCTTGCAAATCTAGCTCGTGCCGGGCAGAACCCGATGGGGCTTATCCAGCAGTTGGGTGGGCAGAGCGCACCCATCATGCAGGGCTTGAACCTGATTCAGGGCAAAAACGAAGCACAGCTCCGAACGATGGCGCAGAACCTCGCCAAAGAGCGTGGCATTGACCTGAACCAACTGGCAAGCGTCTTGAACCTGACGCTTCCCCGATAACGCATCCCTCTAAGCGAAACGCTTCTCAGTTTTGCGGACTTGACAAAAACCGCATTTGTTTGGCTTCGCCCATCGCATACGGCGGTGGGATAGCATAACGCAAAACTGAAAGGAGTTTTGTTATGGACGATTTTGCAACTGGCTATCTGGCTGGGCAGGACGGCGGCAATAACAACGGCGGATTCTTCGGCAATGAAGGTCTGTGGGCGGTTATCATCCTCGCCATCATCTTTGGCTGGGGCACGAACGGCTATGGCCGCAACGGCGGCGACAACGGCATGAATGCCTACATCCCCTATCTGGTCGGCACTGGCGCAACCGGTCAGGGCGGTGCAGACACCCGCGCGGCTCTGTCTGAGGGCTTCTACCAGCAGGATACCTCCCGCTCTCTGGCGGGCATCCAGAGCGGTATCTGCTCTCTGGGCTATGACCAGCTGGCGCAGATCAACGGCATCAACGCCAACATCGCGAACGGCTTTGCAGGCGTGAACAGCGCCATCTGTCAGCTTGGCTACCAGAACGCACAGCTCGTGAACGGTCTGGAGCGCAGCGTGTCCAACGGCGACAACGCCATCAGCCTTGCCATCATGCAGGAGGGCAACGCACGGCAGGCTGGTCAGACCGCACTTGCCACGCAGCTTTCATCTTGCTGCTGCGAGAATAAGCAGCTCATCGGCGACCTGAAGTACACAATCGCAACGGAGGACTGCGCTACCCGGCAGGCTATCGCAGACAACGCCCGCGCCATCGTGGACAACTGCAACGCCAATTTCCGCAGCATGATGGACTACTTCACGCAGGATAAGATTGCCACTCTGACCGCTGAGAACCAGAACCTCAAGTTCGCGGCTTCTCAGGATCGCCAGAATGCGCTTCTGACCACCGTGATGTCCCAGCAGACTGATACTATCCTGAACCGAGTCAGTCCTCGTCCGATTCCCGCTTATCAGGTAGCAAACCCCAACGTGGGCGTGAGCTGCTGCGGCTGCTGCTAACCAACACACTCCCCGATAACACCGGGTGAACCATCGGGGCAGGGGTAAGACACCTCTGCCCCTGATTTTTTAGGAGGAAAACATTATGGCTTGCAAAACAAGCTGCAAACTCTGCCCCCATCTGGTCTTGAGCCAGTCGGTGACTTTCGCCAACGACACGCTGACCATCAACATCCCTGCTGGCGCATACCAGAATGGAGAGCGTTATTGCATTGTGGTTGCTCAGAGCATCCCGGACACGACCACTATCAACGCCCCTGTTGTCATCACCATCGGCGCAGGCACTACCGCATACCCTCTGACCGACTGCAACTGCGCTCAGGCAACCGCCGAGAGCATCCACACTCGCACCCGCTACGCTACCCGTGTGGCAACGTCTGCGACCGGCACAGGCACGTTCAAGTATCTTGGCTGCTTCTGCCGCTCCCACGCCGGTGCGCCCGCGTCCATTTCTTGAGGAGGTATAGATTATGGGCAAGAACACTTTTCGCCGCATGATGATGCTCCGTGAACACGACAAAGACCGTGAGCCGGAGCGTGACCGCCTTGAGGAAGAGCGTGACCGCAGGGAACGTGAGATGGAACGCCGTCTGCGTAAGCTGGAAGGCGGCAACGACCGCTATCCCTATTATCCGCAGGAAGAGAACCGCAACATCGACCCCTACCCTATCCCCCGCTACCCTAACGTAGAGAATGGGCGCAGAATGCCGCAAATCGGCTTCTCGCAGAACGGCGACTGGGATAAACGGTCTGGGCAGTACGAACGTGGCGGCGCAGACAGCCGCTCCATCAAGATGCCGCGCCAGCACCTCACCCACGATGAAGCGGAGGAATGGTGCGACAGTATGGTGAACGCCGACGGCACAAAAGGCTGTCACTGGACGTTGGAACAGACGCAGGACGTTGCCAAACAGCGTAACATCAACTGTGACCCGAACGATTTCTGGGCGGTCATGAACATGATGTACTCGGATTATTGTCAGGTTGCAAAGCGCCAGTCCGTTGACACTCCGGGCTTCTACGCTGACATGGCAAAGGCGTTCCTTGAGGACGCAGATGCCGCAGATGGCAAGGCATATCTCTACTGGGATTGCATTGCTGATAAGTAAAACGAACCCCCTGTGTAACCACTAATGGCTACGCAGGGGTGTTTTTCGCTTATCGGATTGTCGTTATTCCTCTATCTTTCATATACTCGATAAAATCTTCTGCTGGCATTCTCTCTGAAAGTTCTTTCATTGTGTATTGGCGTTTTTCCTCAACCCAATGCTTCTTTTCTTCGATACCAGACAAATCGTGGACTGTATACCATTGTGTTTTTGGACTATCAAGTCCATTTGAAAGAAATTGAACCTTAAACCAATCTGGACGCTTTCTTCGTTCAAACCAATTCAATTCGGAAAATTTTATCCATGCAATGTTTTTATAATTTCCTTCTTTTTGCCCTTTGCTCTTAAAATCATCTTTTATTTTCTTTAATCTAAAATAATAGGTTTCAACGCATTGGTTTGGCATATATCTTATACGCCAATCTTTATCCCGAAAGACCATCTTACCTTCGTATATGTCACCGCCTGTCCCATTGAGATACCAGTGCGATTCGTAGTGCCCTAACACTTTTTGTTCCATGTCGTCCACCATTTCAATATTTCACAGGCGGTTCAGGCAACGGCATCCAATATGTAACATTGTGCGGTTTTCCACTTTTATCTCGCCACTCGCCAAAATCCTGTTCGTATCCAACAATTTCAACGTCAAACTCGTCTTGGCTAAATCCAATAACATACGGATTGTATTCGTCTGGCATCTCGTTTTTTACGTTTATCCATTGTCCAATTTTAGGGGCGTTTGAAATGTCATACGAACAATATCCAATACATTGAACTGCCCCTAACTCATCCACAAAATTCCTGTTTCCAATCTTCGTGACGCAAACATCATGAACCCTCTGCCACCCACTCTTGTAATCGGAATATTCGTCTTGTGAAATTACGATATTTTCTGGGTTCAATTCTTTTCTCCCACAGGTTAGGTTCCATTCATTTGCAATTCTCTGCTTCATTTCGTATTCATTGGCAAACACTCTTGTTTCCTTTAGAGCGTTTTTCAAAGAACCACGATGAGGTCTATAAACAATCATACGTCAATCCTCCATAGAACTCAGCTTTTATTAGAGAGTCATCATAACAAATTGCTTTGTTACATTATTGCGAGCAACAATAGAATTAGCATTTTCGTCAAACAAAACGCTCCACTCAGGATGTTGCCCAGAAATATATTTAACGGGATCATCGCAATATAAAAGACATTGCAACATACTTTTTAAATCTGTCGCATTATTAAATACTTTTGTTTCCATAGTTAGGCCTCCTAGATCTCAGTTTTTATCTGGGACACGCAGTTCTTTTGCCAGCTTATCCAGTTGCGCTGCGAGTTCCCATTCATTGACCGTAATTGGGAATCGTTCATTGCCAGCAGAAGCATTATTTTTCAAAAAGTTTGACACTGCAATCGCATAAGCGGAAAGCTCATATCTGTTCATATTCATTCCTCCTAAATCTTAACTTTTATCAGGCCCGATGATGTCCAGGAGCCGTTCCAGTGCTGATATAGCTCCCTGCCTCCTGTACTCATCACAGTCCTCGTATGTTATTTGAGCCTCGTACTCCAAAAGCAGGCTAGTTATAACTCTTCTGTCAATCATGGTGACGCTCATTTGGCAATGCCTCCTTATTGAGATTTCTCCGCTCTATTTCATCGCATACGGCCAGATGAAACATTGCCCACGTTTCGTAGTCAATGCTGTTACCAAAATCAAAACTGCTTCGTTGGCGCTCGCTGTAGTCGCTCTTGAAACATTCAAGCGTCCGATCATTCAGCTTCGGAAGCAACGGCGTGATATAGTCAACTATCACTTTCGGCATGTAGGAACGCCGACCAAAACAGTACCTTACAGCACAATTGCACAATGCGCCGTTCACTATCATTCATCTAAGAAATCCTCCAACTCAATCTTCCCGTCTGCTGCTGCAACGGCTAGGGCGTAAACGAACTGTCCAATCGTCATTCCGTGCCGCCTTGCTTCACGGTTGATATACTTGCGCTCTTCTTCGCTCATAAGGATGGTAATGCGCTTTGAACGCTTGCCATCACCACTTGCAACGCCCTGATGCGATTCCGGCATCTGGATTTTTTTCTTTTTCAAACCAGCTTCGGCTAGTGCGCCTGGAACATCGCCTTGTTCGATAAGACGTTGAACTTCTTTTGCCTGTTTCAGCTTCTTTGGCTTACTTTCGCTTACTACGGCATTGTTCGGCTGTGTTTCTCTGTCTTTGGCTTGCTTCGGCTTAATACTGATTAACTGTGCTTCATTAGGCTGTACATGGCTGTCTGTGGCTTCACTAGGCTTAATCGGTGCTTGTTCGGCTTCGTTCGGCTTTGTTTGACTTACTTCTTCTTCCTTTGGCTCACTTCGGCTTAATGGCTGCTCCGAAAAAATAGGCTGAAAATCAAAGCCGCCAAGCAAGCCTGTGGATTTTTTGCTGGTTGATTTCATTCTACATCCCCCTTTGGCGGCTTAGGCAGGGGCATCCAATGCGTGACATGGTGACCTGCCATATCCTCAAAATAGTCTGAAAGACACTGCCCCATATCATCAAACCAAGAATCACCCTCCAACGTACCTTCCATCGTATACCCTTCCTGCGTGCAAATCCATACGGTTTCGCTTGCATTGCTAAAATCAGGATTGTTTCCACGAGGGCATGGGGTCTTGTACCTTTCTGGAAGTCTATCTGAAACACTGATCCACCTATCGCTATCTGTAAGCTCATCTAAGCTAATAGCTGGCGCATCTTCCAGCTCAGCAAGGCACGATTCCACTCCATCAATATCTTCTATTTTCCCGAACGGATATTCTTTCTTGATTTGTTCTATCCATCCTTTGAATTTTTTTTCAAGCGGTTCTGCGTCAATCAATTTCATTTTTCTTCTCCTTCCACAATCATCTCTGCCAACTCCTTGAAATCCTCTGCGCTGGTGCTTTTTGCCGTGTCACCGCTAAACAGGCTGTGACGCTCTGCTTGCGCCTTGCGAACGCCCATAGACGGTCTAATCTTCACGTCCAGCAGGGTTGTTCCCATGCTCTGTGCAATCACAGGGAGCTGCTCCACAACCTCTTTGGACAGATTTTCCCGGCTCTTGTACTGGTTCAGAAGCAGACCTTCAATCTTCAAAGTCGGGTTGAAGTATCTGCGAACATCGCCGATGGTCTGCGAAAGCTGGCTTAAACCAGCCAGTGCGTATCGGTCTGCTGTGATTGGCACGATGATGCTGTTGGCGGCGATCAGCGCGTTCACAAGCGCAAGACCAAGCTGCGGGGGAGTGTCCAGCACGATGTAATCGTACTGCTTAGACACGCTTTCAAGGGCTTCTCTTAGCCGGATGTTTTTGCCCATATCCCGGACAAGCTGCTCGTCAATGTCCTTCAATGCGTTATCAGACGGAAGAATGTCACCAGCTTCACAATGCTGGATTCCTTCTTCTACCGTGCCTTGCCGGGTCATCACATCGAACAAGGTGCATACGTCCTCTGTTTGTGCACCGTAGGTGTCCGTTGCGTTGCACTGGGCATCGCAGTCCACCAGCAAGACTTTCTTGCCAAGCAACTGCAACGCACCAGCCAGACAGGTGCTTGTGGTGGTCTTTCCTGTGCCGCCCTTCTGGTTGGCGACTGCTATGATTTTTGCCATTTTATCACTCTTTCTTTATTCGTATATCGGCATTTCTGCCCACGCTTCCACTCTTGCAATAAAGCAAGCACACGAAGAAATGTTCAACCTCTGAAACGATGTGTTTACAAACTCGCCTTTTTCAATAAACGCTGCGACTGTGTTTGTTGCCGTTATAGATTCATCTTTCAGATAGGCCGTTTTTACCGAACACAAGAACCGGCCTTTCGTTCTTTCAATGATTTCTGGTGTTGGCATCCCATCATCTTTAACGGAATACCACACAATTTCCTGCTTCTTCATACCGCTCCTCTCTGCTTTATCTGCCCACTGTGCTCATTCTGCATAATGTGCTATATCTGACTACTTTTGCAATGCGTCAATCTCATAGAAAGCCGGAAGATACTCTTCAATCGCACCGTCTTTCTTCAAGCTGCCAATCAGATACCGCTTCGGATGGTCAGGCCAAGGGTCGCGGTTGATTGAAAGAATATCCGCACACGCAGCCTTTACGATGTCATAGACCGCATCTCTCCGCTTCGGCAGCTTGATAGATGGGTGTTCTTCCATCATCTTTACCTCGACAACCTTTGCAACCTCGATGCACTCTTGAACCGACAGCACATCGCACACAGACCAGTCGTACCCTTCGTATCCGCTTGTGCGGGGCTTTCTGGCAGCTTTTTTGATTTCCGGCTTGGAATTAGCCGTCTCACAATCAACCTCGCTAGAATCGGCATCTATGACGGGCTGCTTGGATTTGTACCCGAATCGGAACTCAACTGCTACTACTTTTCGTCCTGTGCAAATCTTCTCGAAGTCAACAACGATGTCCGAAACATTGCTGATCTCTTCCACTGCTGGTTCAAGAACTCTGCGGCGCAAAGCCCGGAAGTCGTCATAACTCGCATCGTTTGCCCCCAAATGGTCACGCAGCTGTTTCAAGCCAATCTTATTCGATGTCATGGAACGATTCATCCAATCTCGAATCATGCTGTACATCAGAATAGATGCTTGCTGCTTCATCCCAATCGTATAGCGCAGACGGTATTTGACATAGCCGCTTCTTGCAATGTCGAAGAACACGGGCCGTAAATCAGGGTTACAATTGATTGAAACGTCATAGGACAGAGATTCTCGATTGAACTTAACCTCTGCCTTTGTGAACAGCGGATACATCACATATTCCGTTCCATCTGCGTTCAACGGCACTGAAACCACGTTGCCCAAAAAATGCTTAACCTGCGACTTCAAGTTCTTTGAATTGAGCTTCAAATCCAGCAGTTTGCAATATTCAGCCATCGTAAACGACACGTTAGAGCTTTCGGGGTCTCTCGGATTGATACGGCTCAGATAGACCTCAAGCAGACGAAGCTCGCCTGCTGTGTAGTCCGTAAACTTCGCCCAAACCAATGCCTTGCTCTTTTCGACAAGGTTGTTTCCTGTCAATTCTGGCATTGCATCACCTCATTTCTTCTACCCTATTATACCACTGTATCGTGTACACGTCAATGATTCTGTACACAATTATTTTTTCAACAATCGACTTCCACATTCTGTACACGATACTCCACTTTTTGTACACGATACACTCCACTTCTTGTACACGTTCCTCCACTTTATGTACACAATGCTCCACTTTTTGTACACGTTTTTACTATATATATAAACAAGAGATAAACAAGAGATAAATAATCATCATCAAATAGTGACGACGATACATTTTCAACAATTTTTTTCTCTCCAATGGGAAGATTGTGGAAAACGAAAACTTCTTTTGCTGAATAAGGCGTATCCATCAAGCCATATAACCTACCTGACGGTTCTATCGTGTACAGGAAATGGAGTGTAATCACACCAATGGGGGACGAATTGACAAGTCACGCTTTGATGAACGAAAATTTCACGCAAACTCGTTAATTGCATCTGCGAAAATCTGCCATTTACGAGCCTATGGGGGACAAAATGACAACCAAAAGCCATATTTATAACCGGGCTATTGTGTACAAAATGTGGAGCACGTCCCCCTGTATACCGTAAAAACTTCGATAATTCGACAATCAGCGCAAAATGTTTTCTTCGTTGATGGTATAAGAATCGTTTCGTTTCATGGCCGCAGCTTCCCCACAGTCCTGTGCCTGATATAAAATCTGCATATTGGGCTGTGTTCCGTCTGGGTCAGGGTCAGTTTTGGTGGCTTGCGCCATTTCATAATGACCTGTGACGGTGCGACAGACGGACACACGATCACGCAAAGTCGTGTGAAGGTTGGCTACCATTTCGCACAGAACGGCAAGGTAATCTGAGCCGTGATTGCCATAGATCAGATAGCACAGCAGGTCAATTTCCTGTGGATGGGCGTCTTTGATATGTTCTATCAGTGCATCTCTCTTTCTCTCGGTGCTGGCATCGCCAGCCAGACTTTCCAATAATCCGGGATGCAAACAGGTGTCTATGTACGGTTTGGCTGCAACGCCGCAGCACACGAACCACTTTATGATAGTAGGAGCATCTGGGGTCATTGTCCCTTGCTCATAACGAAAAATGGATGTCCGGCCTACACCCATTTTGTCCGCAAGCTTCTGTTGGCTAAGTCCGGATTCTGCTCTTGCCATCCCTAACGCTTTTGCCACTCGTATCCTATAATCATCCATAAATACCCCTCTTTCGACAAAATGATACAAAAGCAAAGTAATTTAACTGATATATTGTTCAAAATGTGAAACAATAATTGAAAAAAGTCGCTGTTTCATTGAAACAGCGAGATGTGGTATAACTATATTGTCAAAAAATTCCAAAGAGGAGTGGAACAAAAATGAAAGAAACTGTAATCTGGAACCATGAACGTATGCCGATCATCGACGGAATGCCTGCCAGCGTTCCCGATTGGCAGCCGCACACACCTGAACCGTGGGAGGAAAGCTAATGAAACGAACTGTAGATGCTCTGATTATTCCATACGCTCGCAGACGGACGCTGGAGCTTGTCCTGAGCCTTTCTGGGTACGAAGCCGATAAAGACGCTTACCTCGAAGCGAAAGGCATCTTAGAACGTGCCGTAGCCGCCTTAGACGAGGGACGCGACCCGGCAGAGAACATTGAACGCATTGGTGGACAGCTCGTAGAGCTGTGATTGGAGGAAAGATGGATAGGCGTTGTCCCTTTTGACTTAAACACTCGTGGCTTCCCTGATGTGAAGTAATGGATGTGAAGAAAACGTTCGATTTTTACAAAGTTGTTAAAAATGTATTGACTTGACAACTAGAAGATGTATAATCGTATCAAATGAACATCTGCACTTACCGATCGGGAGGATATGCCACAATGAGTGAACAGGAAAGAGCTAAGATTGACCGATTTATTGCATGGCTGCTGGAACATCCTGAAAAGATTCCGACAGCGGAACAAGCACTAGACCTAGAATAACAGAGAATCCCTTGTGCAGAGCTACACCAGCCCGGCACAAGGGATTCTTTTATTTTACCGGGCATGAACGTCACATCTTCTCGATCAGGTTCATCAGCGCCTCACGCTGTTCCTTCGGCATAGATTCAAGCTTTTTTCTAATCCGCTCCACTGCTGCATCGACTTCGCTTTGCGGCTGCTGGGGCGGGTTTTCTTTTTGCTCACCAGAAACCAATGTATCCACGCTTGTTCCGAAATAAGAAGCTATCTTGTCAAGCGTCTCATATTTCAGGGTCTGCTTTCTACCGTTTTTCAAATCGGTCAAAGACCCACGGCTTGCGCCCGATTCCTTGCACATGGTGGTCACGTTTACTCCACGCTGCTTGCAGAGTTTTTCAATATTTTCGTACAAGTTTGCCATAATTCCAGTCCTCGCATTGTAAGGTTTGCTGAAATTACGCGAACGCTTAAAAAAGCCTTGCATTTTACGCGAAAGCGTATTATACTAAGACCGTACCGCGAAGGCGTAATGAATGATTTCTAGCAACTTCATTATATTACACTTATGCGTAAAAATCAATAGCCGGAGGTGAAATAATGGCTGAAAAAAAGCCTCTGTGTGACTTTGGCAAACAAATCGAGATTGCTCTTATCCAAAAAGACAAGACAAACGACTGGTTGATTGAAAAAGTCAAGGAGGATACTGGACGATATTTTGACCGCTCTTACCTCTTCAAGGTTAAGACCGGAAAGCTGGAAACGCCCGGAATCAAGAAAAGCATCTGCCGGATTTTGAATATTCAGGATTCGGGAGCATAAGAAAGGAGAGAAAATGGCAAACATTCAAGTTTTTGAATATCAGAATAACAAGGTTCGCACTGTTGATATTGACAAGGCGTTTAATGCAGACCAGACAAAACACGAGCAAATGGAAATGGCTGCCGGAATGGAAGCCAGCATCAAGGGGGCAATCGGATGAAACAGTATTTGGATTTGAAAGTTGACCTTGAGAACCCGGATGAAGCTCGGCATACCATTGACGAACTGGTAAAGATGTACGAAGAGGACAAGCTCAAGTGGACGGCAGAGGAACTCGCAGAAGCAAAGCATCTGGCGACGCAGATTATGCAGCAGTTGTGCTTGGATGGATACAGCATCAGTTGGTACAAAGTTGAAAGCTACGAGCTTCATTCGATTAGCGTGTGGCTTGAATCGGAAGAGAACAAAAGAACGAACAGCAATTGCTCTATCAGCTCATCCAAGTGGGATGTTTGGATTGCCAAGTGCGTCTGTCTGTGCCGGGCTACTGGCAGGGAAGTGCCCGCGTTCATCATCAAAAAGGCTGGTGAGTGCTGGTGATGAAATTTCGTAAAGCGCAAAGCCGCAAGCGCAGACTAAAGCTGGCAATGGCAGCTGGTGTATCCAGAAACGATGCCAACAAGGTGCTGTGGATGGAGAAATCAATCAACCAGTGCTTTGAGCGTCACAATCGGGAAACCAGACTGAAAGAGAGTGGTCGCATTGGAAGAAAAGTATTGTGAGCGCTGCGGTGTCTTTCTTGGCCTTGTAAACCCATGCAAAAAGTATTGCGAAGAATGTAAAATCATTGTTCGCAGAGAACGGCAGGCCCTTATAAAGAAAGGAATCAAGGCTGAGCCGGAACCGGCTTTATGCGCTTGGTGCAAGAAGCCAATGGTTCGGAAGTTCTGGTCTCAGAAGTATCACCCTGAATGCGCAGCAGATGCAAACAAGGCTTTGACCAAAAAGTACAAAGCCAAAAAGCAAAAAGAGCTGAATGCGCTAAAAGCATCTGGCGAGTTCAAAATCACTTGGGATGTGCAGGAACCAGAACGTGCGAAACCTCAAAAGCACGAACCTCCAAAGTATACCGTGCGCCAGATGAACGATGCCGCAAAACGATACGGAATGAGCTACGGCCATTACAGTGCTTTACTTGCACAGGGAAAGGTGAAGGCTCCTGATGAACGGTAAATACTACGGTCAGCGTGAAATCCGCTGGCACAGCCGGGAGAAAGACCGGCTGGAACACATTCAAAGAAAGGATAAAGATGAAAGCATTCGTGGAAATTGCCCTGATCTGGGGCATTGTCCTGGCATTGGTTCTAGCAACGTTCCTGCTAAACTTCTGGCTGGTGCATCATATCAAGATTCTGATCGGCGCTAAAGCGACCTGGTACATTATCGGAATCTGCGCTCTGATGGCCACCTGCTGGATTTTCGGCACAGGTAAGAAAGCATGACGTTGGAAGATGCAATGAAAGCCAGGTACTTCAACATCAACGACCTTAGCCGTAGATCGGGAGTATCAAGACCGACGATTTACAGCATCTTGGGCAAGCGAAAGAAGCAGAAAAGTTCCGTTCGTGTCGATACGCTTCTAAAAATCGCAAAGGCGCTGAATGCAAAATAGTCATCAACGAGAAAAAGACGAACGGATTTGACATTGTTTTAAAAGAGGTGAAGAGAAATGAAAACTGTTAAAGGCACTGTATTGTGCTTTATAAGCATATCCATCGCCGTTGCAGCGCTTGGATGTGGAAATGCTATCAATGGCGCTTCTAATGGCTGGGGGATGCTTGGATATACGCTGCTGTCCGTGTCTATGCTTTTTACCGCTTTGATTCTCGCTATTATCGGCGTTAGCGCGGAGAACGAGCGTATTGAACGCGAAAATCGCAAAATCAAGCGAATCGCCCACCACACCAACGAGTGGAGGGATGTTCAGTGAAATGCCCGATGTGCGGACAGGAAAGTGTCACGACTGTAGACACCAGAAACGAGGATGATTGTATCATCCGTAGAAAGCACTGCTTGAATAAAGAATGCGATTACCGGTGGTCTACTATTGAAATCGACACAAGTCAGTGGTACTCAGCTCTTCAAATCCAAGAGCACAGAAAACAGAGAGGACGGCCCAGAAAGAATGATTAGCGTGAGCTTAGATAGATTCGGTGGCGTGACCGAGCCGGATGACGGCGTGTACTTTATGACCAACGAGCAAATGGCGGAAGCCAAAGAAGCTGACCGGCTGGCTGAGATTGAGGACCTGCAGTCTGAAATCGAGGACAGGGAAGCGGAGTTGAAAGACCTCCGTGCGCAGCTGGCAGAACTGATGGCTGGTTGATTTTGTACAGCCATATTAAGCCAAAGTAAGAACAATGAAGCCTAATGAAGCCGAAGAAAGGAAAGAAAAATGGGCAAATACAAGAAAGAAATTAAGCACTGCGAAAAGTGCAATAAGCCTTTTTCAGTGTTTCCGAACAGCACCGAAACGCTCTGCGCAAACTGCAAAAGGAACAACTTGGAGGAAACGCTCCGCAAGAACGGTCACGCGCCGCAGCATACGCTTGTTAGGAACATTTATGACGGAATCAATGAAATGTTTGCTGTCGAAGATGCCGCAATAAGAGCTTCGTGGGACGAGAACACAAGCATCAAGAAAACGTGCCGTGATTGCGACAAAGTATTTGAGATTTCTCGTGCAGAGCGCATTTTCTTTGAATCGCATAACATGGCATTGCCTAAGCGTTGCCCGGCTTGCCGTAAAGCAAGAAAAGAAGCGAGGAAGGAGAACAACTGATGGACAACAGCAAAATCCATGAAGCTCTAATGGCTGTTCAGTCAGAGCTGAAAGCTCCGAAGGGGCAAATGAACAAATTCGGTGGATACAAGTACCGCTCGTGTGAGGACATCCTTGAAGCGGTCAAGCCCATCTTGAAAGCGCATAGCCTTGTGCTGCGGCTTTCCGACAAGCCTGTTATCGTTGACAGTTGGCACTACATCGAAGCCACTGCAACAGTTGAATCGCAGGATGGAGCCACCTACACGGTGACTGCATACGCTCGTGAGCCTGAGTTTAAGAAGGGCATGGACGATTCGCAGATTACCGGCACTGCAAGCAGCTACGCTAGAAAGTACGCTCTGAACGGTCTGTTCTGCATTGACGATACGAAGGATGCTGACACGGACGAGTATCAAAAACAGACTGCAAGCAAGGCGAACAAGCCTGCGCAGAAGCAAACGGAAGCGGAAACCATCCCCCCATGCGCTTGCTGCGGAAAGCAGTTACAGCCTATTCAGTACAACAACCGCACCGTATCGCCGCTGGAAACCGCAAGAAGCACGAAGAAACGCTTTGGGCGTGTCCTGTGTTGGGACTGTGCTCAGAAACAGCCGAAGGAGGGCTAAATAATGCTCAATTCTATCGCAATTCAGGGTCGTCTGGTTCACACGCCAGAAGCTAAGGTCACGAAGTCCGGCAAGGATGTTTGCACGTTCAGCATTGCTTGCGACCGCCAGAGTGGCGGTCAGAAGGAAACCGACTTCTTCAACTGCACCGCATTTGGTAATACGGCACTGTTCGTTTCCAAGTGGTTCCAGAAGGGCAGCCTGATTCTGGTGACTGGTAGCATCCAGACCCGGAAGTATACCGACAAGCAGGGAAACAACCGCACCGCAACGGAAATCATGGCAAACAAGGTTGACTTCTGCGGTGGCAAGTCTGACAGCAAGCCCGCTGATCGGGCGCAGGATGCACCGCAGAACTACTCTCAGGGCAACGCAGATGACTTTTCTGTGATTGACGATTCATTGGATTTGCCCTTTTAGGACATAAACAATGACCGCCTACCTTATATAAGAGCTGTGCTATCTGGCTGGACGGGCGTTTGGGAAGATGAAAGTTTTAGTTGCCTGTGAGGAATCGCAGGAAGTCTGCAAAGCATTCCGGGCGAAAGGTCACGAAGCCTACTCCTGCGACCTGATTGAGCCGTCAGGCGGGCATCCAGAATGGCATATTCTCGGTGACTGCCTAAAGGCTATTGAGGGGGGGCAGGTCGTGACCATGGACGGAATTGTGCATGATGTACCCCGCTGGGATATGATTATCGCATTTGTCCCCTGCACAAAGACGAGCAATGCGGGAGCAAGACACCTGTACAAGGGAGGAAAGCTCAATCTTTCCCGGTATTATGAGGGATTGTGCGGCAAGGCACTTTTTCTTGCCGTGTGGGCGGCAGATTGCGAAAAAGTGGTGATTGAGAATCCTACCCCCAGCAAGATTTTTGATTACCCAAAGCCTACGCAGGCAATCCAGCCCTACGAGTATGGACATCCGTACAGCAAGAAAACGCTACTGTGGGAGCGCGGTGTACCGCCGCTGCACCCGACAAACATCGTAGAACCTACCGCGACATGGTGTCCGTCTGGTTCTTATTCTCATAAACATGGAGAGCAGCATAAAGGGATGTTTACAACTGACCGGGCAAAGAACCGGGCAAAAACTTTTACTGGCGTGGCAAAGGCCATGTCCGAACAGTGGGGGTAAACGAATGATTACCTGTTGCAAAGACTGCACATCACGCCACCAAGCTTGTCACGACACTTGCGAGAAGTACAAGGCAGAGAAGAAAGACTTCGAGGAACGCAAAGCATTCGTGTATGAGCTGAACCACAGCCAGAGCGTGTACCACCGTGATTATGAGGACAAGCACCGGGAACGTGGCAAAAAACGGTTTCTCGGAAGTGAATTTAGAGGTGAACGAGGATGAGACTTAGTAGCGACAAAGTGCTCAATTATGTTTCGGAAAAGGCATCTGATGGAGATGAGAAAGCAAAAATTGTCTACGAATACCTTAAACCGCTGTTTGACAAGTGGGAGAAACTGGAAAAAATAAACCACAAGCTCGATTATATTGAAAGATGCAAAAAGAATATCAGAGAAATTGAATTGTATCGCAACAACGGAAGATTCAGTGAATGTGACGAAAGAATGTTGCGTTATTACAAAGGTGCTCTTGCTTACACGGAAAATGAGCGCAAGAAATTGATTGCCGAGTACGATGCGGAGTATGGCGCATGAACACCGGAAAGCAGTTTGAGGCAGACTTCAAAGCATCCGTCCCATCCGATGCGTGGTTCTACCGTCTGAAAGACAGTGCTGCCACCTACTACGGCGGCAACGAGAACCTGTCATTTTCCATCGACAACATCTGCGACTTCCTTGTGTACCGATACCCGATGAACCACCTGTTTGAACTGAAAACCATCGAAACGCCCTCTATTCCTCTGGAAAAGGTGTTCGGCAAGTACGACAAGGCAAAGCGCAAATACCGCAAGGAAAAGCACATCACTGACATGGTGGAAGCAATGGGGTACAGCGGTCAGACCGCCCATGTGATAGTCAATTACAGGGCGGTCAACCGCACCTTTGCAATCCCTGCCAGCA
>UMJY01027636.1_pt1 | contig 19769 bp, 10 predicted proteins | sample 1966191 | NCBI WGS metagenome assembly UMJY01 (sample SAMEA4836161, study PRJEB28245) | human gut metagenome | biome: gut microbiome; material: fecal sample | place: Denmark | collected 2008 | reverse complement strand
CCCGCCAGTGGGCAGCCTGCAGGTCGGTGTTGTTCTTCAACCCCTCTTCGATTAATGCTTGCAGATGGGAATCCGTAAAGAACTCCTGCCATTCCATGTCGGCGATGTTTGTTGTCGTGTCGGCCTTTACAGGCTGGCTATAAAGGTTGTCCGACACTTCCGTTACCGGTTCGTATTTTTTGTATATGCCGCAACTGCTCAGCGAGAGTATTGCGGCAACAGTCAGAATTGTTTTTTTCATTTTTCGTTCTCCAATCTTTTCTGTTTGTTAACTTGATTCTGTTCCATTTCTGTTTCGATCTGCCAGTCCACTTGGGGGACGAACTGGATCGGGCGTACCTTCTCCTGTAGATATTGGAATACGATGAACAGAGAAGGAACAATGAACAGCAGTGCCAACGTCCCGATCAACATGCCACCCACGGCCCCGGTTCCTAACGAGCTGTTACCATTGGCTCCTACGCCTGTGGAAACCATCAAGGGCAAGAGCCCGAATACCATTGTCAAGGCTGTCATCAGGATCGGACGCAAGCGAACTTTGGCGGCGGAAATGGCGGCGGAAACCAAACTCATGCCTGATTTGCGGCGCTCTGTGGCATATTCCGTAAGCAGAATGGCTGTTTTTGCCAAAAGGCCGATGAGCATGATCAATCCGGTCTGTAAATAGATATTGTTTTCAAGTCCCATCAACTTGGCAAAGAGGAAAGAACCCATCAGGCCGCAAGGAACAGACAGCAAGACGGCAAACGGAATGAGAAAACTTTCGTACAAAGCACTCAGAATAAGGTAGATCATCAAGAAGCAAATCGCAAAAATAATCACCGTAGTGCTGCTCTGCTGGTTTTCTTCCCGCGTGATGCCGCCGAAATCAAAACCATATCCTTTGGGAAGGGCTTTCTCTGCCGTCTCCTTTACTGCGCGGATAGCATCGCCTGAAGAATAGCCTGCATTTGGTACTGCGTTTACCGCAATGGAGTTATACATGTTGAAACGGCTCAGTGTCTCTGCTCCGTACGTGCGTGTCAGCGTTACGAACTGACCTAAAGGAGCCATCTCGCCGTTGCCCATCCGGACATAGATTTTGTTCAAGGACTCTTCATCGACACGATATTGCGGATTGGCTTGAAGCATAACTTTATACACTTTGGAGAAGCGGTTGAAGTTGGAGACATACTGGCCTCCGTAATATCCGGCCAGCGTATTCAAGACGGCATCGGGAGTAATACCGGCCCGTTTGCATTTGGCCGCATCCACTTCTACCGACCATTGAGGGAACCGGATATCAAATGTTGAATAGGCCATTGATATTTCCGGTCGTTTACGCAGTTCGGCCATATATTGTTGGGTTGTGTTGAATAGTTGTGTCACATCGCCACCTGTCTTGTCCTGCATGTAAATTTCTAGTGCGTTACCCATGCCGTATCCCGGAATCATACCCGGAGAAATGGCAAATATCTGTGCATCCTTGATACCGGCTGTGCGCTTGTATATCTCTTCGATCACGCTTTTCACTTCGTCTTCCTTCTTCGGACGTTCATCCCAATGTTTCAGTTTGATGATGAATGTACCGTAAGAATTCCCTTGACCGGCAATCAGTCCATAGCCGGACACTTTCTGTGTATGTTCTATCTGCGGAATCCCTTGCAGGCAACTTTCCACACGGCTCATGATGTCGTCAGTGGTCTTCAGAGAACTACCCGGAGTTGTATTGACATTGACAAACACGACTCCCTGATCTTCTTCTGGCACTAAACTGGTCTTGGTGGAGTTCATCAAGACGACAAGCAGTACGACTGAAGCACCCAGCATGGACCACGTCAGCCATTTGCGTTTGATGAAAAAGAAGACGATTTTTTCATACTTCTCGATCATGGCATCAAAAGAGGCGTTGAACGCTTTACGGAAACGGGCGGCAAAGTTGTTCTTCTGCGTCCCGTCTTCATTGACATACGGCTTCAGCAACAAAGCACAGAGGGCCGGACTCAACGTCAAGGCATTGACTGCCGATATACCTACCGCCACCGCCATTGTCAGACCGAATTGCGTATAGAACGTACCGGAAGTGCCGCTCATGAACGACACGGGTATGAATACGGCCATGAAGACTAACGAAGAGGTAATGACGGCATTGCTGATCCCCTTCATGGCGTCCATGCTTGCCATATAAGACGATTTGTATCCGGCATCAAAACGCGCTTGTACCGCCTCCACCACGACAATGGCATCATCTACTACCGTACCGATAACCAGCACTAAAGCAAACAGCGTGATCATGTTGATACTGTAGCCTGCAATAGACATGAAGGCGAAGGTTCCGATAAGCGAGACGACAATACCCACCAACGGAATCAGCGTAGAACGGAAATCCTGAAGGAAGAGATAGACTATCAGAATAACCAGGATGATGGCCTCGATCAGTGTTTTCACGACGCTGTTGATAGAGGCATACAAAAAATCATTGGAACTAAGCAATTGTGTGATTTCAATACCTTTCGGCAAATCTTTTTTTGCTTCTTCCAGCAAGGCATTGATTTGATTGTTCACTTCTGTCGCATTGGAACCTGCTGTCTGGAAAATCATGCAAGAAACGCCTTCGTGCCCGTCCATACGTCCGACGTAGGCATAACTGTCTTTTCCCATTTCGATATCGGCGATGTCTTTCAACTTGAGGACTTCTCCGTTTTCGGTTGATTTGATTACGATGTCGCCAAACTCTTCGGGTTGCAACAGACGTCCTTTGTACTTCATTGTATATTGAAATGTCTCGTCCGAATTTTCACCGAAAGAGCCGGTGGCTGCTTCGATGTTTTGTTCGGCAAGTACACGGGTTACGTCCGCCGGGATCAATTTGTACTGCGCCATGATGTCGGGTTTCATCCAGACACGCATGCTGTAGTCGCTACCCAAGACTATGAGGTCGCCAACTCCGGAAATACGTTGGATGGCAGGCTTTAGGTTGATGTTGATGTAGTTGGACAAAAACTTTTCGTCATACGAGTTGTCCGGACTGTGTAACGAAAACATTTGCAACATACTGGTCTGCCTCTTGAAGGTGCTGACCCCCACTTTGGTTACTTCGGCCGGCAATGCTCCGGTGGCTTTGGCTACACGGTTTTGCACATTGACGGCCGCCATGTCCGGATCGGTTCCTTGCTTGAAATAGATCGTAATCATGGCACTTCCGGCATTGGAGGCCTCCGAAGTCATGTAGGTCATGTTTTCCACACCGTTGATGGCTTCTTCCAAAGGTGCAATGACACTCTTCTGTATGGTTTCGGCACTGGCTCCGTAATAGGTGGCACTAACCATGACGGTGGGTGGAGCGATATTGGGGAACTGCTCCACAGGCAATGTAAACAGACTGATGATTCCCACCACCACGATCATGATGGAAATGACGGCCGACAGGACCGGCCGTTCTATGAAAGTTCTTAAATTCATCGTTCTTACTGGTTTTGTTTTACATTAATAGGAGTCCCTTCACGTAACAGGCCGACACCTTCGGCCACGATGATGTCATTCTCTTCCAATCCGTTGTCCACGATATATTCCTTGCCTCCGTTTACGCGGGTTACCTGGACGGGAGCCGACTGCGCTTTTCCATCCGCTACCTTATATACAAAGACCTTGTCTTGAAGTTCAAATGTGATGCTTTGTGGGATGCAGATGCAATTAGTACGCCTTTCAGGTATGATGACATTGCCCGAACCGCCACTGGTCAAGAGTTCTCCTTGATTGGGGAAAACAGCACGCAGGCTGACGGTTCCCGTTGCCTGGTCTATCACGCCACTGATACTTTCGATTCTTCCTTCCTGTTCGTAAAGCGACTTGTCATTCAGTTGCAGCTTGATAGGCGGCATCTTTTGTAAAGCCGAATCCTTGGAACCGTAACGGCGGGTTAATCCCAACAGTTGGTTTTCCGTCATGGAAAAATAAACATACATGTTCGAATTGTCGGATATTGTGGTCAAGGCTTGCGGGATGGTCGGACCGACCAAGGCGCCTACGCGGAAAGGCAGCTTGCCGGCTACACCGTCACTGGGACTTTTTACTACGGTATAAGAGAGGTTGTTGCGTGCGTTTACCACCTGTGCCTTTGCTTGTGACAACTGTGCTTGAGCCGTCAGCAGGTTGTTTTGGGCGGTGGATAAATCGAATTGCGAAATCACATTTTCTTCAAAGAGTGCCTGCTTGCTTTCGAAGACCAGTTTAGCCGTTGCCACCCCTGCTTTGGCTGTCTCCACATTGGCCTCGGCCACTTGCAGGGCCGCTTTGTAGGGGACTTGGTCTATGATGAAGAGGGGTTGCCCTTTTCGTACGCGCTCTCCTTCGTTGATGCACACTTCCGTGATTGTGCCTGAAACTTGCGGATAGATATTGATATCCTGTTTGCCACGAATAGCCGCTGAATAGCTGCTCATAATCTCTTTGTCGGTTAAACCGACATTCAATACTTTATATTCTTTGATTTGTTCCGTGGGTGCAGTATCACTACATCCGGTTAAAATTACTCCGCCGCAAAGCAATGCAGCTAAAATAGAATTTCTCATGATGTCACTCATATTTTTAATTTCATGTTCTTGGGTATAAAAATAGGAGTGATATTTCCATACAATAATGAATAAATTACCGAAGTGTGTTTTTCCGCAACTAAAGCGTGTTTTAGGCCAAGTGAACAGAAGACTACATGTTCTCCCTGTATACGCAGGTTACCGGTGAACAACAGCAATTTACATGAACTGTCATTTTGTCAATGTTAAAAAATGGAAGCATACACGCCGAGAGGTTTAATAAAATATTTCAAATTAACAAGATAAATTGGGCTGAGAGGGCGCTGAACAGTTACCTGGCATTGTGTAATCTGAAGCGTTAAAAAATATTACCAGTTATACTAATTCCAAAAACATGGGGTAGTAATCCGATTTAGACGGTATGGAATGACAATTTGATACTTGGTAGAAAGTTTGTTGTGGCTGCTTGAAGGTAACGACCGATAAAAATACCCCCCCCCTGAAAAATGGTGAGGGGTTGTACGCCTTTCCTGTCGGTTCGCAGATGCTTGACAAAACACCTTATATGGAAGCCAGTGTAGGTATTGAAAATATCTTCAAGATTCTTCGCATAGATTATGTTTGGAGATTAAGCTACCGCAATAATCCTGATATTCAGAAAAGAGAAATACGGTGTACCTTTCGGATATCATTTTAAAGCTTTTCAAGCTTTAGTTCCAAAGCCTTCCGAGTGGCTTCCACCCCTTGTTTAACCAGCTTTTCTGCTTTATAAAAGTCAAAAATGCGATATTCATCGACGGAAGTTTGTATCAATAGGTCTGGCGGGGTTTCCTGCAACTCGTATTTGGCTATTTGTTGTAGCTTCAGTAACGAACTTTCGACATAGATGTTACGAGGATTTATTTTTACGTCTTTAACTGGTTCAAGTTGGGCATTAACATCAACAGCAATCAACATATCATTTTTTGTTCGTTTTACATATTTCAATGGAATCGGATTCATAATACCTCCATCCATAAGCACCATTCCGTCTTTCCGCAAAGGATAAAAGAGTAAAGGGATGGATATGGAGGCTCTGACTGCATCATGCAAGTTCCCTTTATCAAAAGCGACTTCCTTCCGATGCGCAATATCAGTAGCTAACGCCACATAAGGAATTGGCAAATTTTCGATGTTCATATCAGGGATTTTTTCTTTTAATTCCTTTATAAACCGATTGCCTTTTACCAATCCTTCTCGGCTCAAAGAAATATCGGCCAGTTGCCACATTTTGTGTTTATCCCAACTATATAACCATTCTTTGCACACTTCCATTTGTCCGGAAGCATACATGGCTCCTACTAAAGCACCCATTGAACTTCCTGCAATAGATGTGATCTCAAAACCTTGTTTAAGTAACTCTTCTATTACTCCAATGTGTGCTATACCACGTGCCCCGCCCATAGAAAGAACCAATGCTACTTTTTTTTTCATTGTCAATTTGTTTTTTTATTTGCTATAATAATACATGCTCCTTATTCAGGTGTTAAGCCACATTTTCAAAGAAGATATTTTTTCTTTGCTGATAATAATCGTTCTGTTAAAAGAGGGTGATACTTTAAGTGTCACTTTTCCATGAAAATAGGGTTCGATACTTTTGATAGAGTTGGCAGACAGGATGAACTGGCGATTGGCACGAAAGAACATTCGCCAGTCTAATTGTTCTTCCAGTTTGTTGAGTGGGAAATCCACAATATGCTCCTTCCCGTCTTCTGTAACGGCATATGTCACTTTGTCTTCCGAGTAGAAATAGGCGATATCCGCAACCTGAATAGTGTAACAACGTTTAGTACCGGAAATCAAGAAACGGCTTCGAAATTGTTTTTCCTGTTTTTCGGAAAAAGACTTCAATAGGATCTCCAAATTTTGGAGTCGATTGTCTTTTTCAGTAACTGATGTAGAGAAACGTTCAAATCTTTGTAACGTATCTTCCAGCCTTTCTTTATGAATCGGTTTCAATAGATAATCTATGCTATTGACCGTAAAAGCTTGGACCGCATATTCATCGTAAGCGGTGGTAAATACAATCATGCAATCGGGTTTTGCCTGTTCTATGAAGTGGAACGATATCCCATCCGTCAGCTGAATATCAAGAAAAAGAATATCGGGATGTTGGTGCTTGGCAAACCAATCAACCGAGTCCTCTATGGTACCGGGAAGCATAACAATTTCCCAGTCCGGACGAAGTTCATGTATCATGTTATTCAGCAGACGTGCTGCCGGATACTCATCTTCGATGATAATAGCTTTTATCTTATTCATATACTAAAGGTACTTTTACTATAAATTCATTATTCTCATTTATCACACTGATATTTTTTCCATAGAGCAGCCAATAACGTTGGTCTAGATTTTTCAAACCTTTACCAGACGATAATACTCCGAACTTTGTTTTCACTAAGTTTTTCACACACAGCCATGTTTCTTCCTTATCAACCTCTGTATATAAGATAATCTGCATAGGCTTTGAGAGGCTGATGACATTATGCTTGATAATATTTTCTACTAATAGCTGGAGAGTCAGTGGAGGAACCAGAGCGTCTTTATATATTTCATTAATCCGGTTGTCTAAAAATAGACAATTACCGAGCCGGACCTTATGTAGTAACATATAAGAATCCACAAACCTCATTTCCGCCTCTAATGATACGGTATGCTTGTCCTGACAATAGAGGATATACCGATAAACATCTGCTAAATTCCGTGTAAATTCGGCAGCAGCAGGGGGATTATACTCGATCTCCGCCACCAATGTATTCAGGCTATTAAAGAGAAAGTGGGGATTCAGTTGGCTTTGTAAAGCCATATAACGAGCCTTGACCGTGCTTTCTTCCAGTTCTTCCGCATGTTTGTAAAGCCGCACCAAGTCAGCATAAAAGCGATTGAGCATGGATTGACCTACGATAAACAGCTCGATCAGGCAGACACCGATAATCACTAAAAAGCCTCTCCGCTGCAAAGAGAACGGTTCGGGCAAATCCATCAAGGCTTTCGTGGAAACAAGCAACAGATAATTGGACATGAAAAGAATGAGGGCTGAAAACAACAATCCGACCGACAGCATCCGGTGATGTTTCAGGAAATAATGATAATAGACCATCATCTTCCGGTTAATCCACCGGATAGTCAGCCCTACACCGCAAAAAAGGATAATAACTGCCGCAAATGCTTCGAACATCATCAGCCGGTCTTGCAGTCGGGCAGGGATGTCGGCAAAATGAACCAATAGGAAATAAGAGAAGCATCCCAGACAGGAATACAACAACAAATCCGACAAATAACGGTTCATGTTTTTCATTCTTTTCATATCCATTCTTAATTATTGCGCATTCATCCGTCCCGTTACCCTGTCCAGGTCGCTCTTGGCTATTTGGGCGTTTAGCTTTGACTGGATGTAATTGACTTTCGCCTCCTGGTGATACAACTGGGCATTGATTACTTCTACGATGGAGATTGTGCCTTCCTTATATTTATCCAAGGCCAGTTTCTCACTGTCGGCAGCTTTAGCCAAGGAACTCTCAGTAAGCGATACCTTTTGAACGGCTTGTGAATACGTATATAGAGACGTCTTTACCTCCAGTCGTACATTGTCCGCCACTTTATTGCGATTCTCTATTGCCATATTGACACTGTGTTTACCGGACTTGCGCGTGTTCCTGCGTTTTCCCCATTCGAAGATAGGAACACTAAGTTTGGCATAGATTGCATAGTTTGGATCCAAGTCAGTCTTGAAGTCATAACCTGGGGATGAATAACTGCCGTCCACTCCAATGGACAGCTTGGGCAGGAATTCTGCATTGGATATCTTTGCGGCGGACTTTTGAATATCTACTTGATTCATGGCAATCTGTAATTCAGGTCGGGTATCCACTGCCGTTTCAATATTTCCCGAAAACGCATAATCTCCTTTCAGCGGGATAACCAGCGAATCTGTCGGTATTTGTGTGTCGAAAGCCTCACCCGAGAAAGAGTTCATGGAAAGACGGGCCACTTCTGCCTCATTGCGGGCTTGTACAAGGCGGTATTCGGCATCATTGAGCTTTACTTCGGCCATCAACAAGTCCGTACGGTCAGTATATTCCTCCTGCACACGGTCTCTGACCACGTTTACTAACGTAGCGACTGATTGTTTGAATGCTTCGGCCACGTTCACCATTTCTTCGCGTGCCACTGTGTTCCAATAATGAACATCGGCATCATAGAGGATGTTGTTTGTTACCCGTTTCTGTTCATGGCGTGCCATTTCGTTCTCCTTTTTGGCTTTGTCATAGCCGGCTTTGATGGCTCCGCCTGAATAAAGCGGTTGAGCCAATGTCAGTGAAGCGCCATAGCGGGTATCTTTTCCCTGGATAGTTGCCGGATGCTCCATACCGGAACGATTCAACGTCAGCTCGGTAGGATTTCCTTTGTAATTGAAGTCCGCATTACCGGACAGGGAAGGGAGGAAATCAGCCTTCGCCGACTTCTCCTTCTCCATCTGTATGGCAGCGGCATGGCCGGCTGCTTTTATATCTTGATTGTACTCTTCCACTTTTGCACGATATTGCCGAAGCAGTTCACTTTCCTGCGCATACCCGATAGAAGAGCACAGTATCATACTCGCCATTATTCCTGTTGCTATCTTGATATTTTTCATAAAATTACATACTAAAACTGTTCTACAAAAAAGTCCGGATATTTTTTCCGACTTATTTGGCTATTTTATAGAAAATAGCATAAAGTGCCGGAGTTACAAAGAGTGTCAGCAGCGTTGCAAATGACAATCCGAAGACGATGGTAGCAGCCATTCCTCCGAAAACCACATCGAACAGAAGCGGTATGCTGCCGAATACCGTTGTCAAGGCAGCCATTAACACCGGGCGAACTCTGGATACCGTGGCTTCGATCACTGCCGTATAAGGTTCCACACCTGCACGACGCTGCACGTTCACCTCATCCAACAAGACAATGACATTCTTCACTATCATACCCAGCAGTCCCAACCAGCCGGCAATACAGAAGAAGCCGAATTCGAAACCGGTGAGCAGCAGTCCGAACACCATGCCAATCACCGACAGCGGCAGAATGAGGAAGATAATGACCGGTTGACGGAAGTTACGGAACAACATGACCAGAATCACCAGAAGCATCACAATCGCCAGCGGGAAGTATTTCGTCAAGGCCGCCATAGCCTCTTTCTGATCCTTGTACTGGGAGTCCCAAAAGAAAGTATATCCTTCAGGCAGTTGTATGTTTTCAATCGCTTCGCGTATTTCTGCGTGTACCTCCTTCATGGTATGCCCTTGTTTTACATCACATTGAGCAGCCATCGAGAGTTTGCGGTCGTAGGTACGGACAAGGGGGTATTCCCAGTTCAGTTCAATACCATCAGTCACCTGTGCCAAAGGAGCCGAGTTCGTGCCGTTCCAGACAGGCAAGTCTTTTACAGTTTCCATATCCCAAAAGGTGTCGGTTTCGGTGCGAAGCAGGACGGGCACTTTGTTTTCCTTGTCGCGGTAGATGCCGATGGGAGTACCGTCATTAATCGATTTGACGGAGTTCATCATGTCGCTCTTGCCAATGTTCAGCTTGCCTGCCTTGATAGGGTCATAGCCCGCTTTGACCATCATGGCCATATTGCCCCACTCATTGCGGGCATTCAGCACCTTGGGGTTCTTGCGCATGATGTCTATCGCCACGTTGGTCAGAGAGTCCAATACTGCCGGATTATCACCACAGAACCGGGCTTCTATCAACGCTTGCGGAATCGAACTGATTTCGAAGCGGTTGACGCGGGTCAATGCATCGGGGAACTTCCGGGGTAGCTCGTTATACAACAGTTGTTGCAATTCTCTGGATTTTTCGGGTGTGTCGGTTTCCACCAAGCATTGGGCATAGTTGGGTTGTGGGCCGTAAGCAGCATTGGCCAGATAATACCTGGGTGGTGTCTGTCCCGTAAACGAAGAGACCTGCTTAACACCCGGCACGGATTGGATGAAAGCGGATAATTCCTTTATCTGCCGGTCTGTCTCCTCAATGCGTGTTCCTTCCGGCAACCACATATCCACAGAGAAGTATTGCTTATTGAGCATAGGCATGAATTGCTGCGGAATGAACCGGAATCCCCAGCCTGCGATGACAAGGAGCACCACCATGGCTCCCACCAACGTATAGCGTTTCTGTATAGTGACACGTAAGGCTTTGCGAAAGAAGTCATAGATTCGTCCTGTAAACAGTTCCCCTTGCAGCTCCTCCGGTCGCGGGCGGCGTACAAATTCCTGCACGAAGAATACGTTTTGTGTGATGGCAAGTACCCAGCTGAGCAACAGCGAGACGGCAATCACAATAAAGAGTGAAGAGAGCAACTCACCCGTCACGTGAGGAGAAAGATAAACCGGCAGGAACGTAAGAACGGCAATCAGTGTTGCACCTAACAGGGGCATCGCTGTGGAAGAGACCGCATTAAGGATGGCTTTGCGTTTACGCATACCGCGTTGCATGTTTACCAGCGCAGCATCATATACTACAATGGCATTATCCACCAGCATACCCATAGCGATAATAATGGCAGCCAATGACATACGTTGCAGAGCGATCCCTGTAGCCTGCATATAAATAAGTGTCCCGAAAATAGAGAAAACCAATCCGCTTCCTATGAGGAAACCGTTCTTCATTCCGATAAAGAACAATAAGACGCCGACCACCGTAATCACCGAGAGAATCAGATTCAGAATAAATCCGTCATTTGCCACTGCTGATTCATACCCTTGGTCGTAAATAATATCCAGCTGATAATCGGTGGGCATATCGGTCTTCAAAACGGCTATTTTTTCGGCTACCAACTCAGCCATTTCCACCACATTGCCGTCCGGAACGGTAGAGATGGCGATACCTACAGCCGGGACATTACCAATCTTCATCAGATTGCGTGCCGGACGCGCGTAACTCTCTTTTATCTCTGCTATCTCACCCAAACGGATATAGGCACCACCTGCCGACACTACCGTGAGGTTGGATATTTCTTCCAAGCTCCCGAAACTGCCGGATGCTTCCATGCGCATACGGTTCGTACCGGTCTCGATGGCACCGGCATCCACTACTTTATTCTGCTTTTCAAAGGCGGAGGCGATGTCTTGCATCGTAATGCCACTTTGCGAGAGCAGAGAGGGGTTGACTACAATTTCTACCGTACGATTCTGTATACCGAATAATTCAACCTTCGCTACGTCTTGCACGCCAAGCAATTCGTTCTTTATATCTTTGGCCTGTTCCTCTAATTCGCGATACGAACGGGTTTCGCTACTCAGTCCATAGAATACGCCCAATACATCGCCGAAGTCATCATTTACGACAGAAGTACCCGCTCCGGCCGGCAGCTTGGCTTGCGCGTCACTCACCTTGCGGCGCAGCTTGTCCCAAAGCTGCTGCATCTCGTCGGCACGGATTTCCTTTTTCACATACACGGTGATTTTGGATAGGCCGACCCTGTTCTCCGTCTTCAGATAATAGAGCTCACCCAACGACTGGATAGCTTCTTCCAACACATCGGTCACCTGCTGCTGTACCTCCATAGGTGATGCGCCCGGATAAGCGGTCGTTACCAATGCCTGCTTAATGGTAAACGGAGCATCCTCCAGTTTGCCCATATTGATATATGAAATGACACCACCTGCCAGAACCAGCACCATCAAGAGCCAGCTCAATGCCTTGTTCCTTAAAAAGGAAGTTACAAATTCCTTCATGAATGTATAGAGCTTTGTTCTTTGGTATTAATCTTTTCGTTCTCGGAAAGATAAGAAAGACGAGTCACGGCCACTTGCTCGCCGACCGACAATCCGGAAACGATTTCTATCAGGTCGTTCTTTTTCAGTCGCCCCACCGTGACCGGCTTTTTATTCACTTGATTATTTTCATCCACTTTCCATACGTATGAACCTATCTGGGGATTGTGGCAAACGGCTGTCTGGGGAATGACGACACCTACGTTAGAGGCAGAGTGATTATGAGGAATAAACGGTATTGAGAAAGTGCCGGTCATCCCGCCAAACAAGTCGTTACTTTCGTTTTCCAAAATAGCGGTAAGCAAATAAGAGATGTTATTGTTAGTCGCGCTTTGTGTTACATAGACTTCCGAAGGAGAGAAAGTGCGTCCTTGCAGCGCATTAAATGTAATGTCACAAGCCGGAGTATCCTTTTTACGGAAGCTGAGTGCCATATCCTCAGGCACGTAGGCTTCCACCTTTATCTTAGACAGGTCGATAAACGTTACGACCGGAGCCGAAGGCTTGATGTCTTGGAAGCGTTCGGCATGTATCTGCTGCACATAGCCGTCGAAGGGAGCATACATTTTCGTATCTTTCAAATCATTGACAGCCTCTGTGTAGTCGGCTTTCGTCTTTTCATAATCGGCTTTTGCCTTTTCATAGTTGGTGCCGGAAATGTTTCCTTTTTTATAGAGATTGGATATACGCTCATAATCGGCTTCCGCCTGCTTGTAGATGGCTTCTGCCCGTTGACAGCGTATCAGGAAATCTCTGTCATCGATAGCGGCAATCAGTGCCCCTTTCTGAAAGAACTGCCCGTTCTGAATGTTGAACGATAGAATCGGACCGCCCACTCTGAATGAAAGCTCACTTGTACGATAAGGTTGAGACAGGAAGGTATAATTACGCTCTGACTCTTGTTTGGTTTGTTGTGCACGGACAACTTTTACTTCCGAAAGTTGTTCTTTCGGAAGTTCTGTATGTTTACAGGCTACCAGCATACCTACACCCAGAAAAAATAGAATTGTTTTCTTCATTTTTATTTTCTATAAAATATTATTTTGCGGACAAAAATAATCGGATTAGGTATACGCTCTTAAACAGATTTACCCAAATGGATATATTACATACTGGAATGGAAAAATAAGGGACTAAGCTATATTTTGAAAAAAAGGGACTGTGTCACACTTGTGAACACGGCCCCAATAAAAAGGAATAATTTTCTTTTTTGCGGAATTAAAAAGCAAATCCTAACCGGATACCATAATTGTTCAATCCCTCAGAGTCATACCATAACAAGCTATTATCATTGGTGGCGTAACTATAATAGGCTGCGACATGAAATCCTAAACGACTATGCTTGAACGGTTTTATTTCGATCCCTAATTCGGGAGAAACATAAAACCCCCAAGCGTCGTGGTAATAATTAACATTATTCATATAGGATTCACTACGGGCATATTGTACGCCAAGATTTGTCGCACAATAGGGTTTGAATATTCCGTCATCCGTGAAACGATAACGAAAAGATAGTCCAAATGGAATTTGAAACAACGAGTGTTGTTGATCCACAGATAAGGCTGTCCCTTCCCAATAAAAGGTTCTGCGTGGAACATATTCATTGTTAGTATGGAAAGAAAAGAATCCTCCAACTGCAACTTTTGAAGTCAAAAAATATCCTCCTTGAAGAGAAGCTCCCCATCCACTGGCATTTCCTGATATTTGGTTATTGATAGGTCCGTTTATCTGCCAGTCTAAATTTATATAGATGTTATCCGACATACTTTGCTTTGATTTTACAGCATTCTCATTCAATGTGTGATTATAATTGGCAAAACCATAATTGAATGTATTATGTGTTCTATATATAGGATTGTTCTGAGCTCTTGCTTCCAGTAAAGTTAACATGCAAAACACAAAGAACAACACTCTTATTGTCTTACTATTTCTCATACTTCATCATCTTTTTTAGATTGAACTTATTTTTTCAAATACGGAGATTGTCCAAAAGTACGGTCAATACCCCGAAGCATACGGTTTACATCAAAATGTGTATATCCGGATAAGTCTCCACTGATATAGGCATTCCATATTACAGGTAGTTTATGTTTTTTATCTTCTACGCTCTTTAAATCGACCATTTCTGTCAACAAAGAGTTCTCGGAATAGCTGTAATTTATAGGAAAAGAATATCCCCAGCCAATCCAACTTCCCCAATAGAACGGATCCCAATATCCAGGATATCCCCACCACCAATAAGGAGAAGAGACGTATCCTGTGAAATAGTGTGTGTCGGATATGTAACTTAGCTGAATCCCTAAATCAGCATTCTCTTTTTCTGCCACACGAGAATATCCCATTTGTTCCATATTGGAAACGTAGGCATCTATCAATTTCCCAGAAATGTTATTGTACATATATTCCGGTTTATTAGAATAGCTAATAATCAAAATACTATCCGGAATATAAAATGTAGAATATTCTTCCGGAGAAAAGGAGGTGTCATTTTGAGTGTACACCATGTACTCATTGTCCATTTCATTTAAATCCGGTTCTTTTTGACATGATACCAAAAAGAACAATGATAAAAACATTAAAATACTTTTCTTATACATAACTCTTTTATTTAAAAATTCGAGGGTAAATATATGAGATCCCTCAAAGAGAAAAAAGGCAGATTATCCTGAAACGGATATTTAGTTCCCTGAAATGGATTAATTGGGGACTGCGGTTTTTGATATGATTATAGTAAAATGCAATTCATGAACATGTATAAGCCGACTGAGATGAAGTAAGATTGACCGCCTCAATAGGAAAAGGGTTACCATGATGATCCCTTTACAACTATTGCCAGATACCTTATGTAAATTATTAAATTTCTATTCTATAATAATGAGTCTCTAAATAAATATATTTTTATATCTAATTCAAATAAAAGAACCATACTCGCTTAGCCCAAAGTTTATATGGTTCTTTTACATAAACACTTCCAAAGAATATTTGATTACATTTTTCTTAACTTAGATTTTCATCCATTTATTTTGCACTTTTATCTTGTCTGGTATGTTAGATTTTACAATAAGGGCGTGATCGTGCATACTCTTTTCAGATTGTGTATAGTTATCTATATTGACCTTCTTATGCTCGGATTGTAATGTAGATGGAGCCAGCTCCAGTTGGATTTTCCTATCTAATGTGGCAAGTTCCGATTTCAACCCTTTCAGCTCGTCCTCCTTCTTCCACGTTTTCCCGGCTATCTCCTGTAACTGCGGTATCTCACGTTCCAGCACTGCGTTTTTCTCCTTGTACTGGTCAATAATCGAAGGTATCTTCTCCAGAGCATTCAGGAAATTGGTTGCAGCAGCATGGGTATCCGCCATCGCCAGATGTCCGTTATTATACTTGTATTTATAGTTACCCTCAACCACGAAGCGGTTGTCTATAAATTCAAGCCCGTCGCTTACCGACCTCTCGCTGATAACCTTGATGGGGAAACCGTACAGTTCACCGATCTGCGTGTACAGTCCGCCTGTTGCCGCGTTCTTGGCAATCTCCTGCAAACGCTTCCCGATAACCTTCTCGTCGGTGGAATCCAATCCCTCAATCTTAACCGGATTGAGCCGGTTGCCGGCCTTGTCCCTCTGAACGGCAGCCAGAAACTTCTCCCAGTCTTCCGTCATGGCATGGATGTAGGCGGTGTTGTTCCTCAGTTCTCCGGTCTTTGACTCCAGCTTGAACTCCGACTCACGTTTGCCCTTGTTGAATGACTTCCGTTCACCTTCCAGCGAGGCAATCCGCTTTTCCAGCTTCGCCTTGTCGAGCAAGTCCGTATTGCCGGAAAGGATAGCCATGTACTCCGAGAAGTTCATGCCCGATTTCTCGTCCATCGCCCCCTCGTCAATGGTACGCGCACCCATCGCCCCGCTTTTAAGCTGCGAGATGAACGTCTGCTTGCAGTGCAGCAGGTTGAACTTGTAGGAATCCAATGATTTCTCCACCGCATAAATCACCACGTCCACCTTATTGCCGGCATATAGCTTGGCAATCTCATTGCCGGCACGCACCCCTCTGCCGTCGCGCTGTTCCAGGTCAGAGGGACGCCAGGGCGTATCCAGATGATGGATAGCCACGCACCGCTTCTGTGCGTTTACACCCGTGCCGAGCATGGAAGTGGAACCGAACAGCACACGCACCGTCCCGGCGTTCATCGCGTCGATCACCGCCTTGCGTGCCTTCTCGCTCTTGCACTCCTGGATGAAGCGGACCTCATGGGCGGGTATGCCGTAATCCTCCGACAACTTGCGCTTGATTTCCGAATAGACATTCCAGTTCTCGCCCGGCTGGTACGTGCCGAGATCCGAGAACACGAACTGCGTGCCATTCTGTGCCTCATACTTGTGGTAATACTCCGCGATCATCCTGGCGCAATGGGAAGCCTTGTTGTCCGGGTGGTCCTCGTATGCAGGGTCCACCATGCGCATATCAAGTGCCATTTTCCGGGCATAGTCCGTTGCGATGAGCATCTTTGCCTTCTCTTCCGTTTCGGAGAGCGGAGGCCTGCCGAGCAGTGTGGCGTCCCCCGTCTGTGCGAACTTCATCAGTTTCCGTCCGATGAAGTCCTCCTGGTCCGGCGTCGGTGGTATGTGGTGCAGTATCTCGTTCTTGTCCGGACGGTCCACACCCACATCCTCCGCCGTGCGGTAGTCGGTAATCTCATTGTAGAAAGCGGCAAGTTCCGGCACCTTGATGAAGTAGCGGAAACGCTCCTTCTGCACGATGTTGTTCGTCACGTTGAACTCGAAATCCGTCGTCTTCTTGGCGAATATCGCCGCCCAAGCGTCAAAACAGCGTATGTCCTGCCGTTCCAGCTCCTTCGGGCGCAGGTACTTGAACAGCAGGTACAGCTCCGTCAGCGAGTTGGAGATGGTCGTGCCCGAAAGGAACGTGGCTCCCAAGTCCTTTCCCGTGCGCTCCTGTATGGTGCGTATGGCAAAGAGCATATTGAGCGCTTTCTGGCTTCCTTCCGAGTTTCCCAACCCCGCCACACGGTCATGGCGCGTATTGAAAGTCAGGTTCTTGAACTGGTGGCTCTCGTCTATAAAAATGTGGTCGATGCCCATCTGCCTGAAATCCACCACGTCATCCGTGCGTGAACGGATGTCATGCTCAATCTTTTCCAATTTTGCCGTCAGGTTGAGCTTGCGTTTTTCCAATCCTTTCAGCATACCGCGTGAGATGTCCTTACCTTGCCGGCGCATCACGTCGAGGTTTTCCTCCACCGTGTCCAGCTCTTCCTGCAAGATACGCTGCTGCAACTCCGGTGACTGCGGTATCTTGCCGAACTGGTCGTGCGACATGATGACACAGTCGTAGTCGTTGTTCTTGATGTTATTAAAGAAGCGCACACGGTTGGCCGCCGAGAAATCCTTTTCCGAGGCATACAGTATCCTCGCGTTCGGATAGGCAGCCTGGTAGGTGGCGGCAATCTCCGCCACGTTCGCCTTCAACCCGATAATCATCGGCTTGTGTACCATGCTCAGACGCTTCATTTCATGGGCTGCCATGCACATGATGAGCGTTTTGCCGGTCCCGACCTGGTGGTCACAAATGCCCCCGCCGTTCTGTTTCAGCATCCAGACACAATCCTTCTGCGAGGGGTAGATGCTCTTCACGCCACGGCTTGCCAGTCCTTTCAGATTGAGGTCGGGAAAGGTCTGGTGCGAACCGTCATATGTCGGACGCACATAGCAGTTGAACTTGCGGTTGTACATCGTTGTCAACCGCAAGTTCAACTGCGGCGACTGCTCTTCCAGCCATTCGGAGAAGCCGTTTCGTATCTCGTCAATCTTCGCGTTGGCAAGCTGTATGCCCTCGCTGTCACGCACCTTGATGTCGTTTCCATGCTCGTCCTTCTGTCCGGTCGGCTTCATCATGTCCGGGCAGGTGTTGTGCAGGGCGTGTTTGAGAAGGTGCATGCCGTCATAGTGCCGATAGTGCCCCTTGACGAGAAACTCGTCCGTAATCTTCATGCTCCTGTGTCCGCAGGAAACGGAGAACTCGTCCAGGCTGGTGGAGTAGCCGATCCGCACGTCCGTCTCATACAAGTGGCTCATGTAGGCGGAATACACGCCTGTGGGAATCCAGCGCTCACCGAAGTTGAAGTCCAGTTCCTCGAAGGTAATGCGCCGGGGCTCCGCGTTCCGCAGGGCTTCAAGCGACTCTCTCACATCGGGCATCCTCCCACTGTCGGGATTGCCGTTCATCCATTCCTCGATACGCTCCGCCTTTTCTATCACATTGCCGGCTATGAAACGGTCCTTGATTTCGTAACCGTCCACTAACGGGTTGAAATAGATGCGGTCTTTGAGGGCGGTGAGCAGTTCCTCCTCCGTCCCGTCGGTAATGGTGCGCATATACTCCAGATTGACACCGCCGTATTTGTTGAGTGAGGCAGACAAGGCTTCTTCGGGTGAGCCTGCATTTACAAGGCTCTCCACCGAAAAGGAAACGGGATGCTCGAAGATGTCCGCCTTGACGAATTTCCCTTCTTCGGCACGCTCCAATGATAGTATGTCACGTCCGCCGGCATCCATCATCACTAATTTCACGTTCTGCCCGGCATTGAGATTGCCGTAACGCATGACGAACTCATCATAACAGGTATTCAGATGTTCTCGCCACGGAACATTTTCCTCACGCCGTAGCGATTCATAACGGTACAACCGCTCGTATGCGTCACGGAGCGAGACATACAACAGTGCTTTCTCCTTCTGATAACCGGTCAGTCCGAGCGGTTGGAAGGTCGCACCGTATGGTGTGATGTCCTTGAGATAGCCGATGTTGTCATGGGCCCTGTCTGCCACCAATGATCCCTCACGCAGGTGCATCTCCGGTGTGCGGTGGTATGGGCGTGGTGATAAGTCAGGTTCCTTTTCTATTTGTTGCTGTTCCTTTTCCGGTTCGGGAAACAGCGTGGAGGCGGCTACCAGAGTCTCTTGTGCCGGTTCGGACTGCCGGGCTGCCTCTTGGAGGACTTCTGTCTCTTTCTGTTGTCCCTCTCCATGCCGTGCCGCCACCTGCCGAAGTTCCGCCCGTCGTTCGGGCGTGAGGTCCATCATCATTTCATAGAAACCGTTGATGGGTGGATTGTCCTCCCAGTTGATGGCAGCATACACATCTTCCGGATTGCCTCGTCCGATGGTATTCCCTTGTTCCGCTTCCTTGTTTTCCGGTACGGGGGAAGTCATGGCTGGTGGCGGTGACACGGCTTTCGGTGTACTTTGTACTTTCGGCTGAATTGGCGCACTCTTTTTCGCACCTGCCTTTTTCGCCGTTTTGTCCGATGTCTTTTTCTTTTTGCCCGTAACAGCTTGCTTCCGTTCCGCTTCGGTAAATCCCCAAAGGTCGAACAAGTCAAGCTGCACACCGGCCGAAATATCCGCTTGGTGCGGTTCTATCTCCGGCTTTTCGTCCACAG
>UMJY01060234.1_pt1 | contig 19878 bp, 18 predicted proteins | sample 1966191 | NCBI WGS metagenome assembly UMJY01 (sample SAMEA4836161, study PRJEB28245) | human gut metagenome | biome: gut microbiome; material: fecal sample | place: Denmark | collected 2008 | reverse complement strand
TGTAGGGAAAATGTTATTACTGGATGTGCATGAATCGTGAAATACGGAATTTGGAAGGTGTCCCAGCCGGAGGCGGGGGCTGTCAACGCATTGGTTGGCAGCGGCTACGCTCCGCTGGCCGCCATGGTGCTGGCCTCCCGGGGAATGGAAGACGATCATCAGGCCAGAGCTTACTTAGACTGCAATGCGCCCCTGCTTGACCCCTTTTTGATGACGGATATGGACAAGGCCGCCGGGCGGGTGGGACTTGCCATGTCCCGGGGGGAGAAGATCGCCGTGTTCGGCGACTACGATGTGGACGGCATCACCGCCACCTGCCTGCTGACGGATTTTCTCCGCCGCCACGGCGCCGACGCGGTGAGCTACATTCCCGGCCGTCTGGAGGAGGGCTACGGCCTGAACCCCATCGCCATCCACCAGCTTCACGACGAGGGCGTCAAGCTGATCGTCACCGTTGACTGCGGCATCACCGCCGTCAGTGAGGCGGAGCTGTGCAGGCAGCTGGGGATTGACCTGGTTATTACCGACCATCATGAGTGCAAGCAGACGCTTCCCGCCGCAGCGGCTGTGGTAGACCCCCACCGCCCGGACGGCGGCTATCCCCATAAGAATCTTTCCGGCGTGGGCGTGGCCTTCAAGCTGGCCTCCGCACTGTGCGGCTCTCAGGAAGGGGTGCTGGAGGAATACGCCGACATGGTCTGCCTTGGCACCGTGGCGGACGTTATGCCCCTGCAAGGGGAGAACCGGGTGTTCGTGGCAAGAGGTCTGGAATCTCTGGCCCACACCAAGCGCCCGGGCATCGCGGCGCTGATGGCGGAGTGCGGCTGCGCCCCGGAGACCGTCAGCGCGTCCTCCATCGGCTTCATGCTGGCGCCCCGGATCAACGCCGCCGGACGGATGGGGCAGATCGACCTGGCAGTGGAGCTGTTTCTCACCGACGACCCGGACAAGGCCGCCGAGGCCGCCCGGGGACTGTGCGAGCTGAACCGGCAGCGCCAGGCCGTGGAATCGGAAATTTACCGGCAGGCCGTGTCCATGCTGCCCATGGGCAAGCCCCCGGAGGCCATCGTGCTGGCGGACGAAAGCTGGCATCAGGGCGTGGTGGGCATTGTGGCCAGCCGCATTGCCGAGGAATACGCCTGCCCCACCTTTCTGATCTGTCTGGACGGCGAGCATGGCAAGGCCAGCTCCCGCAGCCACGGGGGGTTCAACCTGTTTGCCTCCTTAAGCGCCCTGTCACCGCTGCTGGAAAGCTACGGCGGCCATGAGCTGGCGGCGGGCTTTACCATTACCCGCGCCAACATTCCGGAGTTCCGCCGTCAGATCTGCGCCCTGGCCGCGAAGTTTTACACCGACGACGTGCCGCGGACGGTTCTGGACGTGGACTGCGCCGTTTCCCCGGAGCTGCTGACCCTGCATAACGTGGACGCCCTGCAAATGCTGGAGCCCTGCGGCAACGGCTGTCCCAAGCCGGTGCTGATGGTGAAGAATCTGACCATCGACCGCATCAGCATGGTGGGCGGCGGACGGCATATGCGTCTGCGCCTGTGCAGCGGACATACGTACCTGAACGCCATCTGTTTTTCCGCCAATCCCCAGACGGTGTCCATCCAGCCGGGTGACCTGGTGGACGTGGCCTTTACCCCCCAGGTAAATGAATTCCGTGGGACGCGCACCGTGCAGATGAACGTCATCGACATCCGCCCCAGCTGCAACGCCGAGTGCCTGCCCGACGCCGCGCCCTACCGGGATATGCAGCGGGGGAATCTGACCGCCGGCGAGGCCGCGGCGCTGCTGCCCGACCGGAAGATGCTGGCGCTGGTGTGGCGGTATCTGGACGCCGCGAACCCGGTGCAGGAATCCCCTGTGTGCCTGTGCCGCAAGATCGTCCGCTGGTCGGGAAAGCCCCTGAATCTGGGGCAGATGCTCACCTGCCTGGATATTTTCCGGGACGTGGGGCTGCTTACCGTCCAGCGGCAGCATAAGTATGTGTCCATTCGTCTGACACCCGGCGAGGGAAAGGCCGACCTGAGCCGGAGCCAGACCATGCAGCGGCTGCTGCACGCGAAAGAGAGCTGAGTTTGAAATGGAATCCTTTGAAGAACATTACGCGTCCATGTGCGACGCAATCAAAAAGCATCTGCCCGGCGCGGACATGGCGCTCATCGACCGTGCCGTGGACTACGCCAACCGGAAGCACAAGGTGCAAAAGCGGAAGGACGGTTCTCCCTACATCATCCACCCCCTGGCGGTCGCCCAGATCGTGGCGGAGATGGGGCTGGACTGCGATGCCATTCTGGGCGCCCTGCTCCACGACTGCATTGAGGACACCGACGCTTCCCATGAGGACATCGAAAAAATCTTTGGCCCCACCGTGGCGGAGCTGGTGGAGGGCGTCACCAAGCTGACCCGGGCGAATTTCTCCTCCTCCGAGCAGGCGCAGATGGAGAATCTGCGCAAGATGTTCATGGCCATGAGCAAGGACATCCGGGTGGTGCTGATCAAAATCGCCGACCGGCTCCACAACATGCGCACCATGCAGTACCAGACGCCGGAAAAGCAGATTCAGAAGTGCCGGGAGACAATGGACGTCTATGCACCCCTTGCCCACCGCCTTGGTATGCAGAAGATCAAGTGGGAGCTGGAGGATACCTCTCTGCGCTACCTCGCGCCCATGGAGTATAACGAGATCATGTCCTACCTCCAGGCCCACAAGGAGAAGGACGAGGCCTTCATGCGCACCATCCAGGACAAGATCACCCAGCGCCTGACCTCCGTGGGCATCCACAACACCACCTACGGGCGGATCAAGCACGTCTATTCCATCTACCGGAAAATGCTTGCCCAGGGCAAGACCATTGACGAGCTGTACGACATCTACGCCTTCCGGGTCATCGTGGACACCATCCCCGACTGCTACAACGTGCTGGGGCATGTCCACGACCTGTTCAGCCTGGTGCCGGGACGGTTCAAGGACTATATCTCCACCCCCAAGCCCAATATGTACCAATCCCTGCACACCACCGTTATCGGCTCTCAGGGCATCCCCTTTGAGGTGCAGATCCGCACCTGGCAGATGCACGAGACCGCCGAATACGGCATCGCCGCTCACTGGAAGTACAAGCAGGGTACGGGGACAGGGACGGAGAAGGATTTCGAGTGGGTGCGCCGCCTGCTGGAAAGCCAGCAGGACTCCGACGCGGAAGAATTCGTCCAGTCCATGAAGATCGACATGTTCGACGACGAGGTGTTCGTCTACACCCCCAAGGGGCGGATTGTCTCCCTGCCCGCCGGCTCCACGCCCATCGACTTTGCCTATGCCATCCATTCCGGCGTGGGAAATTCCATGATTGGCGCGAAGGTCAATAACCGCATCGCCAACATTGACACCACCCTGAAAAACGGCGATATTGTGGAGGTGCTGACCTCCAAATCCGCCAAAGGCCCCAGCCGGGACTGGCTGACCATCTGCAAGAGCAATCAGGCCAGAACCAAGATCAAGCAGTGGTTCAAGAAGGAGAAGCGGGAAGAGAACATCGTCCACGGCCGGGCGTCCTTCGAGTCGGAAATGAAGCGGGTGGGGCTGCCCCTCACCACCGCCACCGACCCCGAGCTGGAAGCGCAGCTCCTAAAAAAGCTGTCCTTCGACACCTGGGACGATATGTTCGCCGCCATCGGCTACGGCGGGCTGACCGCCGCCAAGGCCGTCGGCCGCATCCGGGACGATATCAACAAGGCGCTGAAGCAGCAGACCGCGGAAAAGCTGCCCCAAAGCCCCCTGCGCTTCCGCCCCGATTCCGAAGCGGTCATCCAGAACCGCCACGCGGTCAACGGCGTCATCGTGGAGGACATCGATTCCTGCATGATCAAGTTCGCCAAATGCTGCACCCCCGTCCCCGGCGACCCCATTGTGGGCTTTATCACCAAGGGCTTCGGCGTCAGCATCCACCGGGCGGACTGTCCCAACGCCCAGAGCCGGGAGGATCCCCGTCAGGCCGCCCGCTGGGTGCGCGTCCGCTGGGCGACCCAGGAGGAGCAGCCCTTTGAGACGACCCTGGAGCTGGACTGCATCACCCGGGACGGGCTGATTCTGGACGTGGCCATGGTGCTGTCCACCGCCCGCGTCCGGGTCAAGGAAATGAGCGGCAAGGACTTACCCGGCGGCCGCAGCGCCATCACTATCCGCTTCGAGGTCAAGAATGTGGCGGAGCTGGAATCCGTCCGGACGAAGCTGCTGAACATCCGGGATGTAGTTGGTTCCCGCAGAGGACAGAATTAGGGAGAGAGACGCTATGCGCGCTGTACTGACAAGAGTCAATTCCGCCTCCGTCGCCATTGACGGCCAGGTGGCGGGAAAAATCGGAAAAGGCTTTCTCATTCTTCTGGGCGTCGGCCCCAACGATACCGAAAAGGAATGCCGGTATCTGGCGGAAAAAGCCCTGGGGCTTCGCATTTTTACCGATGAAAACGACAAAATGAATCTGGGGCTGGACGCAGTCGGCGGCGAGGTGCTGGTGGTCAGCCAGTTCACCCTCTACGGCAACTGCCGCAAGGGCCGCCGCCCCAGCTTTACCGACGCCGCAAGCCCGGAACTGGGGGAGCGGCTGTACGAGCAGTTCCTCGCCGACTGCAAAAGTCTGGGGTATCCCCCTCAGCACGGCCGCTTCGGCGCGGACATGAAGGTGGAATCTATCAACGACGGCCCCGTGACCCTGATTCTGGACACGGAGCAGCTGATGGACACCCCCAGACGAAAATAGGTGATTTTATGCTGAACATTCACACGCTGACCCTTGGGGCTTACGGAACCAACTGCTATATCGTCAACGACAGCGCGTCCAGAACCTGCTGCGTCATCGACCCCGGCTACACCCCGGAGAAGATTCTGGACGAGGTGAATGCCCTGGGCCTGACCGTGGAGGCGATTTTACTGACCCACGGGCATTTTGACCACGTGGGCGGCGTAAAGGAAATCGCCGCCGAGACCGGCTGCGATGTCTACCTCTGCGCCGACGAGCTGACCCTGCCGCCCCAGATAACGGCGGGACAGTTATACTATACCAAAACCTACGGCGAGGGGGATACCCTGCATCTTGCGGGGCTGACGATCTGCGTCATCCGCACCCCCGGCCATACCCCCGGCTCCGTGTGCCTGCTCATTGACGACGCCATGTTCTCCGGGGATACCCTGTTTGCCGGTTCCTGCGGCCGTACCGATCTTCCCGGGGGCAGCGGCGCGGCCATGCGGGCGTCCCTGCGCCGTCTGGCCGGGCTTTCCACCGACTACCGGGTCTATCCCGGCCACGATATGGATACGACGCTGGCGGAGGAAAAGCGGTATAACCCATATCTGCAATAACCGAGGTTCTTATGAAACTGACACTACACGGTCATGACGACTGCTATGCCGTAGAGCAGCTACAGCTGTCCCTGTTTCCCGACAGCACGGAGGGGGAGGCGGTTTCGTCCCTCCACCGGGGGAGAATCTGGCTTACCGCCGTCACGAAAATCACCGTAGACGGCATCACCGCCGCGGCCACCCGGCGAATCAGGACGGCGGACGAAACCGTCCGTCTGCGCCGCCGGGCGCTGCAGCAGAGCTATTATCTTGCCGCGAAGCAGCTGCTGCCCGTTACGCCCCCATGGGGCGCACTGGCCGGCGTCCGACCCACGAAAATCACCACGAAGCATCTGCTGGAAGGCGGCACACCCAAATCTGCGGACAAGCTGCTGCGGGACGTGTATTACGTCACCGGCGACCGCCGGAAACTGGCAATCGACTGCTCGGTCTCCACGGTCCGGGCGGTAAACCTCTTGCAGCCCAGCGATTTATCGCTGTATGTCGGCATTCCTTTCTGCCCCACCCGCTGCACCTATTGCAGCTTCGTCAGCCGCACCATCGGCAGGAAAACGGAACTGCTGGAGCCTTATCTGCGGGCGCTGGAGCAGGAGATCGCGGTGACGGGCAAGCTTCTGGCGCAGTCCGGGAGAACCGTCCGCACCCTCTACATCGGCGGCGGAACCCCCACGACCCTTTCCGCGCCCCAGATGGAGCGCCTGCTGGGCGTCATCCGGGACAATTTTGACCTGTCCCGGTGTATCGAATTCACCGTAGAGGGCGGCCGCCCGGATACGCTGGATTTGGAAAAGCTCCAAATCATCCGCTCCGGCGGCGCCGACCGCATGAGCATCAACCCCCAGACCATGGAGGACGCCGTCCTTCGCGCCTGCGGACGGCCTCACAAGGCGGCGGATGTGCTTCGCGCCTACGGCGAAGCGGTGGACGCGGGCTTCGGCGCCATCAACATGGATTTGATTGCGGGGCTTCCCGCGGACACTACGGCGGGCTTCCGCCGCAGTCTGGACGCGGTGGCGGCATTGCACCCCGCCAACATCACCGTCCACACCCTTGCCCTGAAAAAGGGCGCCGACCTGTTTGAAAGGCGGGAGAATCTCCCCTCCGCCGGGGACGTCGCCGAAATGGTCGCCTACGCGGAGCAGACCCTCCGGACTCTGGGCTACAAGCCCTACTATCTCTACCGCCAGAAATACATGTCCGGCAGCTTCGAAAACGTGGGCTGGAGCCGGGACAACTTAGACTGCCTGTACAACATTTATATGATGGAGGAAGTGCATACCATCCTCTCCCTGGGCGGCGGGGGCATGAACAAGGTAAACCTCCCCGACGGCACTCTCCGCCGGTTCCATAACCCCAAATTCCCCGAACAGTACATCGAACTGCTCCCGGGCGTGCTGGAGCAGAAGCAGGCGCTGTTCCGCCTCATGGCGGATGGGGCAAAATAACGCCCACGCTACACGAAAGGAAGTGTGCCAATTTGGACACCCTCATTTCCAATGTCACAGCCGTGACCATGAATCCCCGGATGGAGGTCATTTTCGGCGCTTATATTGGCATCGAGGACGGCAAAATCGTCTCCATTGAGAGAAAGCCCCCCGCCGAAGCGCCCAAGACCATTGTGGACGGCACCGGCATGGTGGCCATTCCCGGCCTCATCAACTGCCACACCCATCTGGCGACGGCCAGCCTGCGGTGCTTCACCGACGATCTGGGCAACACCGAAGCCCTTCAGGCGCTGCTGCAAAAGGAAGCGAAGATGGACTCCCGCAGCGCCAAGGCGGCGGCGTCTCTCGCCATTGCCGAGTGCCTGCGCTTCGGCGTCACCTCCGTTTCCGACCTGTATTACTACCCCAACGCCACCGCCGAAGCCGTGGCGGAGTCCGGCATCAAGGCCAATCTGGCGCTGTCCAGCTACCGCTTCATCGACGAAAACGAGGACTTTGACTTCGAGACCGACGAGCAGTGCCGGGAGCTGGTGAAGGTCACGGAAAAGTGGAACGGCTTCGATGGCGGCCGCATCAAGATCGATGCCGGAATCTACGGCGAGTACATCAGCAATTACCGGCTCTGGGAAGGTCTGGTGGGCTACGCCGCAGAGCAGAACCTGGGCATGCAGCTGCACCTGGCGGAGACCCAAAGCGAAGTGGACTCCTGCCTGGAACGCACCGGCATGAACCCCGGGGAGCTGCTGAATTGCCACAATGTATTCAGCCGTCCCACCACCGCCGCGGGCTGTACATATTTAACCGAGGACGAGCGTAAACTGCTGGGGAAGAAGGGCGTCTGCGCCGTGGCGACCCCTGTGTCCGCCTACAAAAACGGCCAGTCCTCCACCCCCATTCTGGAATCCGTCAAGGCGGGGATGAACGTGGCTCTCGGCACCGGCGGCGCCATCGAGTGCGGAAATCTGGACATGTTTGAGGTCATGCGCTTTGCCGCCATGGCCGCCCGGAAGGAAAGCGGCAATCCCGCCGCCCTGCCGTCTCCTGCCGCCCTGATGATGGCCACCGTCTCCGGCGCCCAGGCCCAGAGACGCGCAAAAGAATGCGGAATGCTTCAGGTTGGTATGGACGCGGACATTGCGCTGATTGACTTTTCCGCGCCCCATCTGATTCCCTGCCACAACGTGCTGAACGGCCTCGTCTGGTCTGCCAAGGGCGGCGACGTGGCCATGACCATGGTGCGGGGCAGAATCCTCTACGAAAACGGCCGATTCCCCACCATCGACATGAAAAAGGTCGTGGAGGAGCTGACCGAATACGCCATCCCCCGGCTGTTTGAAGAGACGAAATAAGGAAACTCCCCTCGCATTTCCCCCGCAGAAAGGATGAAACCATGTCTGACATGCAAAAAAAGCAGAATTTTCTTCAGGGCACTGCTCTGCTCGCAATGGCCACCGCCATTGTCAAGGTCATCGGCGCTCTCTATAAAATTCCCCTCAACGCCATCATCGGCGAACAGGGCTTCGGCTACTTCAACACGGCCTACGACATCTACAACGTGCTGCTGATGATCTCCACCGCCGGACTGCCTGTGGCCATGAGCCGGATGATCTCTCAGGCCAGCTCTCTTGACCACTACAATCAGGTGCGCCGGATTTACCGCACCGCCCGGGGTATTTTCCTGGCGCTGGGCATCGCGGGCAGTTTCCTGATGACGGTGTTCTGCCGTCAGCTGGCCGCCTTCCAGAACCAGCCCGACGCCTGGGCGGCCATCGGCTGCCTTGGTCCCTGCGTGCTGCTGATCTGCGTCATGAGCACCTACCGGGGCTTCTTCCAGGGGCAGGGGAACATGCTGCCCACCTCCGTTTCTCAGGTGCTGGAGGCCGTGGTGAAGCTGATCGTGGGCATGGGCGCGGCGCTGGCGATCCTGAAAATGACCAACGAGATTCCTCTGGCCGCAGGCGGCGCGATTTTAGGCGTCACGGCAAGCTGCCTTGTCTCGGCAATTTATCTGTTCAGCCGCTTCCGGAAGAGCTACGCCCTCCTGCCCCGGACGGAGGAGGAACCCCACTCCTACCGGGAGACCGCCCGGGGGCTGCTGGCCATCGCCATCCCCATCACCTTCGGCTCCGCCGCCTTGCAGCTGATGACCATGCTGGAAACCAAAATTTACATGGGGCAGCTGCTGAATCTGGGCTACACCCAGTCCGCCGCCGACACCATGCGGGGCGTTTACGGCATGTGCCTGACCATTTTCAACATGCCCTGCGCCTTCATTACCCCCATCACCATCAGCATCATTCCCGCCATCACCTCCCACCTGACCCTGTGCGGCGACGAGGAGGCCAAGGCCACCGAGGAATCCGCCGTGCGGATCACCGGGCTGATCGCCATGCCCTGCGCCTTTGGCCTTGCCCTGCTGGCCGAGCCGATCACCGCCCTGCTGGGGGGATATTCCGGCGGGAATCTGGCGATGGCCACCCGACTGATGACGGTTCTGGGCTTTACCATCCTCTTCAACGCCCTGGTGCTGGTCTCCACGGCCATCATGCAGGCCCACGGCCACGCCGGCCGGCCGGTGATCAACATGCTCATCGGCGGTGTGGTAAATCTGGTGGCGGTGTATGTGCTGGCGGGGATGCCGCTTATCAACATTCTGGGTACGCCTACCGGCCTGCTCATGGGCTACGTGGTCATCAGCATCCTGAACATTCTGTCCATGCGCCGTCTGCTGCCGAAGCCCCCCGCGATTCTGCCCAATCTTCTGCGTTCCTTCTTCGCCGCGGCGGTGATGGGCATTCTCGCCTGGGGCGTGCTGTGGGCGCTGAAGGCCGTGGGCGTGCGGGAGATCGGCACAGGCCGACTGATTCTGTGCGCCGTGCCGGTGCTGGTGGGCGTGGTCAGCTACTTCTTTACCGCTGTCAAGTTCAAGGTCATCACCCACGAGGACTGTCTGCTGCTGCCCAAGGGCGAAAAAATCGCAAAAATCCTGAAGCTGTGAGTTTTTTTGAAAAATCTCTTGCAATTTGGGTAGAATTATGTTAATCTAAACGTCGACTTCATGTCGGCTTCAAAATATTTTCACTTTCAGAAAAGAGGATATAAACATGAATAAAACTGAACTGATTGCCGCCGCCGCCGAGGGCGCCGGCCTGACCAAGAAGGACACCGAGCGGGTCATCAACGCCGCCATCGACGCCGTTACCGCCGCCCTCGTGAAGGGCGACAAGGTGCAGATTTCCGGCTTCGGAACCTTCGAGACCAGAAAGCGGGAAGCCCGCGTCGGCCGCAACCCCCACACCAAGGAAGCCATTGAAATTCCTGCCACCCGCGTTCCCGCCTTCAAGGCAAGCAAGGCTCTGAAGGACAACGTTGCAAAGTAAGCGATGCGGCTTGACAAGTATCTGAAGGTCTCCCGCCTGATCAAGCGCCGGACGGTGGCCAACGAGGCCTGCGACAACGGCCGCATCAGCGTCAATGGCCGCATTGTCAAGGCCGGTTACGACGTGAAGGTCGGAGACAAAATCGAGATTTCCATGGGCGCCCGAACGGTGACCGTGGAGGTTCTCCAGGTAGCGGAAACCGTCCGCAAGGACGATGCCTCCGCCATGTACAAGGAAGTATGAGTGTTCACTGCCGTGAAACGAGCGTTTCACGGCAGTGATATTTTGTATGTTCTTGCAGCGGCCTTTCGTGTGTGGTATACGCGAAAGAGAAATTGGGAAGGAATGTTGATATGGACGAAAGAAAACTGAATGCGCTTTTTGAAAAATGGTGCCAAAAGCTCAGAATTGTCCCCGACTGGGATGTGAAACTGGAACTTGTAGAGGATTCCGAATGGAGGAAGACCGGCGACTTCAAAATAGACTGCGACGACAAAAAAGCCGTTCTGATGCTGAACGTGAGCAATCCTAGGAAGGAAAATCTTGAGGAAGTCATTGTCCACGAGCTGATGCATCTGAAAATGTATCCTCTTGACCAGGTGACGGAATCCCTGATCATCAACACGTTTGAGGAAGGCAGTCCGGCAAGCAACTTTGCCTACCAGCAATTCTTTACCGCCCTTGAGCAGACCGTGGAGGAAATGGCAAAGTGTTTTCTGCTGGAATTCGGGGAAAACAGGGAACTTTCCTTTGGCAGATGCGCAGGGCAGAAGTCCTTTAATGAACTATATGACGGACTTAAAAATATCGATTGATACTCGTTTTTAATAAAACGGTTAAAACCCGTTTTATCCGGCTGCTGTTTCAGCAGCCGGCGGCGTAGCCGCAAAAAACGTAAGTCCATACATTTCTCGCCGCCACCGGCGACCTGCGAAGGATTCGCAGGATAAAATGGTGTTAACCATTTTATCGAGAAATCGTATGACAGATGGCGAAAAACCGGGACATGCCCCGCCGCAAGGCGGTCATGTCCCGGTTCTTTTCCCTTGCAATCTGTCGAATCGTGTGATAAGCTATTTACGGTGCTACCAGTAGTACCCTGGTAGGCGGTTCCCCCGGTCTTTTCGGGGGTGATTATTCTTCTTCTTGCCCCCAATCGTAAGAGAGGGGGTGACAGGTATGGATGTTACATGGGAAGGAATTTTTCAATTCTGCATGCTCATTACTGCTGTCATTGCCCTGGTTCTCCAGGCTAACAATAAAGAGAAGTAACCGCCGAGCCTCCAAGCAAGCAGTTACTTCTCTGTAATGCGCGGGGGAGCCGTCCTACTGGTAGCACCCCTGTACCCATAGTATATCCCGGAACTTCCGTTTTGTCAACTGCTCTGCTTCCTGGCAGGGCATTTTTGTTGTCTCAATATGACCCCAGCAGACGCGAAAGCGCAGCGCACTCCTCCCGGCTTAAGTCCGCAAGGTGCTGAAACACGATGCCGAAATCCCCGTCCACCGTCCGTGCCGTATACTCCGTCACCGCCCGTCGGGCGCAGTGATACCGCCGTTCCAGCGCCTTCGCCGCCGGTTCCTCCGGGGCGGCAATCTGGGCGGTTTTCCCGCCCCCACAGCCGGACAAACGCCCAATTCCCCGCAGGCAGGCAAGCATTTCCAGCTGCATATCGTGCAGATGCCGGAGCTGCTCCCGCCCTTTGCCGGAAAACTGTCCGGAAAGCTTCCGGTAAACCGCCGCCGCTTCCATCGCTTCCAGCTCCATCGGCCGGAGATTCCCCCGGGGAGGCTCCGACTGCCCCAACACCCGCTGCCATACCTGCTGCTCCACATCCCGGTTCATAACGCCGCTCCTCTCAAAAACATGACTCTGTTCCCAGTATAGCGCCCCTGAAAAGAAAAAGTGTCAAAAAAGTTTTTCAAAAAGGGCTTCCTTTTTTCGCTCATATGTGCTATAATAGGCAAAAGCAAACTATCATACGATTTCTCGATAAAATGGTTAACACCATTTTATCCTGCGAATTCTTCGCAGGCCGCCGGTGGCGGCGAGAAATGTATGGACTTACGTTTTTTGCGGCTACGCCGCTGGCTGCTGAAACAGCAGCCGAATAAAACGGTTTTTAACCGTTTTATTGAAAACTAGTATCAGGACGACCCAGGGAGGAAATGTTTATGCCCAGAACCAGCGACAAAGCACAGTTGATTATGGATTATGTCAACCAATTTATTCAGGAGAACGGCTATTCCCCCTCCGTGCGGGAAATCGGGGCGGCAGTGGGTCTGCGCTCCACCGCCTCCGTCAGCTACCATTTGCAGGCATTGCAGGAGAAGGGGCTGCTCCAGTCCCCCGGCGCTAAGGGGCGCAAACGGGCGCTGGTCACCGGCGCGCGCCCGGGACAAATCCCCATCGTGGGCGTCGTCACGGCAGGCGTGCCGATTCTGGCGGTGGAAAATCAGGAGGGTACCATGCCCTGGGACGACCCGGGATGCTTTGCTCTGCGGGTTCGGGGCGACAGCATGATCAACGCCGGTATCCTCAGCGGGGACAAGGTGGTCGTGCGCCCCCAGCAGTCCGCCGACGACGGGCAGATCGTGGTCGCCCGGATCGAGGACGAGGCCACGGTCAAGCGTCTGCGCCGCCGCAGCGGCCAGATCTGGCTCATGCCGGAAAACGACAATTACAGCCCCATCGACGGCACCAATGCGGAGATCATCGGTGTGGTCAAGGCCGTGGTGCGGGAGTATTGAGAAAAAATGTCCGCGTTCCGCGAAAAAAAGTTCTTGACAAACGTACACAAATGATGTATAAAGGGCGTAACATAAATCGAAACCAACGAAGCGGAAGTAAAGCTGCAAGGCGCATCCACAGAGAGTTCTGCGTAGCTGAGAGCAGAGCGAAAAGCGGGGCAGCAAATGGGCCGCCGAGGGCAGAGGGAAATGGGTGACCAGAGTATCTTCTGACGCATTGCCAGCGTTAACGGGCAGACGGCGTGTTGGCGCCGTGCAGAGCGGTCGGATTTCCGGCAAACAAGGTGGTACCGCAGAAAATTGTTTTTTCTGTCCTTGTTCCCTTAGGGGAACAAGGGCTTTTTTATTCCCTTTTATTACTTTCAGAAAGGAGAAATACCTATGTACGCTCCAGGCAGACGATGGCGACCCCAGGAAAAACCCACAAACCCATCCAACAATCATTTGACTATCAAAAAGGAGTATTTTATTATGAAAAAGGTTATTTCTCTGGTTCTGTCCGTTATGATGATGCTTACCATGTTCGCCGGATGCAGGGCATCCGGAACTGCCGAAATTGCCGCCCCCACGGCTGCCCCCACTTCCGCGACCACTGCCGAAACCGCCGCCCAGGAATTCAACGTTGCCATCGTCCAGCAGCTGGATCACGCTTCTCTGGATGAGATCCGCACCGCCATCGTCGCCCAGCTTCAGGCTCAGGCCGAGGAAAAGGGCGTCAAGGTCAATATTCAGGAGTTCAACGGTCAGAACGACGCCACCGTGCTGAACCAGATCGGCGCGCAGGTGGTAGGCGACGGCGTTGACCTGATTATCCCCATCGCAACGCTCGCCGCCCAGTGCATGGTCACTGCCGCCGACGGCACCGACATTCCCATTGTTTACGCCGCCATTTCCGACCCCGAAGCCGCCGGCCTCACCGGCCTTAGTAACGTCACCGGCACCTCCGATGCCCTGAACACCGCCTTCATTCTGGACATGATGCTGGCCGCCAACCCCGACATCAAGACCGTGGGTCTGCTGTACTCCAACTCCGAAGCCAACTCCGCAACCCCCATCGCCGAAGCCAAAGCGTATCTTCAGGAAAAGCAGATCGACTTTGTGGAAAAGACCGGCAACACCAGCGGTGAGATCGTAGAAGCCGCCGCCTCCATGGTCGGCCGCGTGGACGCGGTCTTCACCCCCACCGATAACGTGGTCATGGCTGCCGAAGTCACCGTCGCTGAGACCCTGAACGAGGCCGGCATCCCCCACTACACCGGCGCGGATTCCTTCGTGGCCGCCGGCGCCTTCGCCACCTGCGGCGTCAACTACACCGAGCTGGGCACCTACACCGCCGACATGGCCATGGACATTCTGCTGGGCGGCGCGGTTCCCGAATTCCACGTAATGGACGGCGGCATCATCACCGTTAACACCGAAACCGCCGCCACCCTGGGCATTGACTACAGCGCCTTCGCTTCCATGGCCAACACCGTGGTAGAGGTCAAGACCGGCGAATAATCACACACAATCGGGAGGGGCAGCGCCCCTCCCAACCATGCTGTTTTTATACTATTTCTCGATAAAATGGCTAACACCATTTTATCCTGCGAATTCTTCGCAGGCCGCCGGTAGCGGCGAGAAATGTATGGACTTACGTTTTTTGCGGCTACGCCGCTGGCTGCTGAAACAGCAGCCGAATAAAACGGTTTTTAACCGTTTTATTGAAAACTAGTATTAGAAGGAGGGGTCAACCATGATCTCAACCGCCGTTATCATGAGCGCGCTGGAGCTGGGCTGCATCTACGCCCTTGTCGCCCTGGCGCTGTTTCTCAGCTTCCGGATATTGAACATCGCCGACATGACCACCGACGGCGCGTTCACCCTGGGCTGCGCCGTGTCCGCCACCATCGCCGTGGCGGGACACCCTTTGCTGGCGCTTCCCGCCGCCATGATCGCGGGCGCCTGCGCCGGATTCATCACGGCCTTTTTGCAGACGAAGCTGAAAATCCCCTCCATTCTCGCCGGTATCATCACCAATACCGGGCTGTATACCGTGAATCTGGCGGTGATGGGCTTTTCCTCCAACGTCAGTATGGTAAAGGCCGATACGATGTTTTCACTGGTGAAGCCCTATCTCGGAAGTTTTTACAAGCTGATCCCCGCGGCGGTGCTGACCGTCGTCATGGGGGTGCTGCTGGTGCTGTTCCTGAAAACCCGGTTGGGGCTTTCCATCCGCGCCACCGGAGATAACCCGGACATGGTACGGGCATCCTCCATCAACACCGCTTTCACCGTCACCGTGGGACTGTGCCTGTCCAACGCCATGACCGCCCTCAGCGGCGCGGTGCTGGCGCAGTACCAGAAGACCGCCGACATCAACCTCGGCACCGGCATGGTCATCATCGGCCTGGCCTCCCTGATCATCGGCGAGACTCTCATGCCCAAGGGCAAAACCTGGATGAAGGCGTTGGGGGCAATCCTCGGCTCCATTCTGTACCGGTTCATCATCGCCATTGCCCTGCGGCTCGATCTGCCCAGCGAATGCCTGAAGCTGATCTCCGCCGTCATCGTGGCGTTGGCCATCGGCCTGCCGGCCATCAAATCCGCGGTGCGCCCCGCAACCAAAGGAGGGAAAGTCTGATGCTGCAAATCAGTCACATTTCCAAAACCTTCAACCCCGGCACCGTCAACGAGAAAAAAGCCCTGAACGGCGTTGACCTGCACTTAGACGGCGGCGATTTCGTCACCATTCTCGGCTCCAACGGCGCGGGCAAATCCACCCTGTTCGGGGCGATTGCCGGTTCCTTCGTGGTGGACGAGGGGACTATTCGGCTGGACGGGCAGAACATCACCAATCTCCCGGATTTCAAGCGCAGTAAATTCATCGGCCGCCTTTTCCAGGATCCCCTGAAAGGCACCGCGCCCAACATGACCATCGAGGAAAATCTGGCGCTGGCCTATCTGCGGGCGTCGGAAAAACGGTCGCCCTTCTCCGTGGTCACGGCGAGGGATCGCGCCGAGTTCCGGGAAAAGCTGGCGCAGCTGGAGCTGGGGCTGGAAGACCGGATGGATCATCCGGTGGGTCTGCTGTCCGGCGGTCAGCGTCAGGCGCTGACGCTGCTGATGGCGACGCTGGTGACGCCCAAGCTGCTGCTTCTGGACGAACACACCGCCGCCCTCGACCCCGCCACGGCGGAGAAGGTACTGGCTCTGACGAAAAAGATCGTGGCGGAGAACCACATCACCTGCCTGATGATCACCCACAACATTCCCTCGGCACTGTCTCTGGGCAACCGCACCATAATGATGAACAACGGGCGGGTCGTTCTGGAACTGGCGGGCGCGGAGCGGGAGAACATGACCACGGAGCAGCTGCTGAAGGTATTCCACGAGCAGGGCGTCAGCAGCGACCGCATTCTGTTCAGCGCAGAATCATGAGTAAGAACGGCGTGACCGCAAGGGTCACGCCGTTTGGCGTTAACGAGACGGCTTACTCCCACACCGCAGGCCGCAAAATTCAAGAACTGTTTACACCCCCGCCCCTTTTCTTTGCGGCGAAATGTGGTAGAATAGAAAGAAGATTTCACGAGAGGGGGAAGACCATGGGCTGCTGTGTGATTTTCTGCGCCGCGGAATTTGACGCGCCGGCGCGGCCGCTGGAAAAAGACGACTACATCCTCGCCGCCGACGGCGGCTTGAAACATACCCGAAAACTGGGAATCGAACCGAACGAGATCATTGGGGACTTTGATTCTTTGGGCTTCACCCCGCCGGGCGCTGAAGTGTTCCCGGTGGAAAAGGACGATACCGACGCCATGCTCGCCGTTCGCCGGGGGCTGGAGCTGGGGTATCGGGAATTTCTGCTTTACGGAAGTCTGGACGGCCCCCGGCTTGACCACACCGTTGCCAATTTCCAGACGCTGCAATTCCTCGCCGACCGGGGCGCCGTGGGCTACCTTGTGGGCAATCGGTCGATCGTCACCGTCGTCAAAAACGGCAGCATTGCTTTCCCGGCGGGGCTGAGCGGGAATCTGTCCGTTTTCTGCATGGGCGCGGACGCCCGGGGCGTGACGGAGCGGGGGCTGTATTACACGCTGGAGGACGGCGTGCTGACCAGCGGCTTCCCCCTAGGCGTCAGCAACCACTTTACCGGGGAACCGGTGCACATTTCGGTAAGGGACGGCAGTCTGCTGGTCATCTGGGACAAGGCCGCCGGATTCCCCGTCACCGAACAATAATCAGGAGGCTTTTCTCCATGGAAGAAAGAGATTTTATGGAAGAAATCGACCCGTCGCTGGGGCTGACCGACGAGCAGGTTCAGTCGCGCACTCCCGCGGGGAAGCCGGTCTATTCCGGCAAAAGCGAAAAAGAAATCGTTCTGACCCACTGCTTCACCTTTTTTAACCTGATTTTCGTGGTTCTGGCCGTGATGCTCGTCGTCGGCGGCTCCAGCCCCCTGAACATGGGCTTTCTGGTAGTGGCAGTGATCAACACCGTCATCGGCATCATCCAGGAAATCCGCGCCAAACGGGCGGTGGAGCGGCTGACGCTGGTGGCGGAGCGTCCCGTAACCGTCATCCGGAACGGGACGAAGCAGGAAATCTCCCCGGAGGCCATTGTCCAAGACGATATCGCCGAGTTCGCCTCCGGCGACACCCTCCCCGCCGACGGGATCCTGCGCAGCGGGGAAATGTGGGTGGATGAGTCACTGCTCACCGGCGAAGCCGACGCAGTGACGAAAACCCCCGGGGACGAAGTCAAATCCGGCTCGGCCATTCTCTCCGGCCGGGGGCGGGTGCAGTTCACCGCCGTGGGCGGGGATTCCTTCACCGCCCGGCTTTCCCGGGAGGCTCAGAAGAACCCCGGCGGGAAAAAATCGGAAATGATGCGCTCTCTGGACAGGCTGATCCTTTTCGTGGGTATTGCGCTGGTGCCGGTGGGCATTATCCTGTTCTATCAGGAGTTCTGCGTCCTCAAGCTGGGTCTGGAAAGCAGCGTGGAGGGAACCGTCGCGGCGCTGGTGGGCATGATCCCCGAGGGGCTGTATCTGCTGACCTCCATCGCCATGGCGGCGTCGGCGGTGAAGCTGAGCCGGAAAAAGGTGCTGGTGCAGGACATGAACTGCATCGAGACCCTGGCGCGGGTGGACGTGCTGTGCGTGGACAAAACCGGCACCATCACCGAGCCGGACATGGAAGTGGAGAATGTCGTCCCCCTGTCGGGCGGAAGCCCGGAATATCTGGAAGCCGTCCTCACCGCTATGTACGGCGCGTCAGAGCCGGATAACGCCACGGGCAGGGCCATTCACGAGCTGTTTGACGGCGAAACCGACTGGGTCTGCGAAAAGCGCATTCCCTTCTCCCCGGAGACCAAGTGGAGCGGGGCGGTGTTCGCGGAGCAGGGCGCGTTTTTGGTTGGCGCGCCGGAATTCATTCTGGCGCAGCGGTTTGAAGAATACCGGGACACCGTGGACGGCTGGGCGGAGCAGGGCTGCCGGGTGCTGCTGGCCGCCCGGTACGACGGCGACCCCGTCCCCGGCGCATTGGACCCGGCATTGGTGTCGCCCCTTGCCCTGATTCTGCTCAGCGGCCGTATCCGGGAGCAGGCGGCGGAGACCTTCGGCTATTTTGACCGTCAGGGCGTGACCGTGAAGGTCATATCCGGCGACAATCCCCACACCGCCAGCCTGATCGCCGCCCGGGCGGGCATTCCCGGGGCTGAGCGCTATATTGACACCTCCACACTGGAATCCGACGAGGACTTTTCCCGGGCGGTGTCGGAAAACACGGTTTTCGGCCGGGTGACGCCGGAAAAGAAGCGCCGTCTGGTGGCGGCGCTGCAAAACCAGGGACACACCGTGGCCATGACCGGCGACGGCGTCAACGATCTGCTTGCCATGAAGCAGGCGGACTGCTCCGTGGCCTTCAGCTCCGGCGCACAGGCCGCCAGCCAATTGGGCAGTCTCGTGCTGCTGAACAACGATTTTGCCGCCATGCCCGGCATCGTCGCGGAGGGGAGGCGGGTCATCAACAATATTCAGAGGGCGGCGACGCTGTTTCTCGTGAAGAACATCTTCTCCCTGTTCCTGTCGGTAATCTCCCTGTTCACGGACTGGCCGTACCCCTTGCAGCCCATGCACCTGACCGTGATATCCGCGCTGACCATCGGCATTCCCTCGTTCTTCCTCGCCATGGAGCCGAACTACGACCGGGTGACCGGGCATTTCCTCCGGGGCGTTCTGCGCCGGGCGTTCCCCGGCGGGCTGACCAACGTGTTTGCCGTGCTGGTGTGTCAGGCGTTTATGGTGGTTTTTGACCTCCCGGCGGCGTCCATCGCCACGGTGTGCGCGGGTATCCTCGCGGTTGTGGGCATGATGGTGCTGTTTCAGGTGTGCAAGCCCTTCGGGACGTTCCGCAGGATTGTGTGGGGCGCCATGCTGGTGTGTCTCATCGTCGTGTTCACCTGCCTTGGGGAGCTGTTCGAGCTGCGTTCCGGCACGGTGCAGACGAACCTTCTGATGCTGACGCTGCTGCTCATGACGCCTACGGTATTTTTCGCCATGCAGCGCCTGTTCGACTGGGGTGAAAAGATATTTTGCCGGGTTTTCCGCGGGGAAAAGACTTGAGAGGGCTTGACCTATTTCTGCGCTATCCGTTTCGTGGTTTCAGCAGGCTGGCAAATCGGAATTTGTCGTTTTATTAGGGCCTATCTGAAAACCGTCAACATGCCCAAACAGCGGGTCTTTTCCGCCTGCTGTGCACCATTTTCCCTTGTAATACACAAAGTATTCCTGCGGAAAAATGGCTTCATCAGGCGAAAAATCCCTCGCTGTTGGTCATATTCCCGGTTTTCAGATAGACCCTAATTTACATATATGCCTTTTACATAAAAAAGTGTTATTTTAGTTCCGCAACCGTCCGCAACCAAAGAAATATCGTGATAGTTGGTGGTAGCAACCATG
>UMJY01043302.1_pt1 | contig 20222 bp, 5 predicted proteins | sample 1966191 | NCBI WGS metagenome assembly UMJY01 (sample SAMEA4836161, study PRJEB28245) | human gut metagenome | biome: gut microbiome; material: fecal sample | place: Denmark | collected 2008 | reverse complement strand
CACAATCCAAATGGATTTCTTTTCTTTTTTGTTTCGGAGGACGGCTATCACACGCCCGTCAAAGTTACGCACAGGGTGGTGGATGCCCATAATGTAGGCAGTCTGGTCCTTTTCACCGTATACTGTGCCGTAGTTCAGCGGATACCGATAGCCCGTACCGTCCGTAGAGCCAATAGGCATAACGACCTTGACTCTGGCGTATTTACCGAGCAATTTGTATTCACCACCGAGATAAAAGTTACTATGCACTTATTATATATAAATTGCAAAAGCAATACAAGGCTTTCGCAAAGAAAATTCAAAAAGCCGTAAAACTTGGCGAAAAAAAGCAGCCCTCCGGGGCAGGTGAGAGCCTGCACCCAAAGGGCGCTTTATATTATATACATTATATACAGGATATACAGGAGCCTGCCGATGGCGGGTAACAAAAATGGCGTACCCGAAGGTACGCCATTTTCATTTAGGAATGGGGGATTAACCACCCAGCTGCTGAAGCAGGTTACACAGTTCGCCGATTACTTTGTCGGTGTCGCCTTTCAGCATTTTCAGCACGGTGCCTACCACATCGGTAATGGAGCTGTTGTCAGATCCACCGATCAGGGAGCCTACCAAGCTGGCTACCGTGTTGTAGTTATCCTTGTAGTTGACAACTTCAACCAGGTACCGCAGCACGGCAATCAAAGTCTCAGAGGCGTCGCCCTTTACCAACACGCGCGTGCCGTAAGTGGCAGCCTGAGAAGCATCGGTCATCACCTTGCCGTGGCTTGCCAGCTGGAACCAGTCAATATCCATCAGTTCCAGACCCAGGGGCTTACCCTTGATCTTGATCATGCCAAGCACCTGATTCAGCAGGGGAACAATGTTGTCCACGCCGATAATGGGCTTCAGCATAGCGGTCAGATTGTACAGGTCAATGTTCAGATCCAACTTCAGGCCAACCTTAGCCAGTAAGCCATTCAAATCCACTTTGAAGGCCTTGAATACCTGAGTCAGTACGGTGTTCACATTCACGATGGGCTTCAAAGCATCCAGCAGAGCGGAAACCGGTGTAAACAGGTTCTCGATCAGCTGCAGCAGGCCGTCGTTGGCAATGAACAGTGCCAGGTTGGGCAGCATGGACATCAGGGTCTGCAGCGGTGCATTCAGAATGTCCTCTACCTTATCCCACAGGGAGTTGACAATATCCAACAGGATGTTGTCATAGGCCTTGCTGATGTCCTCTCTGTACTGATACTGGGTCTTAATGTTGTAGCAGCCGAATGCCTCCAGCAGCGGAACGACCACGGAAGAGTAGCCGTTGGAGCCGGGGATATGAACGATGTTGAAGATGCCCAGAGAAGCATCATTCAGCAGTACATCCAATACGCCGTAGAACGGACGCATTACAGCAGCCAGTGCATTAAAGAAGCTATCCTTATCCTTTACGCCCCACTTAAGAGCGGAGGTGTTGACCTTGGACCAGGAGGAGGCGGAGCCGATTACGGCAGCCGCATTCGCGAAGGTCTTGCCATAGGACTCATCGGTGAGCAGCTTGGCAACGGTCTTGGTAGAATAGTCAATGCCGGTCTGGGACAGCAGGGCGGTCAGGTTGGTGGAGTCGTTGATCTTCACACCGTCCAGTGCCTTGCCGATGCCGGTGATCATGCCATTGATGGTGCTGTCCTTAAAGGCAGCGCCAGCGATCAGCTTGTTCAGATCAGCCAAGCTACCGATCAGGCCATCCAGCATAGGCGGAATGTTCTTCAAGAAGTCTTGATCCACAGTGGAGGGATAAGAGAACTTGTAGTCCTTGGTCTGGTATTCGCTATAATTCCAGAACGCGTTGGTGGGATTCTCCTGAAGCAGATAGAACAGCGCACGGATGATCTGGTCTGCGGAGGAGGTGCCGATCTGGTCAAGTACCGCGTTGATGATGGACTTGTAATCCTTGATCGCGTCGATACCGCCCAAAATGGACTTCAAACCGCTGATGTTCTTGGTCAGCAGGTTGGCTACATAGCGGAGCACGGCGATCAGCGTTTCGCCCTGGTTTGCAGTAACGTGCTTTCTATTATAATAGCCTTCGCTGTTCTTTGCAGCGCTCTTGACCGTGCTGACCGTGCCGTGGCTTGCCAGGGCGCTCCAGTCGATCTTGGGCAACTGAATGTTGATTTTCTTAGACTTGAGCAGCTTGTTCACCAGCGGAACGATGGCGTTTTGGATGTCGCACTTGTTCAGGTTGTTCAGATTCAGGTGAATGTTCACACCCAGTGCGTCCTTAACCAGGTCGTTCAGTGACTTGCCGGCCAGAGCCTTGATAATGACCTCAACATCTACGCCGTTCTTCTTCAGTACCGGAAGGAGAGATGTTACCGGCGACAGAAGATTGTTGACGAGCTGTGCCAGGCCATTATTATCAATGTAGTATGCCACATTGGGCAGTACTGCGGTGAGGGTATCGAACGGAGCGTCCAGTACCTTGTTCAGGAAGCCTACGATGGGATTCAACACATCCGTCAGTACGCTGTCGGTAGACTTCTTAATGTCTGCCTTGTACTGCTTATAGGTCTTCACGTTGGGGCACTCCAGTGCCTCCAGCAGCGGAACGATGGCACTTTCGTAACCATTGCCGCCATAGATGCTCAGGGACTTCACATCCTCGATCACTTTGTACAGGTTGATCTCCAGTACAGAGGTCTTGGAATACTTGTCAGAGCCCTTGATGTGAATGCGCAGGTTGCCATTCTTCAGCTGTACGGTGTCCTTAGAGGAACCGAAGTTCAGGTTCTTCACCAAATCGGTAAGGATCTGGCCAACGGCCAAGTCGTCGCCTGCCAGCAGCAGAGACAGTACGCCGTCCAGCGGACGCAGGATCGCAGCCAGGCCGTTTACAAAGCCCTGCTGTGCCTTTGCGGAGCCATCGGTGAAGCCCCAGTTGATGTTGCCCAGCTTCTTCCAGCTCTTGGCGTTTTTGATCGCCTTGGCTGCGGAGGAGTAGGTCTTGCCGTAGCTGCCGTCCGTCAGGAGCTTAGCTACGCCCTTCTTGCTTACATCAATGCCGGCATAGCCCAGGTAATCCTTGTAAGGAGCAATGGCGCCGTACAGTGTGGAAGCCAGTTTGGTCAGGTTGGCGTTGGTGAAGATCAGGGAGCTAACCAGGTCTTTCAGGTTATCCTGCTTCACTACATCCAGGCCGGCCAGCAGACCGATCACGGAGGTGACCATGGTGTCCAGATCGCCAACAGCGTCGCTGGCGTCCTGCGCGGTCACACCGGCGGGATAATAGAAGCCGGTGGTCTTTTCCTGTACATACTGGAGGAAGGTCCAGTAAGCAGTGGTGGGATCTGTGGTCTTGGCGATCACAGCGTGGATGATGTTCAGCAGATCCTTCTTGGTCAGGCGGCTGATCATATCCAGCAACTGGCTCATGGAAGGATTGTCGATCACGACTTTCAGCAAATCAATGATCTGGCGAATTTGCAGTACATCGACCACCAGGTTGACCAGGTACTTCAGAACAGCCTCTGCATTCTTGCAGTTTGCAATGTCCTTAAACAGGGTGGTGGGCAGTTCAAAGCCAAAGTTAGCCAGCTGGCTGTTTACAGCGTTGATCACGGTCACATCGTTGATGCCCAAGCCAGCCTTGGTTGCGCTCTTCTTCAGCAGGCCGGTTACAAGGGCAATCGTCTGCTTGTTCTGCGCGTTTTGATCCTTGTCGTCCGTATTGGTCTTAAAGATCAGACCCAGTATTGCGGAGAACCATGCGTCGTTCTTTGCCATAGAGGGCATCAGGTTGGACACCTTTGCGCTCAGAATGTTGGATACGCCGTGGATCTCTCTGTACAGCGGACGAATAGCAGCAGTTGCAATGTTGTTCAGGTCCTTGTTCATCACAATGGACAGGCCCTTAAGCAGGTTGGTCAGCACGGAGACAGGCTTGCTGTAGAAGCCGTCCAGCAGCTTGCTGATGGGGGTGATGATGGCCAGCAGGCCGGTTGCGCCGTCCTTTACGCTGCCCTTTGCATACACGCCCAGGCTAAAGCCCTGTGCTTTTTCCAGATCCTTAAAGATGGGGTAGAGTACACCGTCATAGTAACCGGCATCCTTGGTCAGCACGCCGATCAGATCGGTGATGATGCCCAGGCTCTCGCCGAAGTTCTGGAAGAACTTGGTGTTGTTGCCTGCGCGGAAGCCCCAGTTGATCTTAATGTTGGTGGCGCCGGTCCAGCCGCTGGTGCTCTTGTCCAAGCGAATGGCGTTGTGCCAGGTAGGCAGGCTTGCCAGCTTCTTGGCGGCGGACTTGTTGGTCAGGTGATTGCTCACTGCGTGGGGAGAAATCAGACCCTTCAGCGCAGCGGCCAAAATGTTGTAGTGGTAAGCACCGGTCTTGCTGGTGTAGTACACCGGCTTGCCGGCCTTATCCTTCTTCTTGTACAGCTTCTGGTTGCTGTCGTAGAAAACATTCAGGCCCAGAGCGTCCTCGTTCACCAGATAGTAATCAATTACATTCTCCAGTGCAACATACATCTGAACCACCAGATTGGTCAGATGATCCTCAGTGTAAACCTTCTTGTCTGAGGTATCGGTGGACTTCTTGTCCCCGTCGTTCAGGAAGTTTAAGGTCTTATTGAGCATCTTCAGCATCGGGTTGGTGTTGTCGCTGCCCAGGATGTAAGAACCAAGGCTCACCAGACCGCACAGGATGCCGGGGGTGGTGTTCAGGTTGAAGTTGTTCAGTGTGGAGTTCTCCAGCACCTTGGACAGTGCGGAGTCCAGATTGGACAGCAGAGAAGCGCCGCTCTTACTGGAGGTCTTGGGCACCTTTGCCCACTTGGGCTGGGTCTCGATCTTTGCCATCTTGCCGTTCACTTTCGGGAAGTTCACGTCGATGGTGTTCTTGGTCTTGGTGTCCATGGCCTGGATCACATTCACCAGCTGACCGATGTTAGACAGCAGGAAGTAAGCACTTTTGGTGCTCAGGCCCACGAAGTTGGAATCCTTGTTATACACGCCCATTACGAAAGAGGCCTTGTCGTTGTACTTCAGCTGGAATACACCGTTGAGTACATCGCTGATGGTGCTCTTTTCGCCCAGACCGCCCATAGCGCGGATCAGACCGGTGATGATGGGCAGGTTGTTGGTAATCTTGTTGTCTGTAGCGGTTACATCATTCAGTAAATCGAAGATGGCGTTCAGCCAGTCGTTCACGAAGATGTTAACAAAGCAGTCCAGAATGTCTGCCGGCTTGCCGCCGTTTGCCAAGTTCTTAAAGTTAACCAAAGACTGGTTGTAGAAGAACTCTCTGTCGCCAACGGTATCGCTCTTAATCTTGTAATCACTATAAGACCAATCGGATGCCTTCTTGGTGTTGTCGGCGCTCTTTACATCATACTTGGCAATGAAGTTCTTGCCCATAATGTCCAGAATCTGGGGCAGGGCAACGAAAATATTGTTGGCGCCGCGGTTGTAAACAGAGCCGTCGGCCTCGGTGTTTGCACCGCTCTTTGCATCTTCTCTGTGGACTGCCACATACTGATCCACAGCAGCGGTAAAGGAAGTGGCCAGCTCGGACACAGCCTCGTTAACGGCAGTAGCGCCGTCGCCGGTGAGCTTCAGTGCATCAGCAATGCCGGATGCCTTGGCACCCTGCAGCGCCTTATCGGCTGCATAGATGTCTAAAATCACAGGGGTCTTAGAAGCATCGTACTTGCCGGTGGTGCGCTCGCCGTAAACCAGGCTGCTGACAATCTTTTTGCCGTTGTCGTCCAGTTTATAGACCGGGTTGCCGTCCTTGTCTGTCTCAGCGGGCTCATAAACCTTATGACCGTTTTCGTCCAGAACAGGATTGCCGTCGCCGTCTAATTTCTCAACATAAACGGGATTGCCGTCGCCGTCCTTAACGGGGTTGCCGTCTTCGTCCAGCTTAATCTTGTAGTCGTACTCGTAGTAGACCTTTGTTACATTGTAGTAGGTGAAAGTGTAATTCTTGTCACCAATCAGCCAATGCATCAGTGTGGGCAGAACTTTGTTCAAGTCCCAACCTAAGGCGTTAATGCCGGTGGGGCTGCCGTTTGCCTGGCCTTCTTTTTCCATCAAACCGGACAGCACACCGGCCAACGTACCGTACTGCGCATCGCCTTCCTGATTCAATGCAAGGGGAATAATAGCTTCGTCGATCACAACAACCAAAATGGGCAGTAACTTCATCAGGGTCTCTACCGGCTGCTTGTACAAGTTCATGTACACATCAGTGAGGGCGCCCTTTAAGTCTACCTTGGTTTCCAGCAGGCCGTTGACAATGTTCATCACAGCCTGACCGGTAATTGCGAACTTGGTAGAGCCAAAGTTCAAAGTTACGCCTTCCTCGTCATTCTCATCCAGCAGAACCATCAAGCGGTTAATGGTGCTGTTGGCAGCAGACAAATATACCTTGCTGGGGATGGCGTAATCGCTGTAATGATATTTTACTGTGCACTGAGCGGCGACGGTCTTCACGTCCAGAGGAGCAAAGAACAAGTTCAGTGAAGCATTAAAGTCGGAGGGCAAATCGCCGTAGGCAGTGGGATCCAAGTCCTTTAACAAGCCTTCGTCGATGCCGGCCAAAATCTTCTTTACAGCAGCAGAGCCGACTGCGTTTCTGTACATACCGTTCAGGGTAGCAGTCTTCTGCGGGTTGGATAAAGTATTAAAATAAGCAACGAATGCACTGGAGAACGGACTGGGAATACCGTTATCTGCATACTTGCCGTGAACATAGTTGGTAATGTACTTAACATTAGAGCTGATCAGCTTGTTACCGCCGTCCGGAGCCTTCTTTGCCAGGTCGATTTTTACCTGCTCCACAATGGGAGTGGTTACACGAGAAGCAAAGAATGCAGCCAAATCAAATTTATACTTGGCATCGTTTGCTGCAATGTTTGCACCAAAGCGAACGGCAAGCTCCATGTCATTGGTGTTCTTGCTATTTGCAAAGGAAGCCGGATCCACGCCGACCTGCTTGCAAAAATAACCGCAAATGGCATCGCTGATTGCGCCGCTGCGTGCTTTCTTTTCCAGGTCCTGGGGACGGTACTCCAGCTGAATGTAGTAAACGGCTTCGCTCAGGGTGCGGATTCTTAAATCGCTGCCAACAGCCTTTAAGTAACCGTTGTACACATCAAAGCAATTTGCAGCAGCTTTGTAATCCGCCAGAGCCAGCAGGTCATCCACTGCATACTTCTTTCCGTTTACGGAAACGGTTGCGTTCTGGATGTCTGCCAGAGTGACATGCAGCGCATCGGCATTGTCACGCGTTACATTCACGCCTGCGGCAGCCAGCAGGTCCACAACCTTGCCCATAGCCGTGTAGGCTTCGTCCAGAGCTGTTGCTTGTGCAGCCTTTTTGGTTTCGTACTGCTTCAGCAAAGCTTCCAGACCGATTTTGCCATCGGTGCCTTCAAGCGCATCTTTACACCAGTCAGCCAGTACCTTGTCGCTGTCGTTCTTATGCAGAGTGCAGAACGAATACAGCTGCGCAAAGGTCATCTTGGCGTCCTTTTCTTCAAGATATGCATAAGCAATCTCGGGGAACGCTGTGCCGGCAGGGATAACAGTGCTGTTTGAGGAGTCTACTTCGCCGTCGAGCAGACTACTCACCGCTGTTACTACCATGGGGGATACACCTTCAAGAACATCTTGAATGGAGGTGGTGTCCGTGATGGTCATTCCCAGCTTCTCTTCCAATGCTTTTTTAACGTCCTCCTGGTTGAACAAAGCCGGAAGGTAGGTATCTACCAATTCCGTCAGTGCGTCAAACGTGGACTTTGCACTGGTCGAGTCCTTCCAAATGCCGTTGTCACGATTCGCTGCAAATGCAGTAAATCCGACAGAGCAAGTGGTGACCATCATGACTACAGCCAAAAATAGGCTGAGCAATTTTTTGCCCGTCTTCATAATTCATCTCTCCTTCTGATATGTTGACGAACTTGTCGTTTTGGATTCACCTGGGCAGCGCACCCTTTTAGCGGAGGATGTGCTGACAAGCTGCGTTCACAATTTGTTCACAATTCCTCTGCTAAAAGGGCGCAGCATACCCACGCGTACAACAAATACAGTATATTTATACCAAATATAGAACGGCAAGTCAATAGGTTTGAGCAAACTTTTTAACAAAATGTGAACGGGTGGGCAGAATTCCCCGATTTATAGCGAAATTCCGGCGCAAAATTCTTTTTGTGAACTTATATAATTAGCCGTGTTTGTCCAGCAGATGGGTCTGCCCTGCACGCTTAGCGTGGATTTGCGTGGAGGATTCGGCGGCATTTATCGTTGTTTTTTCATTCGACAACAGCTGACAGAAATTCCACCGGTTTTAGAGGAAAAATTGTGGAAAACCATGTGAAAGATGTGGAAGTATTCCCGCCGTTACGCCAAAAAAACAATGATGTAAAGGAGAACGCCTTTGCGTGTGAAAATCATGTGTAAAGCATATAACCTTTACAAGCCAGAACTTGCGAAATAATGGACATTGTCTTTTATCTAAGCGACAAAATATGAACAAATTGTTAATTTCGTGTAAATTAAATTTGTCCGTTCGCACAAAAAATGGCCGCTCAAATTGTGCAACATTCCGAAAATCAGAAAAATCCCTACTCTTTATTGATTTTTGCCGGCTGGCGTGTTTTAATAAGAATGCGATAAATGTGTTTCTATGCGCATTTTCATAATTGCATGGCGTCCGGCTGTGATGCCTTCATCCTGAATATCGGATTGCCCGATGGTCAGAGGATGGGACGGCGCGTGCACGCAACCATTTTTCGTAAAAATCGTAAAACTATGGAGGTAAAAATTAGTGAAAGCTAAAAAGTTTTCCCGCAAATTGCTTGCGCTCTTTTTAGCCGTTTTGATGGCAATGAGCTGCTTTGCCGGTGCGATTTCCGCAACAGCAGCCACTGCGTCTTACAGCACGAAGTACCACGATCAGGACCTCGACTTCAACTCTCTGGGTTGGCCGATTCTGAACGACGAGCAGGCTTGCACAGCTTTGCTTGACTTTGTGGACTTAATGCTGGCAGATGCCAATATTGCTCCCATCAATGTGGATTTGAGCATTTTGGGCTCCATTACCATCAAATTGGGCAGCGTGGATGAGATTCTGAAGTCCGTACAGGATTTGGATTCCTTCATCGACGGTAAGAGCGGGATTATCTGGATGGCAGGTACTGCACAGTATGTCAGACTGGATGCACTGAACGGTATGTCTCGTTCCAAAACATCCTCTACGGATATTGTGCGCGGCTTGGTTAAGCTGGTGCGTAACCTTTCTTCAGATGCAGGCACTAAGGGCGCTAACGGTAACATTGTAAAGACCTTGCTTCGCGGCGATTTCGGCTTGGGTGTTGCCAACGGCGCATTCAATGTGTACAAGATTATCGGCGATGCGCTTGGCATGGCTGATGGCTACCAGTCCAATATGGTATACAATATTGTTCAGCAGCTGGTTTTGGAGAACACCGGTTGGTTTACGGCTGAAGAGAAGGCACAGATCCGGAAAAATCCCAATCTGGAGACCAACAAGCTGGATGCCATCCTGCTTGACAAACTCTCCACCCAGTTGCTCAGCAACATTACCGCACAGATTACTTATGCGGACGGCAGCAATTCTGCAGACAGATATAAACAACACTTGGCCAATCCCAGTGCCAATGTTCCGTACTACTTCAGCAATCTGAACTATGTATCGGAAGAAGACAGTTTGGTGAACGGCCAGGGCGTGGGTAATATCTATCTGTTCCGTTACAACGGCGAAACGCTGAGCGTAAAGCCCAGCGACAACCTGTACACCGTTGCCTACAAGGCATTTGACATGGCATGGCATACTGCCCTGAAGGATACTTTGGGTCAGTTGAACTCCAACACCGGCGGTTATGACTATAACTACTTTATGTGGTACACCGGTGCCACGACCCATAATACGGCTTGGAACTACAGCAATGTAGCCGGCAACTATGGGGATGCTGATGTTAAGGCTTGGGCCGCTTATGAATGCCAAAAGGCTGCAAAGGACCTGAAGCCCGGTCAGACTTTGGCTGACCAGTACAAGGACGCTGCTACTTTCTTGACATTCGTTAAGGATGACCTGGAGAAGTACAACGACCGTGAGATCGTTAAGGATCCCACCTACACATGGCGTGACATTGATTCTACATACCTGTTTAACAAGCTGCGTTACAGCGCTCTGTCCGAGCACTACTTCAAGCAGGCTACCGGCCCCTTGAACTGCAGCTTTGCAGAAACCGGCATGCCGAATCTGACTGCCTTTATGGACAATGAGTACCATAACTACAGTTCTCTGCCGGCAGCGCTTAACGATTTCTTGGTTGCTGCTGTAAAGGACTTTGTTCCGGGCTTTGATGCAAGCAAGCTGAACAAGACCGGCTCTGAGGATGCTGCAACTATTGCAAGCACCTTGGTGGGCAATATGTTCCAGGTATTGCAGCACATTGCTGACGCTACCGATAAGAACATTCTCAGCGCTTTCTATCGTGAGAACGGTGCAGGCGCCGCATTGACCGAGGCCAATATTGAGAGCGCGATGATTCCCTTTGCAATTTCTGCACTGCGGAATATCCCCGACTTCAAGAAGGGCATCCACAATGAGGACCTGGACGCTTGTGACGATGCGGAGGGCGTAGCTGCTTTGGCTTTGCAGCTGTACCTGAGCTACGTTCTGCCGGAGAAGGATTATTCCTCTCTGATGACCAAGGGCGCAGACGGCAAGTATGATATTACAATGAATACCTTGCTGCTGATGGCTCGTGATGCTGTGGGTTATGTAATGAGCCCCTATGTTGTCATGCACGACAAGGACGGCAACCTGTGGAGTCCGGAGACCGCTACTCTGAATGACGGCGTTTCTCTGTTTGATCTGCTGAATTCCGTTGTTGTTTACTATGCTGGCACCGACACCTTTAAGGACGGCGAGCAGGGCAAGGGCCTTGCCAATCTTCTGGGCGTTTGCGACACCAACGGCAATTGCCTGGTGAAGCTGTCCAACTCCCTGTGGGATAACATCAATGTGATCGCCAACAAGCTGCTGCCTGTTGCAGGCGTGCTGCAGTATGGCGACACTTCTAAGAAGGGTCAGCTGGACTCCAACGAGCTGATTTACAAGGATGTTATTGAAGGCATGCTGAACATTGGCACCGCCAATGCAGCCGGTCAGTACGGCGCAACCGGTTTTGTAACCCGCTTGATAACCATGGTTTCTTCTGCGCCTATCAAGACCAACGGCGTTGTTCGTACGGTTTATGATTTGTTGGCTGATCTGGTGAACGTTGTATTCGGCGGCCGCTACGGCACAGCTCGTAATGTGGTTCCCGCTGCTGCTACAAATGATCATCCCTTTGATGACCTGCTGCAGAAGGACACCTTTGCCGGCACCAGCGTTAAGACCAGCTACGGCGTCATCGGTACTTTGGTTTATAACCTGTATGAGGCTACCGGCGGCGTAGGCGGCGACAGCGGCAAGAAGGACACGGTTCTTCCCGGCGCTATGTACACCGTACAGGCCGTGAACAGCTTGATTGGCGGCTTGATCTCCACCTTGGCAGATCACAGCATGAAGCAGGCTTCCATTCGTGTCCAGGATGGTAATGTGACTCTGTTTAACAGCCAGTCCACCACCAAATTGGCAGTAACCAACAACTGCTACGGTCTGAACCGTGCAGTGAAGAACGCAGAGGGCAACTTTGTTGCTCGTGGCCGTTACAACATTGAAGTTACCAATGTTGTTGCCGACAATGCTGCTGCAACCGTGAACTTCACCAAGCAGACAGTGAAGCCGGAACAGGCTGCAAAGTTTGATGTAACTGTAAAGGGTATTACCAAGGATACGGTTATTACCTATACGGCTACCTATAACATTATTGATACCAATACAAAGCAGGCTGTTTATAACGACCTGACTTGTAAGACGTATCAGTTCCTGACCACAGATAAGAGCTGGGCTGACTCTGTGTATCCCGGCGGCGGTCTGGACGGCAACTTCAATCAGGCTAAGAATACAACCACTTCTGACGGTAAGCAGAATTTGAAAGTTTCCGGCAGATTCGGTGCTAAGTATTTGACCACCACTCCGCTGGATGTTACTTATCCTGAGAAGATGATTGTCAGCACTTCCGACTTGGGTGCGATTAGCGACTACAAGCTGCGCTTATTGAACCACACCAAGCAGGATCGTACTATGGATGGTGCTTACTCCTATACGGATGCTACCGTAAAGGATGCAGTAACCAACCAGAATGTGACTGTTAACTGGAGCAACGCCATTGCACTTTGTGACCCCATTACCGGTGATGTACTGAACTACGAAAAGGTAGACTACACCACCGACGGCGGCCAGACTTGGGTTAAGGGCGTAAAGGCAAACCAGGTACCTGCCAGCGGCGTAACCCGTGTGAACCACGCATACACCCTGCAGGAGCTGAAGGCCGGCAACGGCTTGAAGGCTGCCGTTAAGGATGGAAACGGTTACTACACCGCTGTTTATCTGAATAGCGGCAACGGCAACTTTACTTATTCTCAGTTGTTGCAGAATGTATCTTGCGCTTCCGGCATCAACGGCTTCTACATTCAGACTTCTCCCATTGAAACCAACGATTCCGCTGTGGCATTCACTGCGTTGAAGTATGATGGCAAGACGGATATTCCGGCGATTGAGAAGCAGACGGTTAAGCTGGCATTCTACACCGGCGCAAGCATTGCCGGTGCAAACATTGATGTAACGGTTGCTGATACCGGCGATATGAGCCAGTTCAACAGCGCATACAGCGCACTGAGCAATTATGTCAAGAACTACAGACCTTCTGACTTCAAGGATTACGATGAAGCCAACGGCACTTCCGCAACCTATGATGTGGCTACCGCTGCTTTGGCTGCAGGCTATCAGGCTAAGTATTCTCCCTTGAATCAGAGTACAGCTTCCACTCTTGCAAGCAACTTTACAAAGGTTCCTGTTACGACTGAGGTTGCCTCCGCTCACGGCGAGGTTGCTACAGTTCCCGTACAGGATGCAGCCGAACTGCCTGAGAATCTGCGTGCAACCGCAGTGACCGACTGGTCACTCTACTATGCAGATGAGGATATGACAAAGGTTTATTACACTAATGTGCCTTTGACTGACGACGATGTAACCATCGGCGACGATCCGAATTCTGGTACAGAGAACTATCAAAACCTGGAGGTTGTTAAGGTTGACGGTACTTGGTATTACAAGAACAGTCAGGCTTATGCGACTGCTTGGAATACAGACAGTTACGATGCGCCTTATGCCGTCGACGGTGCTGCTAAGCAGGGTACATACAATCAGATGAAGTTTGACCACTTCAATGATAACGGTGTGCTCACCAGTGGAGATTACACTGTAAAAGTGTTGCTGACGCAGAAAACAATTGTAAATGACGGCTCAGAAAACCGTGCGCTTGCTATGCAGGCAAGAGACAAGATGCGCTATGCTGTGGATCAGTGCGCGCAGATGCTGAGCGTTACCGTTGCCGGTCAGATCTTCACGAAGGTTTCTACCGTTCGCGACGGTATGACGGACGCCAACTTCAATTTGCCCGAGTACCAGAAGATGGTATCCGTGGCGAAGGATGCTGAAGGAATGTACGCTGCAGATATTTACCTGAAGAGTGACGAGTCCAAGACGGTGCTTGCCACCTGCGGTTGGAACCAGATCGACCAGACCATTGCCGACCTGGCCAGCAAGAACGGTAATGACGCTGCGGATTATACCTATGCATTCTCCACCAGCACTTCTTCTTTGCAGATTGAAGAAGCTATCCGTATGTTTAACCTGTACATGGGCACTGTGACCGAGCGCGGCTATATCGGCGACAAGGTGGAGGCTGAGGTTTCTCACGCCAGCGGCAGCGCTTACAGCGCAATGACCACCACCTGGACAGATTCCGGTAAAGTCGATGCAGACGGCAATGCCATCAAGAATGCTGCAATCGCCACCACCGCGACTTCCGCGAAGTACGGTGCTGTTGAGGGCGGCAAGCTGGTTAACAAGGGCGAGAAGGTTTACACCGACGAGTCCTGGACCAACTATGTGAACGCACTGGCTGCTGCTGTAGATGTTGCGACCACCGGTAACGGCGACTACGCCCATAAGGACGCTGCCACCTATGTTCCGGCTGATAAGGACAACTACACCGCTAACCTGTCTGCTTGCTTCACCGCTTACAAGAACCTGGTAGATGCAGAGAACTCCTTGGAGGAGACCACAACTGCTCCTTCTGAGGGCTTCGCTGTAACCGGTAAGGTGCTTGCTTTGGCGAACACCAAGGGCGAACTGGCCAGCGAAAAGTTCACCGTTATCGGTTGTGATGTTGTGATCAACGGCGAGACCGTGGCTACCACCGGTCAGGATGGTACTTTCACCATTCCGGCTTTGGCAAACGGTACTTACACCGCAACCCTGAACTATAAATATGGCTATGACCGTAATATCACCATCACGGTGAAGGACGGTAATGTGGATCTGGGCAACCTGGGTATGGTTGTTTGCAACTTCAATAAGGATGGCTATGTCAATGCTTCTGACTATGCTATCTATTTTGCTGCTTCTAACACCAAGCTGGGTGCTGCGAAGTACAACGCTTCTTGCGACTTCAACCACGATGGCTATATCAATGCTACAGACTACGCTGTTTACTATGCATTCTCCAATGCAAGACTGAGCAACGCAATCTACGGCTAAATCCTAACGTAAAGTACCCGGGCGGTGCTTCGGCACCGCTTGGGTCACACTGATTTTGATTATGAAATTGAACAAACTGAAGAGAACACTTGCTGCTTTCTTATCGTTTGTATTGATTTTGACCTTAACCTCTATAACCCCGCTGGCGGCCCAGGGTACCTTGGGCAGCGAGCAGCCCCACCTCTCCTGCACCTTTACGGACAGCGAGGGCCGGGCGGTAGACGGCAATGCACTGTCTGCCGGGGATTATACCGTATCCTTTACGCTTTCCGGTATGCAGTCCTTTGCCGTGATGCAGTACACCATGTCTTATGACGCGAATGTGCTGACGGTCAACGGGCACAGTGATCTGCTGTCGGACAGTTTGCCGGATCAGCTGCGGGGCCTTGGCGCCACCGGTGTGTTGGTGCAGAATGGGACCATCAACTTTGGTTTTATCACCAGGGTGGACCAGACTGCAACGACCACCGCCATTGATGCGGCGGGTCAGCTTCTTTTGAAGTTGCAGGTCACCGTGACTACGGAAGCGCCTGTGGACTTTGCAAAGATCGTGACCTTGGATACGGACCCGAACCAAACCTTCATTGAGGCAGATTATGCCGACTATGCCGATTACGGCACAGCTGACCAGGACTGCTATGCACTGGTCAACGCCTTTGACGGCTATAACGCAACGCTGTATCTCATGAAAGCGGATCTGTCACCGGCCACCGGCCATGCCGTTACCGGCAGGGTGCTGGCGCTGGCCAATACCAATGGAGATTTGGCGGGAGATACTTTTACAGTTCGCAACTGCGATGTAGTGATTGCAGATGAAGTGGTGGCAACCACCAATAATGACGGTTGCTTTACCATTCCCTCACTCCCGGCAGGGGAGTACACCGCTACATTGCGCTATGCCTATGGTTATGATCGCACGGTTACCTTTACGGTAGCAGACAGCGATTTGAATTTAGGCGATTTAGGTATGGTTGTCTGCAACTTTAGCAAGGATAACTATATCAACGCCGCAGACTACGCAATTTACTATTCGTCCGCTAACGCGAAGCAAGGCGCAGCGAATTACAATGAGGATTGCGACTTTAACCATGATGGCTATGTGAATGCTACGGATTATGCAATCTATTATGCGTTTAGTAACTGTAATTTATCTAAGCTAAGTTATTGATAACGATTTAGGGAGGAAAAGAACGTATGCGTAAAAGCGCAAAGAAGCTTCTTTCCGGTGTGATGGCTGGTTTGATGGTAGTCTCCATGGCTCCCATCTCTGCACTGGCTGCTAACTCTTATGAGCCCGGCGATGTTGTTGCAAAAGAAGATTATGTAACAGCGGCTGATATTGCTCCTGAGGTAGATATCGTATGGACGGCTTACACCGGTCTGAACAAAGCTTTTGTTACGAATGGTGATGCAGAATGGGAAAACTCTGCAAATAACGACACCTATGCAGATCTTTCTAAGGTTGACCTGACCGGTAAGACTGCTAACAAAACCGATTTCCCGGCTGCTGCAATCAAGAGCGACAAATATTATGTAACCGCTTCCTTTATCCTGAAGAACTACGGCGGCCAGTTTGGCAACTGCACCCTGTCCTTCGGTTGGGATGATGCTTTGAAAATTGGTAAGAGAACGGCTAAGGGCTTTACCGCCGGCGACTGCGGTATGCTGGTTCCTTCTTATTCCAATGTGACTAATGCAGACGGCGAGGCATATCTGACCGATTCTGCAACAAAGTTCAATGACACTTATTATTCCCTGTCTATCGCTACTCCGCATCTGCCGGAGACCGGTTCTGTTGTGTATGTCGGCAACGACTATACCTTTGAGACCGACGGCCCCTTAGGTGGCGATGATGATCTGGGTGTTAAGCTGGATGGCCTGTATTTGGGTACTGTTGGTTTCCAGGTTGCTGAAGGCACTGTGATTTCTGACGACCTGCTGAAGTTCGGCGTAAACGATTGGCCGGCTAACGACCCCGGTTTGTGCAACCTGTACATGGGTTCCGTTGACACCAATCGTATGTATACTTTCACCGGTATGACCGAGTATGAGGGTACTACTCCTGCTATGGGTACTCTGAAGATCGCTGGCAACAGCGCTCCGGAGACCAAGTCTTACACCGTAAACTATGTGACCGAGGATGGCAAGGACCTGGGCACCGAGACTGTGGAACAGGGCAAGAGCCCTGCTTCTGTACCGGCTCTGCCCACTAAGGATCCCGATGCTGCCGGCCACTACAGCTATGCTTGGGATACCGATCCCACCACAGCGACCATCTCCGCAGACACCATCTTCACTGCTAAGCTGACCACCACGCCGCATAATCCGCAGACTCTGGAAAGCAACATTGTGGATGCCACCTGCGATAAGGACGGTTCTAAGACCGTGACCACCAGCTGCTCTGATTGCGGCTATGTGATCAGCAAGAATAACGTGGTTATCCCCGCTACCGGTCACAAGTGGGGCGAGTGGAAGCATGACGACTCTACCGCTAAGGCTGAGTCCAAGCACACCCACATCTGCGAGAATGACGCTACTCATACCGAGAGCGCTGCTTGTAACTTTACTTCTCAGGTAACCCAGAACCAGACTGCTGTTCTGCCTGAGATCACCACTTACACCTGTAAGGACTGCGGCTACTTCTACACCAAGGAGACTGCTCCGGCTCTGGCTGGTGTGACCGTAACTGTAAATGCTGTGGAGAACGGCTCTGTAACCCTGGCTGGTCAGGATGTGACCGCCGGCGGTTCCAAGAAGTTCGCTGAGAACGGCACTTACACCCTGGTTGCGACTCCCAATGAGAACTGCACCTTCGTAGGCTGGCAGACCGGTAACAAGATCGTTTCCACCGATGCTAGCTACACCACCGTGGCTATCGCTGACATCACTTACACGCCTGTGTTTGCTGAGTCCGCTAAGCCCGTTCAGTTCACCTTTGTTGATATGTTCAACAACGTGATCTCTTCTCAGTCTGTTGCTTCCGGCGCAGATGTGAAGATCCCGCAGGCGCCCACCTACACCGGCTACACCTTCACCGGTTGGTCCGCAGATGAGGCTACCATTAAGGCCGCTACCTCCTCCATGACTGTTTATGCACAGTATGAGAAGGACGCTGCCGCTACCTACACTGTAACCACTGACGCTGATGCTACCGTTGCTTACGGCAGCAACTCCGCACAGGGCACTCTGGCTGACGTTCCTTACGGCACCCAGGTAACCGTGTCTAAGGCCGGCGCTACCGCTTGGGCTATCGACGGCAAGATCGTTGCTTACGGCGACAGCTACACCTTCTATGTTGCTTCTGATGTAACTGTGAAGGCGGCTTCCGCTACCACCCAGGCTCCCGTTGTGGCTGCTGTTTCTGCCAACCAGGTTGCCGGTTCTTACAAGGTTGAGTTCGTTGCTACCCGCGCTATGGTGGATGGCTGCACTTACCTGAAGTCCGGTTTTGTGTATGGTAAGAACCTGACCGATGCTGACCTGACTCTGGCCAACGTTGGCAAGAAGGGTTCCGCTGATAACTCCGGCGTTGTGAAGGCTGCTTATGCCAACAGCACCGAGGGCAGCACTCAGTTCATCCTGAGCTATGGTCTCTCCGCTCAGAACGGCACTGCCTCTGCTAAGGCATTCTTGACCTACAAGGATCAGAAGGGCAAAGTGCAGACCGTGTACTCTGATGTGATGAACCACACTTACGCTTAATCGCGTAAACACCTATTTATCGCTCCTGCCGGCGGGCAACTGCCGGCAGCGATATAAGGCAATTTAGGAATAGGAGGAATGTCTTCATGAAAGAAGCTTATTCTAAGCCTGTTGTCGACGTCAAGGAATTTCAGCAGATCAATGTGATGACCGCAAGCGGTCCTGAAATTATTGGTGGCGAAGACGACTAATTGCAATTAGTAAAATAATTGCTCGAGCGAAAAGAGCCGAGGGAGCAATCCCTCGGCTCGATTTTTTTTGCTTTACCGGTGCGGTCGGTTGGTTGCACCGGGTCGGTATTGTACGGATCGGCGGGGTGACCGTCGGCTTTTTTTGTTTTTCTATGGCAATGGAGCGGCACTTATGGTACAATGAAAGCAGACGAAACGAATTGGAGGCGTCGGTATGAAAAAAATGACAAAGGGCCTGGCGTGCCTGGTGCTGGTGTTGGTACTGGCCTGCTGTGCCCTGCCGGGGGTCACTTACGGTGCCACCACCTCGGTAGATCTGAACCAGAACTACCTGTTCCGTACCCGGACGAATGCCTTTTCCTTTGGCGCCGGTGAGACGGCAAACCTGACCTTTACGCCCCAGTACACGGCGGAATACACCTTAAAGCTGTACGGTCATGTGACAGGCGGGCGGAATATCCGTGCCAGCCTGACGAACCCGGACGGCACGGTCACGGCCTTTGAATACCCTAACCGTACCGGTTCTACCGTTAAGGATTACAGCCATCCGTACCTGACCGCTACCTTGGAGCAGGGCAAAACCTATACCTACTCGGTTTGGGGCTGGACGGCAACCAGTACCGGCGCAACGGTAGACGTGGACTTTACCAGCGGCGAAAGCGGCACCCTTTCCAAGGAGGTAGGGCTGCGGCTGTATCTGGACCAAACGGAATTTACTGCCTACAGCCAACAGGCGGTGCTGAATGCAATGAAGCTGCTGATTGTGGATCGCACCGGTGCCCACTTAGAATGGAAGTATAAGGATGCGATGGGGAGCCTGTTGGTGGGCGGCGCCGATGTGATCGTGGATCTGTCCGCTTGCGGTGCCTGCGGCAAGAACACGGTACAGGTGCACTATATGGGCTACACCGCCACGGCGGATTTTAATTTGGCCCACGACTATTCTGTGCTGCTGGAACGGGTGGCGGCTACGTCCACTGCCCGCGGTTATGACCTACTGGGGTGCAGCCGGTGCAGCGCGACCACCCGGGCGAATTTTGTAGACTATGACGGCTTTTGCATTGCTACCCCCGGCGCAGATATGGGCGCGCTGCTGTTTAACGATACGGACGTGACCGCCGGCGGCCGGATTTATGTAGATCGGGGCAAGGACTGCACGCTGCTGGCTCTGCCCAATAGCGGCTGCCGTTTTGCCGGTTGGCAGCAGGGGAATAAGATTTTGTCCGGCGATGCCAGCTATACCTTTACCCCGGTGACCAGCGCCACCTACACGCCGCTGTTTTTGGATAACAGCGACCGGCTGACCTTTTTGTTTATTGACCCGTTTTCCAATGTGCTGTCTTATCAACAGGTGGACAGTGCCGCGGATGTAAAGATCCCCACGCCGCCTACCTACACCGGCTATACTTTTGTCGGCTGGTCCTACACGCCGACGCAGATCCACAGCGCCACCGGATCCCTGACTGTGCAGGCACTGTGCCGCGCCGGTGGAGCCAAGCAGCTGACCATCACCGCCCCCGGCTGCACCTTGCAGTGCGGCAGCCAAACTGCCCGGAACAGTCTGACTGTTGCCTATGGGGCGCGGGTTACTGTGTCTGCGGCAGACG